>Ga0209491_10000284_pt1 | contig 100644 bp, 90 predicted proteins | sample BON02_FD_187213 | JGI IMG/M metagenome (GOLD analysis project Ga0209491, IMG submission 187213) | Freshwater microbial communities from Lake Bonney liftoff mats and glacier meltwater in Antarctica - BON-02 (SPAdes) (version 2) | ecosystem: Environmental > Aquatic > Freshwater > Ice > Glacier...
TGAAATTATATTTGCACCCGCTAATCAGCGTTGGTGTCTTAGCTTAGTTGCTATAGTCCCGGAGCGTCGGAAGACTGAAAATGTATTTGTTCCAAGCTATCAACAATAAATACAAAAATATTAAAATATTGGTGCCTTAGCTCAGTTGGTAGAGCAATGGACTGAAAATCCATGTGTCCCTGGTTCGATTCCTGGAGGCACCACATTAAAACCCCTATCCATAGGGGTTTCTTTGTTTTTGGGGGTAACATCTTCTTCAATAAATGAATTTCGCAACAAAATTAAAGCCGTACCCTTAAAAGAATAGTTGCTCAAAAATTTGACTCCATTAATTCCTACTTTTGATTTTTCAACAAATTGAGATTTAAGGATTATTCGCTTTATCGCAAATGATTTATTTTATAATAAATTCATTTTTGAATAATTGTATGAATATCTTTGTTGTATACTCAAATTCGTAAAATGACAAAATGCTTTTTCCCATTTTTACTTTTTCTTTTTTCTTTTCCCTCATTATTTGGCCAACGAACTATTGAAAAAACTATAGAAAAATTAAACAATAACAGTATCCCGTACATTAGCGCTGAGGCCTTGAACGGAGAAAATAATAGTATTATTTTAGATACTAGAGAAAAAGAAGAGTTTAACGTAAGTCATCTTAAAAATGCGATTTGGGTTGGGTATTATAATTTTAATTTGGATGCTTTAACCATAAAAGATAAAAACACCTCTATTGTTGTTTATTGCTCTATTGGCATACGTTCTGAAGATATTGGCGAAAAATTAGTGGCTAGTGGATTTACAAATGTCAAAAACTTATACGGCGGCATTTTCAAATGGGTGGAAAATGATTATGCCATTTTTGATGCTTGGGGCTATAGCACAAATAGAGTGCACACTTTTACAAAGTACTGGGGTAAATTATTAACCAAAGGAGAAAAAGTTTACCATTAAAACAATTTTGCTGTGTTATCTAAAAATTTACTGCTTATTTTTACTAGAAATCCTGAACTTGGCAAATGCAAAACCCGACTCGCGGTGAATGTTGGCGACCAAATCGCTTTGGATATTTATAAGTTTTTATTAAACCATACTGTAAGCATCACAAAAAACTTAAGCGCAACCAAAACTGTTTATTATTCAGAAAATGTTTGGGAAAACGATATTTGGGATAGTACTATTTTTTTGAAAAAACTTCAAAATGGAAGTGATTTAGGTTACCGAATGCAGCGAGCTTTTCAAGAAGGTTTTGAAGACGGATTTGAAAAAATTATCATTATTGGTAGTGATTTATTTGATTTAAGCGAAAATGACATTGAAAACGCTTTTTCGGCATTAAATGACGCTGAATTTGTGCTTGGCCCAGCCGAAGACGGTGGTTATTACTTATTAGGAATGAAATATTTAGAACCTAATGTTTTTAAAAATAAAGCATGGGGAACCAATACGGTATTACAGGACACCTTAACCGATTTAAAAAATAAAAAAACCACTTTTTTAGAGCGCAGGAATGATATTGATATTTATGATGACATCAAAGATGTTCCTGCATTTAAATCCTTTTTAAAAAAATATAAAAATGACTAAAAAACAATTAGAAGAATCTACCGAATACCTAAAAAGCAAAGGTTTTGAGGCGCCGGAAATTGGCATTGTGCTTGGAACGGGATTAGGACGTTTGGTAGATGAGCTAGAGAATACTATTGAGGCGCACTATAACCACATTCCGTTTTTTCCTTTAGCCACGGTAGAATTTCACAGTGGAAAACTTATTTATGGCACTTTTCAGGAGAAAAAAGTAGTGGTGATGCAAGGTCGGTTTCATAGTTATGAAGGCTATGATTTAGTAGATGTTACTTACCCCATTCGCGTAATGCACCAATTGGGAATCAAAAAATTATTGATTTCCAATGCTTCTGGCGCCATAAATTTAAGCATGAAGAAGGGTGATATGATGCTCATCGAAGACCATATTAATCTGCAAGGTAGTTCTCCTTTGGCTTTTAAAAATGTTAGTGAGTTTGGTTCTAGATTTACAGATATGAGTAATCCTTATGATACTGAAATGCGTGAAAAGCTAATGGCCATAGCTAAAAAAGAAAATATCACACTTCAACAGGGAGTGTATGTTTCTGTTGTTGGTCCGCAGTTAGAAACAAGGGCAGAATACCGAATGTTGAAACTTTTAGGTGCGGATGCTGTTGGGATGAGCACGGTTCCTGAAATCATTGTTGCTAATCATTTAGACCTACCTGTTGTCGCCATTTCTGTAATAACCGATGAATGTGACCCAGATAATTTAAAACCTGTAAACGTTCAAGAAATTATTGCAGTTGCTGAAAAAACAGAACCCAAAATGGTAAAGCTTTTTAGAGAATTGTTAAAACAGCTGTAAGGTTTTTAGATATGTGGCTACTTACTAGGTAATAAAAAAATTATGAAGCTATTTGTTTTGAGTTCATGCATGGTGCTATTTTTTACTTTTTCATCAAAAGGAGATTGTATAGCGTCTTTTGATGATAATGAGGTTGCTTTAGACCATTCTGAATGGAATCAACTTTTAAAAAGATATGTTGACACTAACGGAAATGTAAATTACCAGGCTTTTAAAAAAGATGAAAAAGTACTTGATGCTTATTTAAAAAAACTAGCTGATGATGAACCTTTAAATACTTCAAAACCATCTGAAAAACTAGCTTATTTTATCAATCTTTACAACGCCGCAACAGTAAAATTAATTTTAGAAAATTACCCTCTTAAAAGCATCAAAGACATTCAAAAACCTTGGGACAGAGAATGGATTAAAGTCGGCACAAAAACCTATTCTTTAGGACAAATAGAACATAATATTTTACGAAAAATGGAAGAACCTCGAATTCATTTTGCAATTAACTGCGCCTCTTATTCTTGTCCGAAGTTGTTGAACGAAGCATTTTTGCCATCAAAACTGGAGACTCAGCTTCAAAAAGTTACGTCAGATTTCATAAACGATACCAAACGGAATATAATTACTTCTGAAAAGATTGAAATTTCCTCGTTATTCAAATGGTTTAAAAGCGACTTTACCACAAACACCTCCTTAATAAAATACATACAAAACTACAGTAATATCAGCATTAATGCTGATGCAAAAATAAGCTTCATGAACTACGATTGGCGTTTAAATGAAACAGAATAAACAAAATATTAGCATTATTATTCCTGTTTTAAATGAGGCGGATTGCATTGGTAAATTAATTGGGTATTTAAAACAAAATTACACTTCAAACTACATAGAAGAAATTATCATTGTTGACGGAGGTAGTACAGATAACACGATTGCAATAGCCTCAGCAAATGGTGTAACAGTAATCACTTCAGAAAAAGGCAGGGCAAAACAGTTAAATCGCGGTGCTGCTTGCGCTAAAAGTTCTATTTTATATTTTTTACATGCGGACACATTTCCACCTAAAAACTTTGGAAATAGTATTATCAACGCTGTTGAAAAAGGCAATCAAGTAGGTTGTTTTCAAATGAAGTTTGACAGTGATAGTCGGTTTTTAAACTTTTTTGCTTGGTTTTCAAAATGGAATTACAAAATTTGCCGTGGTGGCGATCAGTCGCTTTTTATCACCAAAGACTTATTTTTAAAAACTAATGGTTTTAATGAGCGATACATGATTTATGAGGATAACGAATTTATTAGCAGACTTTATAAAACTAGTCATTTTACGGTATTACCACTCCACGTAAAAACCTCAGCTAGAAAATATGAAGAAAAAGGCAAATTCCGACTACAATATCATTTTGGCATAATACATCTTAAAAAATATTTAGGAGCCAGTCCAGAAAAATTGTATGATTACTACAAGCGAAACATCGCAGTTTAATTGAAATGCTTTATGGCGTAAAGCAATCTGCCAAATCAGTACTCTAAATATCTTATTAATTCTCAGTTTTCAATAGTAGAATTTTTGAGTCTTTTTATACTGCCTACTCTCTATACCAATAAATAAATTTTTAACCTAAAAGTCCTTTTTCGTACTGTCTTTCTTATCTCTGCTCGTAATCTAAAATTGCGCCTTCACTTATCCATTTTGCTAGAGCTTGTCTGTTTTCAGGGTCTAATATTCTGCGCTGATCTTGAATATTAGTAATATTCCCAATTTCTATAAAGGTCATAGGCGGGTTGGTTTTACGCACCACATAGAGCGAAGTTCTATCTTCAAAAGTGCCAGAATAGGTTCTGTTAGGTTGGTATTTTTTGTATTTTGCTTCAAAAGTTTTATGAATACTTTCGGCCAATCTTTTGCCGTTGGTACTCTTTTCGTGATGGTAAAAGAATACATCAATATTTTGGCCTTCACTTCTACTGTCCACGTGGGTGACAATTAAACGTTGGTATTTGCCTTTGTTTTGTCTGTACAATTCGTTTACAGCATCCACTCTTTGTTTCAAGCGTGCTACTTGATTTAGAGGAATTACTTCGTTAGGATATACCACTTCATCACGATCCATAGCTAATATTCGTTCGTCTCGGATGCCATCATCTGGATCACGAACAATCACATAAACTGTTGCGCCGTGAGCGATTAATTCACGGGCCAAACGTAAAGTAACATCGTAAGCGTATTCGTCTTCAGAAATAGCAGTACCTAAATAGGTTGTCATGGCTCCAGGATCTGGTCCGCCGTGCCCCGAGATTAAATAATAAACAACTCCTTGCAGCTTATTACTTTGAGAAGTAACCTCTGCATATTTTTTGCCAAAGATTTCATAGGAAAGACCTTTTACAGATTTTGTTTCTGTGGTGACTTCTTTAACATCGCTTTTGAGTTTTAGTGGTACCATATAAGTTCTTCCTTCAAACAAATGAATACTATCTCGAAGGTTATGACTATTTAAAGCTACAAATTCATCATAAATTTCATAGGGGTTTACACCTTGTTTTCTGAGTAATGACAAAATACCGTCTCCCTTTCCTGCAACTACGGTTTTTAATGAATCTTGACCAATAACAAAAGTAAAACTAATGTTTACTGCTATTAAAATTAACCTATTTTTAAAACTAATCATTTGCATGCTATCTTCTTCTAAAAAATTTAATATACTAATCTTCTATGCTAATATTACTATAATCGACCTTTATACCTGTCGTAATTAAATTTATAAAATGATATTTTTCCACATTGGCTAAAACACCGTTGGTTTTGGTTTTAACATCACTTTCTATTTTAATAATAGTCATAGGGGGCATGGCATTATTTGCAATAAAGAAATAAGTTCTATCCGCAAAAAAATCATTTTGATTTGAGCTTTTAAACTTCATTTATTCCTCTTAAAATAAATTTTCAAAACTATATGCAAAATTTTTCCCTTCTTGACTAGTATTTTTTTGTGCTATTGAAAAAGAGGCATTTTTACTAAAATCGACACTATCAAAATCAAGAACTAATAAACGTTGGTGGGCTCCTCTATTTTTTAAGGTGCTGTCCTTTTTTTCTAAAATGATGGAGACAAAATCAAAAATTGGTTTTTCGGTATCCTCAGATAAATTTATAATTCTACCCACATTCCTAAAGGAAGACTCACTATTGGGGATTTTATAGGTTTTACCTAGTTCAAGCAGAATTCCGTTGCTTATCTGCTTTTCATTTAAGTCGATGAATTTTTGGCAATAAGTAGTTATGTCTAGCCCTTTGCACCTGAGCACTGATATAATACCATCGGCTTCCTTAGCTACAAAAGTGGGTAATGTGTCCTGAGATAAGACTATTTGGAAAATAGCAGGTATAAATAAAAAGAAGAATAGCAAATAAAAGTTCTTCTTAAAAATCATGGTTGTGTTCTTTTAACAAAGATTACTAAAAATACTGCCCAATTCCAAATACAAATTCAGTAGAACCACAGAAAACTAGATATTTAGAATTAAGATATTATTTATAGGGAGCGTATAAATGCTTAATCGTTTCCTGAGCTGGTTTGTTTTGTGGCGTAAATCTATTATCACCAACACCGCCCGATTGTTTGTGATTTATAAACCATTTCCATACATAACCGCCTGCAAACCAATTTTCTTTCCAAAATTCTTCAATAATCACTTTGGTGGCGTTTACTTGAGCATCTAAATTCACATTTTCGTCATTACGATCAACCAGCCATGGTTTTTTAGCTGTATAATCCATACTCCGGTAGCCATATTCTGTAAAAAGAATTTTTTTATTTTTGGATACGGCAATTTTTTCCATCTCACCTTTCCATTTTTGCCATCCAGTCTTTAAATCCTCTGCAGAAGGTAATTTTTCTTCGGATATTGGAAAATAAGCATCAACACCAATATAATCAAGCATTTCCCAAAAGGGAAATTTTGTATATTCATCCCAATTGGCGGCATAAGTTAATTTTCCTTTATAAATTTTTTTGACTTCTACAATCAGTTCAGCCCAGTACTTAGGTCTGTTTTTAATAAATTCTTTTAACTCTGTTCCTACACAAAATATTTCAACATTTGTTTCTTGAGCTAAAGTGGCGTAAGTAATAATAAACTTTTTATAAGAGGCTTCTAAAGCCTGCCATTCTTGCTCATTTTTCATTTTTAAATTTCCTGTGAACTCGCCTCTCCAAATCCATATTTGTGGTTTCAATAGCACCTCTACTCTATTTTTATGAAGCATTTCAATATATTGTTTCGCTCCTTTTTTGGTTTCACCAAACCATTGCCTATCTGTGTCGAAAATTATTTCTGGACAATTTAATTCTCGAATAAAACCAAAAGGCATCACTGCAGCATGATTTGCATTTAAATCAACCACCTCTTGAATATGCTCTTGCCCTACTGCTTCCCGCGAAGCCACAAAACTTACTCCGTTAATTTTTTTTTCTTTACTTATACACGAAAGTTCAAAAAGAAATAATAACACCAATAATAACTTATTCATTTACAACAACTTACTTTTTGAAAATAGGACTCTTAACTTCAATGAAGTTTTAAGCTTTTTAGAATTAATTTGAAAATTACTTAATTAATTACAGTTTTGTGAAGTTAAGGTTTTATATTTATACACGACCTTTAGCAAAACTACGGATTAAACAAATGGAACACCTTGTCATTATAGGAAACGGAATAGCGGGTGTTACGGCTGCAAGACATATTCGGAAGTTGTCCAACAAAAAAATAACAATCATATCCGCTGAGAGCGATTATTTTTTCGCGAGAACGGCACTCATGTATGTGTACATGGGGCACATGAAGTTTGAACATACTCAACCCTACGAAAACTGGTTTTGGAAAAAAAATAGAATTGATTTAGTGAAAGGGTTTGTTGAAAAATTGGAGCATCAAAATAAAAAACTTCATCTTAAAGACGGTAGTCACATTATTTATGACCAACTAATTATCGCTACAGGTTCAAAAACAAACAAGTTTGGATGGCCTGGACAAGATTTGCAAGGTGTTCAAGGTTTATATTCAAAACAAGATTTAGAACAGTTAGAAAAAAACGCGCCAAATAACCAAGTTTGTAAAAGAGCAGTGATTGCGGGTGGCGGATTAATTGGTATTGAAATAGCAGAAATGCTTAGAAGCAGAAATATTCCTGTTACTTTTTTAGTCCGTGAAAAAAGCTTTTGGAATGGTGTTTTGCCTTCAGGCGATTCGCAATTACTGAATGAACATATTGTAGCGCATCATATTGATTTGCGTTTAGATACCAATTTAGAAGAAATAATTGCTGATGAAAAAGGGCATGTAAAAGCTATTAAAACTAATAAGGGAGATGTGATAGCTTGTGATTTAGTAGTACTTACAGCTGGTGTAACGCCAAATATAGATTTCCTTAAAAATTCTGGAGTAGCACTGGAAAAAGGAGTGAAAGTAAATCGGTTTTTAGAAACCAATATAAAAGATATTTACGCCATTGGCGATTGTGCTGAACAGAATGAAGCTATTGGCAATAGAAGGCCCATTGAAGCGGTATGGTACACGGGTCGCATGATGGGCGAAGCCATAGCCCAAACTATTTGCGGTAACAAAACGGAATACAATCCTGGAAACTGGTTTAATTCTGCCAAGTTTTTAGATATAGAATACCAAACTTATGGATGGGTATTTAGTGAACGGCTGAAAAAAGAGACTGAAAAACATTTTCATTGGCGGCACGCAACCGAAAACATTTGCCTAACGATTGCTTATGATGCTTCAACCAAAGAATTTTTAGGCATCAATACCTTTGGCATTCGAATGAGACACGAAATTTTTGATCGTTGGTTGACTGAAAAAAAGGATATTTTTCATATATTAGAATATTTAAAAGACGCCAATTTTGATCCCGAATTTTACAAGAACTACGAAGTAGAAATCGCAAACAAATTTAATTCAGCATTCGGGACGCACATAAATCCGAAGAAAAAAAGCTGGAAGCGAATTTTTAGCAAAGCCTAACAAAATATAGAAAATATGAGTTTCGATAATAATATGTCGCTTTCAGGAGAACCACCAAAAGCATTGAACATCAATCAAAAATTAGCGGTGCTGCTGGGCATTTCAGGTTTAGGGATATTAACTTTAAACTTTTTCAACATTACTTTCCCAAATAAAACATTTTGGTTTGTATATTCCTTAATGACAATTACAATTGGCGTTATTTGGTTTTCTTGGGCAGAATATACAGGGAAAAGTAAGGGAATAAAAAATGATGGCGTATATTTTAAATCTATCTCAAGTCGAGGAATTTGGGGATGGATTTTAGGTTTGGCATTAACCGGTTTTTATATTGTCCTTTATTTTTATCCAAAGTATTTAGGATTGGTAAAAGACGGCAACAATAAGGGGGTCATAGCTTTTTTTGATCCTTTGAGTGTTTTGCTAAACGGCAATCCTGCTACAGAATGGTTTGTTTACGGCACGCTTTATACTTTAGCTATCTTAATTTTTGGTGTTAAATTTATCTGGAAATACCGACATAACGGGTATGAAATTATTAGAACAGTTAGCGTCATGTTCTTCCAAACGGCTTTTGCGTTTTTGATTCCAGAATTTATGGCTCGTTTAAATAGTGATACTTTTTCATTACCGTATTACGATTTAAAAAACATTTGGCCGCTTAATTATTATAATTTTGATAAATACCGAGTCAATAGTTTTATTGATGCAGGGGATATTGGAACGGCGATGTTGATCTTCAGTATCATATCTATTTTTGTAATCACCCCTATTTTGACCTACAAATACGGAAAACGCTGGTATTGTTCTTGGGTTTGTGGTTGTGGCGGATTAGCCGAAACCGCCGGAGATCCTTTTAGACATTTGAGTGATAAATCGCAAATGGCTTGGAAAGTAGAACGTTGGGTTGTGCATAGCGTAGTTGTTTTTGTAACCTTGATGACAACCGCAGTTGTGTATTCTTATCTAGGAAATGATTCCAATAAATATTGGCTAACTAAAAATGTTTTTTTGATTGGTGTGGCATCCATACTAACTTTAGTTTTTGGCTGGGTTATGCTTTTTAAAAGAGAACAACTCAAAAAAGATGCGCAATATGGAGCTATTGGCTATTTTGTTATTATTGCAGTATTATTAGGCTTACATTTTTTTAGTGGCGATGGCAATATTTTTATCTTTAAAGCAGAAAGCTTAAGAAAAGGCTATGCCTTTTTAATAGGTGCTATTTTTTCAGGTGTTATTGGCGTTGGTTTTTACCCAATTTTCGGCAACAGGGTATGGTGCCGTTTTGGTTGCCCTATGGCGGCTGTATTAGGTTTTCAACAACGTTTGTTTTCTAAATTTAGAATTACTACCAATGGCGGGCAATGTATATCTTGCGGTAATTGCTCTACCTATTGCGAGATGGGAATTGACGTTAGAGCCTATGCCCAAAAAGGTGAAAATATTGTACGTTCCAGTTGTGTGGGCTGTGGTATTTGTTCAGCTGTTTGCCCACGCGGGGTTTTAAAATTAGAAAATGGTCCGATGGAAGGCAGAATTAACCCGAACGAAATTCTATTAGGTAATGATTTTGATCTAATGACTTTAGTCAATAAAAAATAAGATTGATTAAAAAATCAAGTTGCCATTTTGCGCCTAGTATAAATTTTTCCTGTAAAAAAGACTGACCAAAAATTTAATGCCCGAAATAAACGTTATCATTCCCGCCTATAATGAAGCTGATTCCATAGCTCATGTCATCTTCGAAATTCCTAGTATTGTTTCCGAAATTATAGTCGTCAACAACAACTCAACCGATAAAACTGCTGAAAATGCGGCAAAAGCTGGCGCCACTGTTTTAACCGAAAATCAAAAAGGATATGGTTATGCTTGTTTGGCTGGAATTAATTATATCAAACAAAAGTCTAAGCAACCTGATATTATCGTATTTGTAGACGGAGACTATTCTGATTATCCAGAAGAACTTTCCAAACTAATTGCACCCATCATAGTTGATAATATAGATCTAGTTCTGGGAGCGAGAATAAAAAATTTAAGAGAAGAAGGCGCTATGACACCGCAGCAAATTTTCGGAAATTGGCTAGCAACATCCTTAATGAAACTATTTTTTAAGGCTAATTTTACAGATCTTGGGCCTTTTAGAGCTATTAAATACGACACTTTAATAGCACTAAACATGATAGATAAAACCTACGGATGGACAGTCGAGATGCAATTAAAAGTATTAAAAAAGAAATTTACATATACCGAAGTACCAGTACGTTATAAAAAAAGAATTGGCGTGTCAAAAGTATCAGGTACGGTAAAAGGTAGTATATTTGCAGGCATAAAAATCTTAAGTTGGATTTTCAAATACAGTATAAAATAAAATGGCCCTAACAATCACTTACATTATCATCGCTATTTATAGCCTTGCATTAATTTTAATTTTCTTCTACAGTTTAGCCCAATTAAACCTGTTGGTCAACTATCTAGGCTACAAAAGAAAAAATGAAATTGCCCCAAAATTTAACCTTTTAGACCCTAAAGAAATTCCTTATGTAACCATTCAACTTCCTGTGTATAATGAGGAGTATGTAATGGATCGATTATTAGAAAATATTGCAAAATTAGAATACCCTTCCAGTAAATTAGAAATACAAGTACTAGACGACTCTACCGATGAGTCTGTTGAAGCAACAGCTATTCACATCAAAAAATTACAAGAAACAGGTTTAGATATTATCCATATCCGAAGAACAAACCGCCAAGGATATAAGGCTGGAGCTTTAAAAGAAGGCTTAGAAGTGGCAAAAGGCGAGTTTATTGCCATTTTCGATGCTGATTTCTTGCCCGCCTCGGACTGGTTGAAAAAAACCGTCATCTACTTTAAAGATAAAGAAATTGGCGTAGTACAAACCCGTTGGGGACATATCAACAGAGATTACTCCACCCTAACACGTATTCAAGCTTTTGCTTTAGATGCACACTTTACCCTAGAACAAGTAGGTAGAAATGCCAAAGGACACTTTATTAATTTCAACGGTACAGCAGGTATTTGGCGCAAAGAATGTATTTTAGATGCAGGGAACTGGGAAGGTGATACCTTAACGGAAGACTTAGATTTAAGCTATAGAGCACAGTTAAAAAATTGGAAATTTAAATATTTAGAAGATGTAGAAACCCCTGCAGAACTTCCTGTAGTGATTAGTGCTGCACGTTCTCAACAATTTAGATGGAATAAAGGTGGTGCCGAAAACTTTAGAAAAACAGTGTCAAGTGTTATTTTAGCAAAAAATATTCCTTTTAAAACTAAATTTCATGGTGTAATGCACTTGCTAAATAGTTCTATGTTTTTGTGTGTTTTCATCGTTGCGGTTTTAAGTATCCCGATGCTTTACATAAAAAATAGTTATGGCCATTTAGGTTGGATTTTTGAAGTTACGAGCTTCTTTATCGTAAGTACCATTATCTTATTTGTATGTTATTGGTTTACGTATAAGAGTATTCAAGGCAGTAGTTTCGATAACTTTATAGATTATATAAAACTGTTTTTTACCTTTTTCTCTATTGCACTTGGTTTTTCATTACACAACTCTATTGCTGTTTTAGAGGGACACATGGGGAAAAGAAGTGAATTTGTAAGAACTCCAAAATTTAATTTAAGCGATTTAAAAGATAGCTGGAAAACCAACAAGTATTTAGCAACAAAATTGTCGCCAAATATGATTTTAGAGGCGGCTTTAATGATTTATTTCCTATTCGGCATGTACAGCGCCATCCCTTTAAATGATTTTGGTTTGTTCCCATTCCATTTTATGTTATTCTTAGGTTTTGGATTTGTATTCTTCAAATCGCTTACAGCAAGAGCATAAAAGCTAAAAAATAATACGATTATATGAATAACCGCTCTTTCCAAAAAGGAGCGGTTTTTTGTTGTACTAATACCCCAAAGTTGATAGGTCAATCCATTTTAATTTCTTATTTTTCGAATTCAAAAAAGTAATTCATTCCTATGTTGGGTGACCTATTAAAATATTTTAAACTTCATAAATTCACCATCTTAATGGTGTTTTCAAGCACCATTTTTTACGTAGCGATTGCCTATGATTTAGATCGCGTTGAGTTCTTAAAATTTGCTGCCTTATATGTTGCACTTTTCTTTCTGTACTACAAAATCATCCAATTCGAAAAATGGAATTTTAAATTTTTATTGATTTCTGGTATTTTATTTCGATTGGCATTTTTGTTTCATTTACCCAACCTCTCACAAGATTTTTATCGTTTTATATGGGATGGTGAACTGGTCAGTAACTTTATAAATCCCTACCTTTTTACACCGAACCAAATTATCAACCAATCTGGATTGGTCATAGATAATGCTCAAAAACTGATTGAAGGCATGGGCGAATTGAGTCCTAAATTTCACAGTAACTATCCACCTTTAAATCAACTTGTCTTTGCGATTGCTGCGTTGATTGGTGGAAAAAGTATTTTGGGCTCCGTAATAGTAATGCGAATTGGCATTATTGCAGCTGATATTGGAATTATTTATTTCGGAAGAAAATTATTAAAGAACCTAAATTTATCACCACATCTTATCTTTTGGTATTTTCTAAATCCACTTGTGATTTTGGAGCTGACTGGCAATCTTCATTTTGAGGGTGTTATGCTTTTCTTTTTTGTATGGTCTGTATACCTTTTGTCTAAAAACAAATGGCAATTAGCCGGTGTTATTTATGCCTTATCCATTGCTACAAAGCTAATTCCTTTACTGTTTTTACCTTTATTTTTTAAATATTTAGGAATAAAAAAAAGTATTTTATTTTATGTTATTATTGGCTTAACTATACTTCTATTATTTCTTCCTTTTTATAGTCCCGAATTTATCACTAATTATGTTGAAACGGTTGGTTTATGGTTTTCAAACTTTGAATTTAATGCCAGCGTCTATAATGTGGTCAAAAAAATCGGAGTAACGTATTTTGATGCAAAACCATGGGAATTAATTAAAACGTATGGAAAAATTACTCCGTATATAATAATAGGGGTGGTTTTGTTATTTAGCCTGTTCAGAAAAAATGAAAAGCTTATAGGTTTAATAAACTCCATGTTATGGGTAATGACAATCTATTACATACTTTCAGCGATTGTACATCCTTGGTATATTGTTTTTTTGGTTTTTCTCAGCATTTTTACAAGGTATAGATTTGCGCTTTTATGGTCTGGATTTGTCATACTCAGCTACTGGGCATATTCTAATCCTGATTATAAAGAACATTTAGGATTACTTTGGTTTGAATATTTGGCAATATTCGCCTTTATATCCTATGAAATAAGCATATTATTTAACAAAAAATAACATTTTTGTAAAAAATATACATCAAACTATGATTAATCAATTTAATTTGTACTTTTGGTAGTATAATGAACAAAAAAAAACATATTACTTCTTTAGACAGGTCATTTGCACCTGCTAGTTCATTTACGCCTACACGTCGCCGCCCGTAAGGGTATGTTATATTTTGGAAATAGGTGAGTCCATTTCTGCACAGACGAAAACAATTTTTAATTAATCTTTATTTTTAAACAATAAATTGGCAATGGAAATACTAATTGCTAACGAATCACATTTTAAATATGCAGATATTATTTGTGATACGATTTCAGAATCCGCAAAAGTTCGAGGTACGGGCATTGCAAAAAGAACCCCAGAATACATCTGTAAAAAACTATCAAACGGTAATGCTGTTATCGCTTTAGACGAAGGTAACTTTGCTGGTTTTTGCTATATAGAAGTTTGGGGGCACGAAAAATATGTAGCAAACTCAGGGCTTATTGTACATCCTGATTACAGAGATAGAGGACTTGCCAAACAAATAAAACAACGAATTTTTGAACTATCGAGAAAAAAATTTCCTGATGCCAAAATATTCGGAATTACCACAGGTTTAGCTGTGATGAAAATCAATTACGCGTTGGGTTATAAACCTACGACTTTTTCTGAATTAACAGATGATCCTGAATTTTGGAAAGGTTGTCAGACTTGTAAAAACTTTGATATTCTAACCCGCACTGAACGTAAAATGTGCTTATGCACTGCTATGCTTTTCGACCCGTTAGCTCAAGAAAAAAAGAAGCAAACTGAGGTTCCAAAAGAGAAATTAAATGTCAAAGCTTTTAAAAGATTAAGAAGTATAAAAGAGACACTTTTCCTAAAAAAGAAAGAAAAATGAAGAAATTAGTTTTAGCCTATAGCGGTGGATTAGACACCTCGTACTGCGCAAAATATTTATCAAAAGAGCAAGGTTTTGAAGTTCATGCTGTAAGTGTAAACACAGGTGGATTCTCAACTGAAGAAATTGCTACTATAAAAGAAAAAGCCATAGAATTAGGCGCTTCTACCTATACCTCCATTGATGCAGTACAAACATTTTATGACACCGTTGTAAAATATTTGATTTTCGGGAACGTATTAAAAAACAATACCTACCCATTATCGGTTAGCGCAGAACGAATTGTACAAGCAATTGAAATTGTGCAACATGCTAAAAAAGTAGGTGCAAAATATATCGCTCACGGAAGCACTGGTGCTGGTAACGACCAAGTGCGTTTTGATATGATTTTTCAGATTATTGCCCCTGAAATTCAAATTATCACTCCCATTCGAGACAACAAATTGTCTAGAGAAGCTGAAATAGCTTACCTAAAAGAAAACGGCATTGATTATCCCTGGGAAAAAGCTAAATACTCCATAAATCGAGGACTTTGGGGAACTTCAGTAGGTGGCGAAGAAACCTTAACCTCTAACAAAGCCTTACCCGATAGCGCGTACCCGAGCCAATTACAAGAAAAAAATCCAACAGACCTAAAATTGACTTTCGAAAAAGGCCAATTGGTTGCAATTGATGGCAAAATAGATACGCCAGTGAATAACATTATTGCTCTGGAATTTATGGCATCAAAATATGCCATCGGAAGAGATATTCATGTTGGTGATACTATTATAGGCATTAAAGGAAGGGTCGGTTTTGAGGCAGCAGCAGCTTTAATTATTATAAAAGCGCATCATTTATTAGAAAAACATACACTGAGCAAATGGCAACAGTTTCAAAAAGAGCAGCTTGGTAACTTCTACGGCATGTTGTTACATGAAGGTAATTATTTAGATGAAGTCATGCGAAATATTGAGACTTTTTTAGGCGATACACAAAAGAATGTTTCGGGTGATGTTTTCGTGAGCCTTCAGCCATATCAATTTAAATTAAACGGAATTGCATCTCCTCACGATTTGATGAATGCAGCTTTCGGAAGCTACGGCGAAATGAATAAAGGCTGGACTGCTGCTGATGCCAAAGGATTTATTAAAATTTTATCTAATCCAGGGAAGATTTATAATTATGTGAATGGCTAGCCCTAAAAGCCCCTAACCCCCGAAAGGGGAATTAAAAATTAGGCGACATCCCCAACCCCTCCGAAGGAGGAGCGCAAATTCCTTTCAGTTATAGAAAGGGACTTGATGGTTTGAAAAGGTGAAGTTTAAAAAAATACATAGCCTAGAGCCTAAAGCTTATGGCATAAAGCGCAAAGGCAAAAAAATATGATTAGAGCAGGAATAATCGGAGGTTCAGGATATACAGGTGGCGAGCTTATTCGCATCTTATTACATCACCTGAAAGTGGAAATCGACTTTATTTACAGTACCACCAGAGCGGGGAAAAATATAAGTTCAGCGCATCCAGATTTATTGGGGGTAACCAACTTAAAATTTACGGGCGAAGTGAACCTAGATGTTGATATTGTTTTTTTATGTTTAGGTCATGGGAATTCCACTACTTTTTTAAAGGAACAGAAGTTTTCTGAGAACACTAAAATCATCGATTTAAGCAATGATTTTAGGTTAGAAAACGATACTGTTTTAGACGACAAAAATTTTATTTATGGTTTACCAGAATTGAATAAAGAAGCTATAAAAAAAGGAAAGTATATTGCAAATCCTGGTTGTTTTGCCACAGCGATACAATTGGCATTATTGCCCTTAGCGAAACATAATTTATTACAATCTGATATTCATGTGAATGCCGTAACTGGCAGTACGGGAGCTGGCATTAGCCCTGCTGAGACCTCGCATTTTAGCTGGAGAAACAATAATGTATCGTGGTACAAACCTTTTACACATCAACATTTGGGAGAAATAAATGAAAGCTTGCGTTCCTTTAAAAATGATGTGGGTGAAGTCTATTTTATACCCAATCGGGGTAATTTTACAAGAGGAATTTTAGCAACGGCTTATACCAAATTCGATAAAAGCTTAGCAGAAGCAATCTCATTATACAAAAATTTTTATAAGGATGCCATGTTTACACAAATTTCCGAAGAAGAAATTAGCTTAAAACAGGTGGTAAACACTAATCAATGTCACATTCATTTGCATAAACATAACGACACACTTTTAATAACCTCAGCCTTAGACAACCTTTTAAAAGGAGCTTCTGGGCAAGCCGTTCAAAACATGAACTTGATTTTTGGCTTCGAAGAAAAAATGGGGTTGAACTTAAAGGCAGGGGTTTTTTAATGGAAAATTGAAAATGTGTAAAGCGGAAAGCAAAAAAATTGAAAATTGTCAATGAAAAGCGCAATGCGGTTAGCGGTTGGCAAAAAAATCTTAATACTTTGTACTTAGTACTTAATACTTTATAAATGAAAATAGCCATCATTGGAGCAGGAAATTTAGGCATAGCCATCGCCAAGGGAATATTACATTCTAACGGTGCTACCACTATGTATTTGACCAAAAGAAATACGAGAAATATCTTAGATTTTGAAAAATTCGGAAATGTTACGGTAACTTCTGATAACCGAGAAGCCGTTGAAAAATCTGATATTTTAATCTTTGCGGTACAACCCGCACAGTTTCAACAGATCCTTGAAGATGTCAAAGATTTATTAAACGAAAAACATGTTATAATTTCTACGATAACAGGGATTGGCATAACGCAGATTGAAAATATTATTGGTGCCGACCACTATATAATTCGCAGTATGCCTAATACGGCTATTTCGGTAGGAAAATCGATGACCTGTATTTGCAGCAATGAAAAAGGTAGAAAAAGAATCGATTTAGCCAAGGCTATTTTTAATAGAATGGGGCACTCTATGGATATTCCTGAAATTCAGATGCAAGCTGCAACTGTCATTTGTGCTAGTGGTGTCGCTTTTTGGATGCGATTGATTAGAGCGACAACCCAAGGAGCTATTCAGTTAGGTTTTGATGCAAAAGAAGCGCAAGAATTAGCGATGCACACTTGCTTTGGCGCATCAAGTTTACTTATTGAAGCTGGCACTCATCCCGAAGCCGAAATTGATAAAGTTACTACGCCACGAGGTTGCACTATTGAAGGCTTAAACGAAATGGAACATCAAGGATTAAGCTCATCCTTAATTCAAGGAATTATTGCATCCTACGATAAAATTACCAGAATAAAAGAAGGGAAATTATAAATGTCCACAAAGGGCACAACATAATTTAAAAAGATTTAAAGTATGAAATTATTTGATGTATATCCACTCTATAATGTTACACCTGTTTCCGCTAAGGGAATTGTGGTTACTGATGAAAAAGGGCAAGAATATTTAGACTTTTACGGGGGTCATGCGGTAATTTCTATTGGGCATTCGCATCCGCATTATGTAAAAAGAATTGAAGATCAATTGCATAAAATTGGTTTTTACAGCAATGCCATTCAAAATCCTCTACAAGAAGAATTAGCCGATAAATTAGGAAAATTATCAGGTTGTGAAGATTACAATCTTTTTTTATGTAGTTCTGGAGCGGAAGCGAACGAAAACGCCTTAAAAATGGCCTCTTTTATAACAGGAAAATCTAGAGTTATTGCGTTTCATAATAGTTTTCACGGAAGAACCTCAGCAGCCGTTGCCGCTACGGATAACGAAAAAATAAATGCCCCAATAAACAAACAACAAAAAGTAACTTTTCTAGCTTTCGAAGGTATTGCTGAGTTTATAACTGAAATTGAAAAAGGCGATGTTTGTGCTGTTATTATAGAAGCTATTCAAGGTGTTGGTGGTTTAGATGAACCTTCGACATATTTTTACCAACAAATCGCAAAAACCTGCAAAGACAATGGCGTTGTTTTAATCGCCGACGAAGTACAATCTGGTTATGGAAGAAGTGGTAAATTCTTTGGATTTCAACATCACGATATTCAACCAGATATTATTAGTATTGCTAAAGGTATGGGCAATGGTTTTCCCGTAGGTGGAATTTTAATTCACCAAAGTATTGAAGCAAAATACGGCATGTTGGGCACTACTTTTGGCGGCAATCATTTGGCTTGTGCGGCTTCATTAGCAGTACTAGAAGTTTTAGAAAATGAAAGGTTGATTGAAAATGCACATCGTTTAGGACATTATTTTAGAGCCTGTGCGGCGGAAATACCCCAAGTAAAAAAAGTAAAAGGTAGAGGCTTAATGCTTGGTTTAGAATTTGATTACGATGTGGCAGAATTACGAAAAAAATTGATTTACAATCAACATATTTTTACAGGTGGTTCTAGCAACAAAAACCTAATTAGAATATTACCTGCATTAAACATCACTGAAAAAGATATCGATGTATTCTTCGAAGCTCTAAAAAAAGAAGTAAATTGAATAAAAAATAGTGTGCGTTTTAACCTCTTAAATTTTGATAAGGAAATTAAAAAAATGAAAGATTACACCACCATACAAGACATAGAATCATTATCCCAATGGGTGAAAGAAGCAAGAGTTTTGAAAGAAAATCCTAAAGCTTTTAAAAAGCTAGGAAAAGGTAAAACCATCTGTTTGTTATTTTTCAACAACAGTCTCAGAACCCGATTAAGTACACAAAAAGCGGCGATGAATTTGGGTTTAGATGTTATGGTGATGAACTTCGGAAGTGAAGGCTGGGCTTTAGAGTTTGAAGATGGCACGGTCATGGATCAAGGCGCTTCTGAACATGTAAAAGAAGCTGCAAAGGTAGTAGCGCAGTTTTGCGATATCGTTGCAATTCGTGCTTTTGCATCTTTAACTGATAGAGAAAAAGACGAAGCAGAATTGGTTTTGAACGGTTTTAAAAAATATGCCACAATTCCAGTGGTAAATATGGAAAGTTCTGTTGGACATCCCTTGCAAGCCTTAGCTGATGCCATTACCATTGCAGAGCACAAAACTAAAGAACGACCTAAAGTGGTGCTTTCCTGGGCGCCACACCCAAAGGCTCTACCTCATGCGGTTGCCAATTCGTTTGTCGAAATGATGTTCAAACAAAATGCCGATTTCGTAATTACGCATCCTAAAGGCTACGAATTAAATCCTGAAATTACCAAAGAGGCAAAAATTGAATATGATCAAGATAAAGCTTTAGAAAATGCCGATTTTGTTTATGTGAAAAATTGGAGTAGTTATTCAGATTACGGAAAAGTAGTCAACCAAGACAAAAACTGGATGATGACGAAAAAAAAGCTCGGAAAGGCTAAATTTATGCACTGTTTGCCTGTTCGTAGAAACGTGGTGGTTGAAGATGCCGTTTTAGATAGCGACCAATCTTTGGTGATTGAGCAAGCTAATAATAGAACCTATGCTGCGCAAATTATTTTGAAGAAAATACTTAGCCCCCTAGCCCCCAAAGGGGAGAACTCTTATTCAGAAAAATTAAAAAAATAAATGTTGAAAAACGTTCATCATAAAATGAAACAAAAATTATCAATCATAAAAATTGGCGGAAATGTCATTGAAAACAAATCTGAATTAGATGCGTTTTTAAGTCTATTTTCAAAATTAGAAGGACTGAAAATATTGATTCACGGTGGTGGGAAATTGGCAACAGAATTAGCTTCAAAACTGGGTGTTAAATCTAAATTAGTAAACGGAAGACGTATTACCGATAGCGAGAGTATTGATATTATTATCATGGTTTACGCTGGGTTAGCTAACAAAAATATTGTGGCTAAATTACAAGCAAATAATTGCAATGCGATTGGCCTGAGTGGAGCGGATGGAAATGCTATTCAAGCCCATAAAAGACCTGTAAAAGAAATAGATTACGGTTTTGTGGGTGATATTGATGGTATAAACTCAGCTTTAATTGATGCGCTATTAAAAGCTAAGCTCACCCCTGTTTTTTGTGCTTTATCACATGACGGAATGGGCCAAATTTTGAATACCAATGCCGATACCATCGCTTCAGAAATTGCCATTGGCATGAGCGAAATCTATGCAACTACTTTATATTATTGCTTCGAAAAAAAAGGTGTTTTATTAGACATTAAAAATGATGTTTCAGTCGTTAAACATATCAATACCAAAAAATATCAAGAGTTACTTGAACAAAATATCATCGCAGATGGCATGCTTCCTAAATTAGAAAATTGCTTTCACGCGCTAAATAACAAAGTAGAAAAAGTATGTTTAGGCGATTCAGAAATGTTAAAAAAAGATGCTATTTTATTTACCACCATAACCTTATAAAATGAATCAAAAACAATTAACAGAAAAAGCTATTGCACTTTTAAAAGAATTGATCAGCATTCCGTCTTTTTCAAAAGAAGAAGATAAAACAGCCGAAGCCATTCAAAACTGGTTCACTTTTTTTGGTATTCCTTTTATCAGAGAAAATAATAATGTGGTGGCAAAAAATAAATTTTGGGATAGTACAAAACCAACCTTGCTTTTAAATTCGCATCACGATACCGTGCGCCCTAATCAAGCCTATACAAAAGACCCATTTCATCCGCATGTAGAAGATGGAAAATTATACGGCTTAGGCAGTAATGATGCCGGAGGTTGTTTGGTTTCACTGATAGCCACTTTTACACATTTTTACGCTATTGAAAAGCTGAGTCATAATATTTTAATGGTCGCTTCCGCCGAGGAAGAAAATGCAGGTAAAAACAGTTTAAGAGGACTATTGCCATCGCTACCAAAAATTGATGTAGCTATTGTGGGTGAGCCTACTTTAATGAATTTGGCGATTGCAGAAAAAGGTTTAGTCGTTTTTGATGCTGTAGTAAAAGGAACACCATCGCATGCAGCACACCCTAATAATGACAATGCTATTTACAATACCATTGAAGTTTTAAAATGGTTTAAAAATTATACTTTCGACAAAACATCCGAAGCACTTGGGGATGTAAAATTAACGGTAACGCAAATTAATGCAGGAAGCGAGCATAACGTAGTGCCTTCACAAGTAAATTTGGTAATTGATGTTCGTGTGAATGATAAATATACCAATGAAGAAATTGCTGAAATACTAAAAACATCAGCTCCTTGCGAGCTGAAAGAACGATCTTTACACTTAAGCTCTTCTTCCATTGATAAAAACCATGCGCTAGTGCAATCGGGCATTGCATTGGGCAGAACAACTTATGGCTCTCCTACCCTATCAGATCAAGCCGCATTAACTTGTCAATCCTTAAAATTAGGCCCTGGAGATAGCACCCGATCGCATTCGGCAAATGAATATATTTATGTGGAGGAAATTGAAGAAGGCATACAATTGTATATTGAGATTTTAGAGAGATTTCTAGCCCCCTAACCCACTTCGGCTTCGCTCGGTGTAACGCCCAAAGGAGAAATTAAAATTTAAGCCTAAGAGTCAAAAACAAGTCCGTAATCATTTTAAAAAAAATTCATTATTTTTCTCTCTTTTAAACTTAATAATTATAAAGGCTTGCAAGACGTAATTTGCTTTTCAGCAAACCTCCTTTTAGGTCTAAAAAAGATTAAATTATTGTAAAAGATGTGGAACATGAAAAAAACTAAAACTAATTACTAACGACTAACAACTGAAAAAATGAAACTTTGGGATAAAGGATTTAGTACAGATAAGAAAATCGACTATTTTACGGTAGGTAATGACAGAGCGCTAGATTTGCATTTGGCAAAATACGATGTAATTGCATCAAAAGCACATGCCAAAATGTTAGGTAAAATTGGTTTATTGACTCCAGATGAAACCAATAGTTTAGTAAAAGAATTAGACCTAATTGGAGCATCTATCGAAAAAGGAACTTTTACTATTGAAGCCACTTTTGAAGATATGCACTCGAAAATAGAATATATTCTTGTGGAAAAATTGGGGGATACTGGCAAAAAAATCCATACAGCTCGTTCCAGAAACGATCAAGTTTTAGTCGCGATGCACTTGTATTTAAAACACGAACTAGCCGAAATTAAATCGGAAACCAAAATACTATTTGATTTGTTATTGAATTTGGCTGATAAATATAAAAGTATTTTATTGCCTGGTTATACACATTTACAAATTGCCATGCCTTCCTCTTTTGGTCTGTGGTTTTCAGCTTATGCCGAAAGTTTAATTGATGATGTTTATTTTATTGATGCCGCTTATAAAATTGCAGATCAAAATCCTTTAGGAAGTGCTGCGGGCTACGGAAGTTCCTTCCCAATCGACAGAGCTTTTACCACAAAAGAAATGCACTTTGCTACCCAAAAATTCAATGTAGTAGCAGCGCAAATGAGTCGTGGAAAAGTAGAAAAAGCAGCCGCTTTTGGCATTAGTAGTATTGCATCAACACTATCGAAAATGGCAATGGATATTTGCTTGTATATGAGTCAGAATTTTAATTTTATATCTTTTCCTGACGAACTAACTACGGGCTCTAGCATTATGCCTCACAAAAAAAATCCTGATGTTTTTGAACTAATTCGGGGTAAATGCAATAGACTCCAAGCTGTTCCCAATCAGCTAACTTTAATATTGACCAATTTGCCAAGTGGCTATCACAGAGATTTGCAATTGGTAAAAGAAGTGATTGTGCCGGCCATTCAAGATATTAAAGCATGTTTGGAAATATTGACTTTTAGCTTAAAAGAAATTCGAGTAAACGAAACAATTTTAGAAGACCCAAAATACGATTATTTGTTTAGCGTGGATACTTTGAACGAATTAGTTTTGGGTGGCATACCTTTTCGAGACGCCTATAAACAAATGGGAGCTGAAATATATGAGGGCAGATTTATTCCTAAACGCGATATAAAACATACCCATGAAGGTAGTTTGGGCAATTTATGCTTACATGAAATCAGGAAAAAGATGGAGCTAATTTATTGATTTTAAAATCATAATAAAAACCTTTACTTATTGCTCTCGAAAGCTAGTGTTGTGACTTTACATCACGATTTGCAATTTTTTGTGTCACAAAATTTAGCGTATTTTTCTAATAAAGCCCCCACTACTTTTGAACTTATAACAGTTTTAAACCAATACCGTTTGGAAATTGGCACAGGATACAGAACCAGTTCTTCAATTAACTTTTTAAAGGGAGTTTATTTATTTGATAATGTACGTTTTGTGCATAATTACAATATGGCTATCAATGATTCTCCTTTAGGAAATAAAATGTTTTTATACTGAGTTATCATTTTGGCCATGGTTACGCTATAGATTGGATAAAAATTCCTTTAAATAAACATCCTAATGAAACCGAATGATCTTATTGATTTATTGGTCATAGAGGAATTGAAAACCAATGTTTTTTTATTTGCCTCACCCGATTATAACGCTTTTAGACTAAAAATATTGTTAGTCCACAGTAGTTGCATTGCTATTTTCCTGCAAATTCAATACCGTTGCGGCAATAATATTCATAAAGTAAATAATCTGAGCAATCGGAAATAATAAAATAGCCATCCATACAAGGACATTCTCAATGGTATTATGGTCAGAAAATTGATCTCCTATGATGGCAAAAAAAGTGAGAAGGGTGAAAATAATATGCAATTTGGTCAACGAAAAGATAGGGGTAATGCGGTATTTACTTAATATAAAATAACCAAAACCGCATATTAAAAGCCACAAAGCAAAGAGAAAAAATAAGTGCAAATGCGCTATATCAAAATAAATATCGCCAATATTTAATGAGAAAGCAGTATCTAAATCACTAAAATAAAAAAAACTATAAACTACAGACAAAATTGCCCCTAAAAACCATAAAATTAAATAGGGTCTTTTTTGTAACATGTACTTTATTTTATCATTTTTAAATTGATAATCTCTTGTTCAGTCAATGGCCGCCAGTTACCACGAGGTAAATCTTTTTTAGTAAGTCCTGCATATACAACCAAATCTAGTTTTACGATTTCGTATTCTAGCAATTCAAATAGTTTGCGCACAATATTATTTCTGGTACTGAATATTTCAATGCCAACTTGATTTTTGGGCGTGTTATCTATATAACTTATATCATGAACACGAACTAGAAAATCTTCTATCTCTAAACCTTCTTTAACTCTTTTTAAATCGGCACTTTTAAACGGTTTAGTAAGTTCTACATGGTATATTTTTCTGACTCCGTTTTTAGGCGTATTCAGAGTTGCTATTAACTCGCCATCATTAGTAAATAACAATAACCCAGTAGCCGTCTTATCCATTTTACCCACTGGCAATAGTTTTGATTTTGAAGCATTAGATACTAAACCCGACGCCGTACGTTGGCCGCTGCCGTCTTTGGAGGAAGTAGAAAAATCTTTGGGCTTATTAAGGAGTATGTATTCTTTTTTAACAGGATTTAATAAAATGCCGTCAAACCTAACCTCATCAGTTAATTGCACTTTATAGCCCATTTCAATGATAGGTTTTCCGTTTACAGTTACGCTGCCGGCAGCTATAAAAATATCGGCTTCTCTTCTGGAGCATACTCCAGAATTTGCCACGTAACGATTTAAGCGAAGAATATTTGGATTAGAGGGTTTTTTTGGAACTACAGTTTTTTTGATAGGTGCGTTTCCTCTAGCAAAACTCTTTTTTCTAAATGTTCCTCCCTGTCTTCCCGAAGCTTTATTCTCGTTATTGGAATCTGACCTACTCATAACTAATATCTTTCGGCAAAGGTACTAAAGGAATTTGGATGTTGTATGATTATTGCACCTAATTCCTAATGTCAACTGCCGCTTCCTAATTATTATGCTTACAATTGAATTTCATTCAAATTTAAAATCAATGGTAATTTAATCCGTTGTGGTTAGTTTTTTATTTCAGCTACTTCCATTTTAAAAAAATATAATTCATAAAATTCTGTTTAGCACCAAATTTACATTTATCAATAGAATACTAACCACTCCTGATATAATGATAAATTTCAAAATATTATGCAACCAAACATAATGTATTTTTGCATCGGACTTAAACAATAACACCAGAAATAGAAGTAATAGTAAAATACAGCCAATAAAAAAGAGGTACATATACCCTACATCAAATTTTATAATTAATAACAAGGAAGGTATTAGCGATATCAAAATTAATGTGGCTATTAAATATTTTGAAAATTGTTCTCCAAAAATAATAGGAATGGTTTTATAATTTTGTGCCATATCACCCTTTATGTTTTCTAAATCTTTGATCATTTCACGGGCTAAAATCAATAAAAATAAAAATAGTGCATGAACAAAAATAACCGTTTCGAAATTTCGATAATATACAAAAACCACAAAAAACGGTGCAATAGCTAAGGTCGCTGATACAAAATTACCAACAAATGGTATCCGTTTTAGTTTATGAGAATAAAACCATATTCCAAATATATATGACGAGAAAAAGAGCACAGCTTTAAACGAAACATAGCCAGCCACAAATACGGCTAAAAAATTAAGTAAAAAATAGGTGCTTAATTTAAAACGTTGGCTTACCAACCTATCGAGCATTGTTTTATGTGGTTTGTTGATTAAATCTTTTTCGGCATCGTAAAAATTATTGATGATATATCCAGCGGCTATGACCATAGCAGAAGTAATAACAATCGCTAGTAAATTAGCATCAAAAATGACTTTATGAACTGGTAAATTTGGAGATAAAATATAGATTGAAGCCAAATACTGCGCTAAGATAATTATGAGAATATTATAACCTCTAACCACAGAAAACAAACTCAATAACTTTAAAAGTAGGAGCTTATTTTTTCTATTAACCATGTTAGTTGTTTTTAGAAAGTATAAACTACTTCTAATTTATGATCTTGTAAGGCTAGTTTTGCCTTTTCAAAATCTTCTGTAAATCCTAAAATATAACCGCCACCGCCAGAACCACATAATTTTAAATAATAGTCGTTACTGTCAATACCTTGTTTCCAGAGTTTTTGAAACTCCAGAGGAATCATAGGTTTAAAATTGTCTAAAACCACATTAGAAAGTTGTTTCAAATTTGCGAAAAGCGAAGTTACATTTCCACTCACAAAATCTTCAACACAAGCATCGGTATGTTTTATAAACTGCTCTTTTATCATTTTACGGAAACCTTTATGCTTCATTTGTTCCATAAAAATTTGAACCATGGGTGCTGTTTCTCCAACAATTCCGCTATCTACTAGAAAAACAGCACCTTTACCCACGGTATTTTGCGAAGGAATGCTGGTAGATTCAATATTGTCCTTAGAATTTATTAAAATAGGAAGACTCAAATAACTGTTTAAAGGATCTAAACCTGATGATTTTCCATGGAAAAACGATTCCATCTTCCCAAAAATAGCTTTTAAGCGTAATAACTTTTCGCGAGTAAGATTTTCTAATACTGTAATTTTATCAAACGCATATTTTTGATAAACGGCGGCCACCAAAGCACCACTACTTCCAACACCATAACCTTGTGGGATGGAGCTATCAAAATACATACCTTCAGCGATATCTTGCTTTAAAGCATCCATATCAAAAGTGACCAAATTTGGTTCTTTTTCAACTATATTTTCTAAATAAAAACTGAATTTTTCAAGACTTTTATTACTCTTTAAGGCTTCATCCGATGGATTTTGGTCTTTTTTTAAGGCTCCATTAAAAAAATTATAAGGTATAGAAAGTCCTTTAGAATCTTTAATGATTCCATATTCTCCGAAAAGAAGAATTTTTGAGTAGAATAATGGTCCTTTCACCTTTTTTTAATTAATAGTTAAAAATGAATAATTAATCGTTTCAATTTTAAAGTTACTTATTTTTTAATGATATAACGATAATACCTAATAATTTTAATAGCTCTTCAATTATAGTTTGAAGATTTAAACATAAAGTCTTCTCTCCAGATAGCCTACTCCACTTCTCTTAGCTTTACTGCTTTAAACATTCCTGATAGACATTACACACTTATATTTCCTCAGAATCAATACGTATTTGGCTATAATTTTGTTTTTGTAGTTATTTATCATCTTTATCAAAGGAGAAAAAAACCATACTAATTGAACTCAACGCTAATGCTAATAATGATATAGTTAAAAATCCAATTAAAAATTTCATCCCTATTTCGGTTTTGAAATTGTTCATAATCATTCCTGCACTAAATGTTGCTATGCCAATACTAATTCCGCCAAGCCATCTATTTTTAAATTTATGGCTAAAAATATGATTACATTCATTACATTCAATAGGTTTATAACCTTTCCAAAAGGATGTAAACAACTCTTTAAATGTGAATTCTCGGTTACAATTTGAGCATCTTTTCATTTAGCAATTTATTTAAATTACAACTCGTACTCCATAATATTTAATCACAATATTGATTAAGTTTTAACTTTACAATAAGCTTAAATTAGCCATAACCCTATAATAAAAATAAAACTCTTCTATTTTGTTTCATTTTCATTCTCTAAGATCGGGTATAATCACAAAATAATTATTAATCATTAACTTTTAATTATTCACTAATCTAGCTCCCAATCCTAAGGTGTCACAAATATACTGCTGGTTTTCACAATATGCAATTAACTCATCTTTAATAAATTGATAAACTTCTTGCTTTTCACTTTCCGGATATAAAACATGTACGTTCGCTCCCGCATCTAAAGTAAAGCAAACATGAGTGTTAGTTCGCTCTCTGAAAGCCCATATTTTATTAATAATCTCTAAAGTGTTTGGCTTCATCAAAATAAAATAAGGCAGACTCGTCATCATCATAGCGTGCAAGGTCAAAGCTTCGCTTTCTACTATCTTTATAAATTCTGTGAGATTTCCTGTTTTAAAAATAGCTATCAACTTATCTAAGTTTTCATGTGCTTGCGCAAAACGTTGTTCGGCAAAAGGATGATTGTGCATTAAATTATGCCCAACGGTACTACTAACTTGCTTTTGACCTTTATCGACTAAAAGAATAGTATCTTGAAAATTCTTAAAATTGTCGTGAACTTCATAAGGGTATTTTATACCATATAAATCTGAACTTCCTTGCGTTTTGTCGTGTTTTCCCCATTGTACAATGCCGCCTTCGATACTTCGGCAAGCACTCCCTGAGCCTAATCTCGATAAAAACGAGGCTTTTTTTATAAAAAACTCTGCCGACATGTCAGAGACTAAACTTTTCTCAACTTCCATTAAACACAAAGCTAAGGCCGACATACCACTCGCGGAAGATGCGATACCGCTGCTATGGGGGAAAGAGTTCGAGGTTTCAATTTTAAAATGATATTCCTTTAAAAAAGGTAAATATTGCTCAATTCTCGTTAAAAAAGTAGCTATTTTAGGCTTAAAATCTTCTTTTTGTTTTCCCTCAAACCATAAGTCAAAAGAAAAATGAAAATCTTTATTTTCCAACTTATAGTATGAGACAGCTGTGGTCGTGGCACAAGCATCTAAAGTGAAACTAATTGAAGGGTTTTGTGGTAACTGGTTTTCTTTTTTACCCCAATACTTTACCAAGGCGATATTACTGGGCGAAATATAGCTTACCTTACCTTTTTCAATATTATTCGTGTAGGCTGAAGGAATAAAGTCATTTTCAGTCATGGAAATATCAATTTTTTTTACAAAGATAGCTTTAAATGTATTTGAGTTAAAATGAATGATATTAAATCACTATTTTAGTAACTTAGACCAACTACTATTTTGAAAAAGCAACTCTATTATATCGCTATTGCAGTGGCCATTTGCTTGATTATCGGTTTTTTATCAAGTGTTGCCACGCAATCTTCCGTAGTTGATTGGTACCAAACCTTGAACAAACCTAGTTTTAATCCGCCTAACTGGCTTTTTGCGCCTGTTTGGTCTGTTTTATATGTGATGATGGGAGTTGCAGCAGGTCTTGTTTGGGCTAGAGGTTTTCATCATATTTGGGTAAAAACGGCATTGTACCATTTTATCTTTCAGCTGCTTTTTAATGCCTTATGGAGTATAGTATTTTTCGGACTTAAAGAACCCTTTTGGGCCTTACTGGTTATTTTTACTTTATTAATATTGATAGTCTTAACCATCAGATGGTTTAAAGTAGTACATAAAACCGCAGCTATCCTTATGATTCCTTATCTGCTTTGGGTTTGTTTTGCCTCGGCGCTGAATTACAAAATATGGGAGTTGAATTAATGGTTTTAATATGCTATTTAATCAATGTTAAAATGCAATAATTGATTAATTTGAAAATTTGCTGATTTGAAAATTTAAAGATGTTTTTTCAATGTAAAATTTTTTAATTTGATGACTCGAAGACTTGTCTTTCTTTAAGCTGTGTTGATTTAAAAATTAGTTGATGAATCAATCTAATCATCCAGCAATAGCTTGCGCAGCAATATACCCACTCGTCCACGCGTTTTGAAAATTGAATCCGCCTGTGATGGCATCAATATTTACTATTTCTCCTGCAAAAAATAGATTCTTTTGGACTTTACTCTCAAAGGTTTTAAAGTTGATTTCTTTTAAATCGACACCACCAGCGGTTACAAACTCCTCTTTAAACGTACTTTTGCCATCCACTGAAAATTCCCCTGCCGTAATTTGCTGGGCTAAGGTTTGAAGTTGATTTTTAGTAACTTCCGCCCATTTGGTAGTCTCCAAAATATCAGAAGCTTTAACCAAGTTAATCCATAAACGTTTAGGAATGTTAATAGCGTTGGTGCGCAAAACTGTTTTTTTTGCTTCAACCTCTTTTATTTGCAATAAGAGTTGCAACAAGCTTTCTTCTTGATATTCGGGTAGCCAATTAATACGGATTTTAAATTTGTAACTCCAATCGTTTAACTCACGAGCACCCCAAGCAGAAAGTTTTAAAATAGCCGGCCCACTCATACCCCAATGCGTAATTAGCAAAGGCCCGTCGGACTCCAACAATGCCTTTGAGGCTGATTTACTTTTCAGGTTTATAGTTACTTTACTAGGCAATGATTTTTCAAGCACCTCAACATTCGCATAAGTGCTCACCCCCGGAATAGCCTCTATGCGTTCATCTTTGATATTAAAGGTAAATAATGAAGGAACAGGGGTAACAATAGTGTGACCTAATTTTTCCATCATTTTCCAAATTTTAGGATTACTACCTGTAGCTACCAAAATTTTTTTTGCATAGTATTTTTTCTGAATTGATTCCACCAGCCATCCGTCACATTGGTAATCCTTGGATTTTTTTATGGCTTCTATGGCAACCACAGAACTGTTGCGGAATAATTGCACACCTAAGCGTTCTGCCTCGTTTACAAAACAATCAATAATAGTTTTAGAGGTATTGCTTTCAGGAAACATTCTGCCATCTTCTTCAATTTTTAGGGGAATACCTCTTTTCTCGAAAAAAGTGATAGTATCACCACTACAATAACTGTAAAAAGGACCTTTAAGCTCTTTTTCGCCTCTTGGATAGTTTTTTACCAATTCGTTGGGGTCAAATTCTGCATGGGTAACATTACAACGACCACCACCCGAAACTTTAACTTTGGTTAGCACTTCTTTACCACGCTCTAAAATTAAGATTTTTAGACCAGGGTTTGATTCTGCAATATGAATTGCCGCATAATATCCTGCGGCTCCACCGCCAATAATGATTACATCTTCCATTATTTAACGCGTTCTGGAAAGTTAGTAAACACACCATCCACACCAATTTTTTTCATGTTGATAATGGCTTGTGGTTCATTAACCGTCCAAGGATAAATTTTAAATCCAGCTGCGTGAATTTGATTGGCAATTTCTGCATCCAATTTTTCATAATCAGGATTTATGGCAACAGCTTTAAGTTCTTTGGCAATCGGTAAGGCTTCTAAAGGATTTGCTTCTTCAATTAAAATAGCGATTGCCACGTCATTATTAACTTGACGCATGATTTTCAGTTCTTCCCAATTGAAGCTAGAAATCAAAAAATCGTCTAATTTCCAGTCTTTTTCTTTGATGTATTTTTGCACAGTAACATTGACATCTTTTGCCGTTCCCGCCCCTTTTAATTCGATATTTAAAGGGACTTTTTTATCAATAACATCTAAAACAGCACTTAATAACGGAATTTTATGATTGCCTGTTACTAACAATTTTTGTAGCTCCTCCCAAGAATAATCTTCAATATTCCCAGTTCCGTTCGTTAATCGCTCTACTGTATCATCGTGAAAAACAACAATCTCACCGCTAGCTATTTTAAAGACATCAATTTCTATCATATCAACTTTTAACTCTAAAGCTTTTTCAATAGAGGAAATCGTATTTTCAGTTTCATGCCCCATAGCACCGCGATGACCTATTACTAAAAGTTTATGTTGTTCCATACAGGATGTTATGGTAGTTAGTATGATTAAAAATAGAATGAATTTTTGCATGTTGATAATTTGATGCAAGTTAGGATTTTATAGTTTAAATAAATGCTTCGACAAGTTATAGACTTAGCTGGGTCGAAGTACTTAGCAATACATTATTACTTTTAGCTGGCATTTTCAAGAATTAATAATAACGCCCAAACTATTTTTGACCTCTTCAAAAATATTTTACTTCAATCTAAAAATAAACGACTGCAACGGATTTAGCAAAATTGAAAAATGCCCAACACCGGTTTTATCGACCTTCATTTGGACTTTTTTAGTACCGTATAATTGATCTTCTAAGGTGTATTCACCTTCTTTGAGGTGCCATTTTGAAGTAATTTCTTGGGGAACTTTAAATGCTAACTGATATTCTTTTTCCGCATCGAAATTACTAAGAATAATTAGCTTTTCATTGTCAGACCATCTACAAAACGAAAAAACTCGGTGGTCATAACCTTTTGTATGCTCTTTGTTGAAATAATGAATTTCTTGGTACTCGCCCATCAAAGCATCGCTCTGAATGGTAAAGTTTAGTAAACGTTTGTAAAAATTACGCAATTCTTTTTCTTTGTTAGTAGATTGCCCACCATCAAATTTTTTGTTGTTTACCCAACGTTGAAATGTTGGCACACCCACATAATCAAAAATGGAGGTTCTACTAGGACTCCCAAATCCGGCTTTTTCAGCGCCTGGCTCACCTAATTCTTGTCCAAAATAAATCATGGTTGGTGACGTGCTTATCGTGGCAGAAATGACCATCGCTGGCATTGCTTTATTTGCATCACCTGCAAATTCGGGACTTGCAATACGTTGTTCGTCATGGTTTTCTAAAAAGTGAAGCATATTGTGCTCAATGTCTTTTATACCACGCTGCACGGTTTCAATATGATCTGTCCACCCGTGGCCTGCCATAATATGTTTTATACTATCGTAGAGTTCTACCTTATCATATAAATAGTCCATTTTACCTTTATGGAGATATTCCCGATACAAGTCGGGATTATACACCTCAGCCAATAAAAAAGCCTCAGAATTTTTCATTTTGATATTAGAGTTCAAATAACTCCAAAACTCCACAGGTAACATTTCTGCCATATCAAATCGGAAACCATCAACGCCCATCTCTAGCCAAAACAGGACAATATCATTAAATTTTTTCCAAGAACTAGGCAGGTCTTTATGTAGCCAAAAAGCGTAATGCTCTTTGTAATCTTTAGTGTCAAAATTAGCCGGAAGGGTTTCAAAATCATGCGAGCCATCTGGTTTTACGCCGTAATTAATTTTTACAGTTTCATACCAATCGTTAGCATCAGGTTGTGGCAATCGTGAACCATTACCCGTCCAACGTGCAGGAATTTCTTTATATTTTCCATCAACCAAAGCTGGACTTGTGCCGCCCAAAGGTCGATAACCATCTCTCCATTCTGGTACTTTAAATTCGGCATCGGGAACATAATAAAAATTATTATCTCTTTTATACGCCACACTGGTATCGTCTGATGCGCCAAAAGGTTCTAAACCATTAGGCGTTGATTTACCTTCGTAGTTGCGAGCGACATGGTTTGGAACAATATCGATGATTACCTTTAATCCTACAGCATGAGTTCTATCAATTAAGGCTTTAAACTCCGCTAACCTATTTTCAGGATTATCAGCTAAATCAGGATTTACGTTGTAATAATCTTTTACCGCATAGGGCGATCCTGCTCTGCCTTTTACAATATCTGGATCATCATTTAAAATTCCGTATTCGGTATAATCCCGAATAACATCATGATGCGGAATTCCTGTGTACCAGATATGAGTAACCCCCAAATCTTTAATTTCTTGAAGTGCTTTTGGGGTAAAATCAGAAAATTTACCAACACCATTTTCTTCTATTGTGCCCCAAGGTTTATTGGTTATATTAGTATTTCCAAAAAGTCGTGTAAAAACTTGATATACTACTTCTTTCTTTTTTTTGGGTATGGTTTGCGTCATTTTTAGATCCTGTTTATGCTCTTGCCGGCAAGCAAATAGACTTAAAACTATTATAAGTAAGATTTTATTATTCATAAAAAAAGTGTTTAATGTCGAAAGTCCAATGTCAAAAGTCAAAAAATTGATTCCAAGCAAGGAAACAAGCATCAACGAACAACCATAAACCAAAAATTTTATACCTTAAAAAAAATCACCTCAGACATTGGACTTTCGACATTAGACGTTAGCCTTAATATTGGTCGGCTGATGAGTTGAAATAACCACTCGCTTCCCATTAACCCGTATCGATGTTTCTTGTTCTCCCTCTAATTCAAAAAATGTTTCTTGATGTGTAACCGTAACCTTCAATATTCTTTTTCTAAAATTAATTTTGAAAGAATAGCTTTTCCATTGTTTTGGAATTCGTGGGGTAAACGATAATTTATCCTCGACTACCCGCATCCCGCCAAAACCTTCTACAATACTCATCCAAGTACCCGCCATAGAAGTAATATGTAAACCTTCTTCTACCTCTTTATTATAATCATCCAAATCTAATCGAGAAGTACGTAAATAAAAAGTATAGGCCTGCTCCATCCTATTTAATTTTGATGCCTGAATGCTATGCACACACGGCGAAAGTGAAGACTCATGTACCGTAAAAGGTTCGTAGAAATCGAAATGCTTTTCTAGTTCTTCTACTGTAAAATGATCCTCAAACAAGTAAAAACCTTGTAGTGTATCTGCTTGTTTTATATACGGTGATCTTAAAATACGATCCCAGCTCCATTTTTGATTGATGGGGCGTTGCGATTTTGGTAAATCAGCTACCGAAATTAATTCCTTATCTAAAAATCCATCTTGTTGTAAAAAAACATCATGCTTTTTAGAAAAAGGAAAATACATATTGGCAGCTACCTCTTTCCACTGATCAGTTTCGTTTTCTGAAAGTTTGGTGATGCCCATAATTCTATGGTAATCTTCTGAATAACCTTCTTTAACTTTCTGTATTTGTTCTAGGGTATAATTGATACACCATTTTGCTAAGTAATTGGTATACCAGTTGTTGTTTACATTATTTTCATATTCGTTAGGGCCTGTTACGCCGAGAATTACAAACTTATCTTTTAGCGTTGAAAAAGTGGCTCTTTGTTGCCAAAAACGAGCAATTCCAATAAGTACTTCCAATCCCATTTCTGGAATATAACTATAATCACCTGTGTAGCGGTAATAGTTATAAATTGCGAAAGCAATAGCGCCGTTTCTATGGATTTCTTCAAAAGTAATTTCCCATTCGTTATGACACTCTTCGCCATTCATCGTAACCATTGGATACAATGCCGCACCGTTTGAAAATCCTAACTTTTTAGCATTTTCAATCGCTTTTTCTAAATGATTGTACCTATATTCTAAAAGATTACGCGCAACTTTTTGTTCTTTGGTGGCCATATAAAACGGAATACAATAAGCCTCTGTGTCCCAATAAGTACTTCCGCCATATTTTTCTCCTGTGAAGCCTTTTGGACCAATATTTAAACGAGAATCTGTTCCTAAATACGTCTGATTTAATTGAAAGATATTAAAACGAATGCCTTGTTGTGCTTTTACATCACCTTCAATAGTAATGTCGCTCATTTCCCAGATTTTCGCCCAAGCCTGTTTTTGCTTTTCTAATAAAGTGTCAAAACCAAGATCAATTGCTTTTTGCAAAGTTGTTTTTGCGGCATTTACTAGGTTTAATGCCTTATGGTTGCGATCAACAGTATAGCCTCCAAATTTGTGAAGTGCTGCCGTTTCACCCTTTTTTAATTTTTGAGTATAGCTATGTTTTATGGTGAATTCTGACTTAGAAACTTTTGGCTCTTGAGCCACTTTTTCGCCTTTATAAAATAATTGCGATTGCATAAAAGTGCAGGTCGCAAAATTGGTTTTCATAGTATGGGCTTCAATAAAAGCTTGGTTACCACTAGAAGTAACCGCTGTGGTATTCCAGAATTTATCATCCCAGTTACTATCTTCATTGGTAATTCCGCTATCCAAATAAGGTTTAAAAATAATTTCAGCGTCTGCATCAATGGCTGTAATTTCATAATTAATAGCGCCAACTTCATTCAGGTCTAAACTCAGAAAACGGGTGGCTTTAACCCCTATTTTTATATCGTTTGGCAAAACAGCCATAAAAGAACGTTGGTGCCAACCTTCTTTCATGTTTAATTCGCGCTTATAATCAGAAACCGATTTGCAGGTGTTTAAATCTAAAGTTTCTCCATTTACAAAAACGTGAATACCAATCCAATTGGGTGCGTTTAAAACTTTGGCAAAATATTCTGGATAGCCGTTTTTCCACCAGCCCACTCGGGTTTTATCGGGATAATAAACTCCCGCAATATAACTTCCCTGAAAAGTTTCACCAGTGTAAGTTTCTTCAAAATTTGCACGTTGACCCATTGCACCGTTCCCTAGGCTAAAAAGGCTTTCGGAAGATTTTACACGTTCATTATCAAAACCTTCTTCAACAATAGACCAGACATCAGCTTTTATATAATCTTGATTCATTTAAATGAAATATAATGGTTAAGGCTGCTTTCATTCTCTCTTCAAATAATTTGTCATAATTCACAAATCTATGAAACGATGATTAATAAATTTAAAATTTTTGTGGGAAAGGCACTTTTAGAATTTTTATTTTATAAAATTAAATCATCCAAAAAAGATAATTCTATTTGCATAAAATCACTAAAATTAAATTTAGCCTCAGATAATACTCGGGCATCGCCTATGCCTATGCTGATCATTTTGGCGGCATTTGCGGCTCGAATTCCCGCTACCGCATCTTCAAAAACAATACAGTTTTCCGCTGGCACCCCAAGTTGTTGTGCTGCAATCAAAAAAACTTCTGGATCTGGTTTTGCTTTGGTAACATTATTTCCATCCACAATTACATCAAAATAGGATAGTAAATTTACTTTTTCAAGTATAGGTTTTGCATTTTTACTCGCTGAGCCCAAGGCAATGGATATATTTTTATCTTTTAGATAATTTAAAACTTTAGGCACATCTGGTAAAATTTCGGAAGCATCCATTTCTTCGATATAAACTAAATAATCTTGGTTTTTCTCAATCATCCACCGATCAAACTGTTCTTGTGTTACTTTTATAGCTCCTATCTCTAATAAAATTTCTAAGCACCGTTTTCTGCTTACCCCTTTAAACAACTCATTTTGTTCGTGGGTAAATTCGAATCCTAGTTTTTTGGCTAATTTTTTCCAAGCCAAATAATGGTATTTTGCGGTATCGACAATAACACCGTCTAAATCAAAAATAAATCCTTTACGCTTCATGAAGTTTTTTAGTCCTATTAATTTATCGTCGATTCCCGTTCAATAATGGTAGGTTCTATAATTTCTGTTCTATAAGTCTCCACATCATTTTCGCTTTCTACTTTTTCAATAAGCATTTCTGCAGCAATTTCGCCCATTCTTTCTCCATGTTGCGCTACGGATGTTAAGGTCGGATTCGAAAATTTTGATAAAATACCGTCTGTAAAGCCAATGAAAGATATATCCTCAGGAATTTTATAACCAAGTTTCTGAGCTATTCTCATACCATGAATAGCGTAAATTTCATTCACACATAAAACCGCATCAACCTTTTGTTGTTCAAAAAATAAATTCATGTTACTTCCTTCAACACCACTCATAGAAGGTAACTTTAAAATTAAATCGTTTTCTACTTCAATATTAAATTCATTTAGTGCTTTAAAATACCCATCAGCCCTATCTTTGCTTACGCTTAAATAATCTTCTGTCGCAAATAAAGCTATTCTTTTTCTACCGTTTAATAGTAATTTTTTCACGGCTTTGTAAGCGCCATCCTTATCATTGATTAAAACCTTATCACACGCTACTTGATCTGTAACCCTATCAAAAAGCACCAAAGGTATTCCTTGTTCTACCAATTCATGTAAATGATTGTAGTCATTATTAAGCTGTGTTTCTGCCGATAAAGACATGATAAAACCATCCACACTGCCATTTGCCAGAATTTCCATATTGATCACTTCTTTATCAAAAGACTCGTCGGAAACGCAAACAATAACATTATAACCTCTTGCATTCGCAAATTTTTCGATACCCCTAAAAACTGTGGTAAAAAAATGATGAACAATTTCCGGAATAATCACCCCTATATTTTTAGTCCGTTTATTTTTAAGACTAATAGCGATATTATTCGGTTTGTAATTATAAAGTTTTGCAAAGGCTTGAATTTTTTCTTTGGTATCTCTACTAATTTCTTCACTATTTTTTAAAGCCTTGGATACCGTAGAAATAGAAACTTCTAGTTCTCTTGCAATATGTTTTAAGGTAATTTTTTGTTTCATAATATACTATATGTTATAAAATCAGGTATAAGTTCAACTTCAAGAGCAAGTTCAAGTTCAAAAACTAGCTCAAGCGCAAAATTTTCTTTTTTCAAAGTTTCAATTTAAAAACTTGCTTATAAGATAGAATTCGTAAAATAAATAAAATTATAAAATTGATTCTCTCTCCTTATTAATTGGGCTTCATCAAAAGCCCAAATAAAGAAAACTTCTATAAACTGAGCACTTTTTACTCAAAAAAAAATTGACTTTGAACCACCCAATTTGGTCACATCCAACTCACTTTAATTTAAAAATGTTAAATTACGTCAAAATTAGCCACTTGGTAAAAAAGCTTTAGATTTTAACTAAAACTAAAATTTTAATTTGTTAATTTTATATTAAATAAAAAAATGTATCTTTGATAAAACTAGGTATTACTATTTTAAAACTAAAAAACTGCGAATATATTATTCTTAAACTAACTAAATTATATTTATTGTAATTTAGTAAAGTTATCAACACGAAACCGTTTTCGTGACTTCTTAATTAGAAGCTAATCGAATTTTAACAAAAAATTTGCATATTTTTAACTTTAGAATCAAAATTAACTCAACTTAAATTAATTATTTATGAAGATTAAGCTATTTAAAAGCTTGTTATTGGCTGGTGCATTTTTATGCTTTGGTTACACTCAAGCACAGGAGGTATCTGGAACAGTTTCGGATGCCAATGGACCTCTTCCAGGAGCTAGCGTTCTGGTAAAGGGATCTACGAACGGAACACAAACCGATTTCGATGGAAACTACAAAATAGGTAATGTAAGTGCCAATGCAACTTTAGTGATTAGTTAGATAGGCTACAAAACACAACAAGTTGCTGTAGGTGGCCAATCAACCATTAGTGTAACGCTAGTAGATGATGCACAAGCCTTAGACGAAATTATAGTTGTTGGGTACGGTACTCAGGTACGTAAAGAAATCACCTCTGCTATTACAAGCGTAAATGAAGAAGATTTTAACCAAGGCGTCGTAAATGATGCTGCTTCTTTGCTTCAGGGTAAGGTTGCTGGACTTAGCATTTACAATAAAGGTGGAAACCCAAATTCAAATCCAACAATAAGGCTTAGAGGTATCTCCACTGTTGGTGGAAATTTAGAACCTTTGGTGGTTATTGATGGTGTTTTGGGGCAATCTTTAAGTAACGTTGATCCGGCTGATATTGAAAATATTACGGTACTTAAAGATGGTTCAGCAGCTGCAATTTATGGAACTAGAGGTTCTAGTGGTGTAATTTTAGTAACTACTAAATCTGGTAAAAATGGCCAGTCTTTTGCAGTTTCTTACAACGGTCAATACTCCATGGCTACAAGAGCAAATGAACTTGAAACGATGAACCGAGAGCAATTTTTAGCTGTTGGCGGTACTGATCTTGGTTCTGATACCAATTGGGTAGACGAAGTTACACGCACTGCATTGACTACAGTACATAACGTGGCCGCTGTAGGGGGCACCGATGATGCCAATTATCGTGTTTCTGTAAACTTTAGAGATGCTGAAGGGGTTTTAGTGAATTCAGGCTTTAACCAGTTTAATGCAAGAACAAAATTATCTGGCAAAATGTTTAACGATAAATTAAAAATCGATTTCAACTCTGCTTTAACACAAAGAGATGCCGATTTCGGTTTTAATGAAGCCTTACGTTATGCAGTTTTATATAACCCTACAGCTCCAATATTAGGTGCTGATGCCCCTTTCGTTTTTAATAGTGCTCAATTTGGTAGTTATTTCGAAACTTTAGGACTTTTTGATAGTTTTAACCCAGTTTCAATTGCCAATCAAAACCAAAATTTTGGCACCACAACTACGGTGAATTACAGTTTAGATTTTAATTATACTTTTACCAATAATTTTTCTGCCCATTTAAACATAGGGCAACAAAATGTAAAAACGCAGAACAGACAATATTATCCTACGACCGATTTCTTTAGAGGTAATGCGTTAAGCCCATTTAGAAAGGGTAGAGCTGATTTCTATACCAATGAAGCCAGAAACCAAGTTTTAGAATTGTTTGGAACTTGGAGTAAAACCATCAATGAAAAACTTTCTTTGAAAGCTACAGGTGGTTATTCTTTTCAAGAAAGTGATTTTAATGAGTACTATTTGCAATTGGGAGATTTTCCTCCTGGTGTAGATTTCAATTTTGGTGATGCCATTGAAGTTTCACAAGATTTATTGGAAGCTGGTAGAGTAGTGGCGAACAGCGGTAGAAATGATGATGACAGAATTATTGCATTCTTTGGAAAAGTCAATGCTACTTTTGACAATGCTATTTATTTTGATGCTTCTGTCCGTAGAGAAGGTTCTAGCAGGTTCGGTAGCGACAACCAATGGGGTCTTTTCCCTTCGGTTTCCGTAGGTGTTGATGCCAATAAATATTTAGAATTGCCTAATGTTAATTTATTAAAGGCCAGATTAGGCTATGGTGTTACAGGATCAACACCTGGTCGCGTTGGTTTATCTCAAACAAATTTTAATTTTGCTAATGGCTCTGACGGATTTGGTTCCTCAGCGAGTGTGCTAGGTAATAGAGCACCCAACCCAGGATTAGGATGGGAAGAGAAACGAGAGCTCAACTTAGGTTTCGAATTCGCCATGGAACGTTTTTCTGCTACTTTGGATATTTACAATAGAGATGTTCAAGGTTTTATCCAAGAGGTACCTATTGATGCCGCAACAAATGATGGATTTAGCAGTCAGTTTCAAAACGCGGGCGCATTAAATACCAAGGGTATAGAAATATCTGCTAATTATGATGTGCTTAAAAGCGAAACCATAAATTACAATACGGGGATTGTATTCCAAACCTACAGGACTATATTGGCTGAAAATGTTGGTGGTGATCGTACTACTGCCAATTTAGGGTCTCCTGGTCAAAACGGCACCAACTTAATTCTTATTAGAGAAGGAGAACAAATAGGTCAAATCTGGGGACCTGTATTTTCTGGAAACGTCGATGCAAATGGATCACCTATTTTAGTGGATGTTAATGGCGATGGTAACTTAATTACGGATCAAGGAAGTGCTTTAAATGAGGATGTGGATTTTGCTGTTCTAGGAAATGGAATACCTGATTTTGAATTAGGATGGACGAACCAACTAACCATAGGCAAATGGGACATTAATGCTTTCTTTAGAGGTGCGTTTGGTCATAGCTTGGTAAATTCATTCCGTGCGTTTTACGAACCTCGTATTGGATCACAAACCTCATACAACTTTGTGAACACTGGCCTTGCCAGAAATGATATCAGAACAGCACAATTTAGTTCCTATTATGTTGAAAAGGCTGATTTTATTAGATTGGATAACCTTTCTGTAGGATACAATTTTGACATCAATAACGATTACATTAAAAATATTCGCCTTTCATTAGCAGGTCAAAATTTATTTACAATTACCAATTACACAGGTGCTGATCCAGAACCAGCTTTATCAGATTTTGAAACTGGTAACGTATTAGCACCGGGTATTGACAGAAGAAATAACTATTTTCTTGCAAGGACCTTTACACTTGGTTTAAATATTAACTTTTAAAAAAAAAAAAATGAATAGATTAATTAAATTAAGCTTCTTTTGTGGTGCACTGCTCTTTACCTATGCATGTACCAACTTGGACGAAGTCCTAGAAGACGAATTAACAACACAGTTTTCCAATAATGGAGTAACTGTAATTGAAGGGGCCACCTCTGGTGGAATTTTACCCTCAGGAAATCTAGTAGGTGCCTACAACGGCATTCGAAATGGATCTGCTGGACATGGATCTTTCTTTTCTGTACAAACCGTTTCTAGTGATGAAATGGCTATTGGACAAAAAGGTGGTGACTGGTTTGATGGTGGTATTTGGTTGCAAATGCACCGACATACTTTTGATGCTGCACACCCAGCGTTAAATGATACGTGGAATAATGCCTATGGAGGAATTGGTCAAGCAAACCTTGCACTAGCAGGTACATTATCGCCAAATGAAGCTGCACAAGCTAGAGTTTTACGGGCATTCCAACATTTTAGATTGATGGATTTATTTGGTAGAATAAAAATAATCACTGCTTCAGGTACTGATGCTCCACAAACCAGTAGATTAGCTGCATTCAACTTTGTTGAAAGCGAGTTATTAGCGGTATTAGGGATTACTGCCGTTAGCCCTGCTATGGATTTATCATCGAGCGCTTTAGGTACAGAAGCGCAGCCTTATGTGGTAAATCAATTTGCTGCACTATCTTTATTAGCCAAATTATATCTAAATGCCCAAGTATATTCCGGTACTGCAAGATTTAATGAAGCTGATATAGCTGCTACTTATGTTATTGATAATGGACCATACACGCTTTCAACAGCGGCTGTTTCAGTTCCAAACTTGGCTAAAAGACCAGAAGTAGCCTCAGATCCTGCAAATTTAACGGGTTATGCGGCTATATTTGCCCCGAACAACCAATTCAACCCAGAAATGATTTGGTCTATTTATTACGATGCAGTGAGTGCTGGTGGCATGAACTTCTCACAAATGAACTTTCATTACAGCACCCAGTTGACCTATGCCTTAGATGCGCAGCCTTGGAATGGGTATCAGGTTTTGGAAGAATTTTACAACAGCTATGAAGCTACAGATGTACGCAAAGAAGCTAACTTCTTAGTTGGCCCACAAACTGATTTTGGAGGTAATGCTTTACTTGACTTTGCTGCAGATGATGCTAATTTAGTGGTAAATTATACACCTAATATTTCTGAATTACAACCAAACTCTTCAAGAGAGAGCGGAGCGCGGGGCAAGAAATTTAGTTTTCAACTTTTTGGAAGACCAGACATGAATAATGATTATCCTATTTTTAGATTGGGTGATCTTCATTTAATGCGTGGTGAAGCGAAAGCAAGAGCAGCGGGTAATTGGAATTTATCTTTACCAGACGTTAATGCCATTCGTAACAGAGCTGGCCTTACTACGCCTTTAGGGACAATTACATCTGATATTTTCTTTGCGGAAAGAGGAAGAGAAATGTTTCAAGAGACTAGCCGTCGCACCGATCTTATCCGTTTTGGAAAATGGAGTAATTCTTGGTGGGAAAAAACCAATAGTGACGCTTTTAGAACCATATTCCCTATACCTTTCGCTCAAATACAAGCAGTGAATAGTGGTTTAACACAGAATCCAGGGTATTAATTTAAAGTTATTTAAGTAATATTAGGGTTGCTCAAAATGAGCAACCCTATTTTTTTAAAACATTTTCAAATGAGATTGCTAGTTTTACTCATGCTTTGTATTGGAATTTCTTGCACTAAACAAGAACCCTCCACTATTCCATTATTTACCTTAAAGGATAATAGCATAGGCATCAATTTTGAAAACAAATTAAGCTATACAGAGGATTTTAATCCTTACGTATATCGTAATTTTTATAATGGCGGCGGTGTTGCCATTGGCGATATCAATAATGATGGTTTTGAAGATATTTATTTTACAGGCAATCAAGTAGAAAACAAGCTGTACCTCAACAAAGGCAATTGGCAATTTGAAGACATCACAGATAAAGCCGGTGTTGCTTGCCAAGGTGTTTGGTCCACAGGAGCCACTTTTGCCGATATAAACGGTGATGGCCTTGTAGATTTATACGTTTGCAAATCAGGCAAGCCTGAAGGTGAAAACAGGCACAATGAGCTTTTTATCAATAATGGTGATTTAACCTTTACAGAAGCTTCAAAGCAATATGGTTTAGCCATCGAGGGTCTTTCAGTACAAGCTGCATTTTTTGATTATGATAAAGACGGAGATTTAGATTGCTATGTACTTAATAACTCTATAAAATCAATAGGTGCTTTTGACCTTATTAGAGATCAAAGAAACATTCCAGATTCATCTGGCAGTGGAAACAAATTTTTTAGAAACGATGATGGTGTATTCACCGACATCACCCAAGAAGCCAACATATACTCGAGTAAAATTGGTTTTGGATTAGGCATTACCCTTGGGGACTTTAACAATGACAATTGGACAGATATTTTTATTTCAAATGATTTTTTTGAAAAGGATTATTTATATATCAATAATCAAAAAGGAGGTTTTAATGAAGCATTAGAGGATTATTTTTCTTCGATTTCCATGGGTTCGATGGGTGCGGATTTCGCTGATTTAAACAACGATGCTCTTACTGATCTCATGGTAACAGAAATGCTTCCAACCACCGAAGACCGCAAAAAAACTAAAACCATGTTTGAATCATGGGATAAACAACAACTTGCTAAAAAACAGGGCTATTACAATCAATTTTCAAGAAATACTTTACAACGCAATCTTGGAAATAATACCTTCGTTGAAATTGGAAGACAAGCTCAGGTTGCTGCAACCGAATGGAGCTGGAGCACTTTAATTTTTGATATGAACAACGACGGACTGCGTGATATTTTTGTTAGTAATGGTATTTATAAAGATCTATTGGATCGCGACTATTTAACTTATAAAGCTAACGAGGAAACCATAAGGAACAGGGTTCAACGAAAAGAAAAAGATATTATTAAAAATTTAATTGATGCTATGCCTTCTAAAGCAGTGGTTAATGCTACTTTTGAAAACCTCGGTGATTTTAAATTTACGAATAGCAGTGAAAAATGGGGCTTAAACCAACCCAGCTTTAGTAACGGAAGTGCCTATGGCGATTTAGATAACGATGGCGACCTTGACTTGGTCGTAAACAATGTTAACATGCCAGCCTTCGTTTATCAAAATAATACCGATACCTTAACGCACAGAAGCTTGTATTTAAAATTCAAAACAAATAGTAAAAATACCAACGCTCTAGGAGCACAAGTACAGATCTACTATAACAGTGGGCTAACGAATTACGGTGAAAATTATACCTCAAGAGGTTTTCAAAGTAATGTGGCAAACGGGATTCATTTTGGTGTAGGTAATTCCCAAGTCGTGGACTCTTTGACCATACAATGGCCAGATGGAAATGTATCTAAACTTAACAACATACCAACAAACCAAACACTTACTATAGCCTACCCTGAAGATACTAACACAACCAAAAATCTAACATATAAAACTAAATACAACAATATAATATCGGAGATACCACCACTATTCGATTTTAGCCACAAAGAAAATAATTATATTGACTTTAATAACGAAAGACTACTGCCCCAAATGTTTAGTAATGAGGGGCCGGCTTTGGTCATTACAGACCTCAATAATGACGGGGAAGAAGATTTTTTTATCGGTGGCGCCAAAAATCAAACAGGAAGTATTTTTATTTCTTCCCCAACTGGATATCAAGAAATAAGTGATTCTTTTAGTAATGAAATATCATCGGAAGACGTTGATGCGCTATTCTTTGACGGCGATAACGATGGGGATATGGATTTATATGTTTGCCACGGAGGTAAAGCATACTCCCCTTTCTCAATTGCCTTAGAAGACACTTATTACATCAACGAAAACAATAAATTTACCAAAGCTCCATCAGCACTTTCTTTTCCTAAGCCTATTAGCTCTTCTGTAGTAAAAGCTGCTGACTTCGATAATGATGGAGACACCGACCTGTTTGTCGGCGAGCGATACAAGACCAACTTATATGGCGCGCCATGTTCTGGTTATTTATTGGAAAATGACGGTAAAGGAAATTTTAAGGCCATTGAAAATGAGGCACTAAAAGACATTGGTATGATTACCGATGCTGCCTGGACCGACCTGAATAATGATGGTTGGGATGATCTAATTGTCATTGGTGAGTGGATGCCTGTAAAAATATACATCAACAATAAAGGCAAACTTGTAGATAGCACAAAATTGTATGGCCTCGAGAATTCTTCCGGAATTTGGTCATCATTGGCGTTAACAGATATTGATAAAGATGGAGACCAAGACCTTATTGTTGGAAATATTGGACGCAATAATTTTTTTGAACCTAACATGAGAATGTATATTGGCGATTTTGATGGAAATGGTTTTAAAGAGCAACTAATTTGTAAGAAAATCGGTGATCAATACTATCCAATCGTAGATAAAGACGAATTAATTTCTCAAATACCATCGCTGAAGAAAAAATTGCTTTACTACAAAGATTATGGACAAGCTTCCATGCAGTCTATTTTTTCAGAAACCATACTAGCGAATATGATGTATTTAGACCTACAAGTATTAGAAAGCACAATCTATTTTAACCAAAAAGGAAGTTTTGAAGCCAAAGCACTTCCCAGTGAAATTCAATATAGCCCAGTTTATGCTATTACGTCAGAAGATATAAATAATGACGGAAATCCGGATCTGTGTTTCGGCGGCAACCAATTTTTAGTTAAACCTCAGTTCGGAAAGTATGACGCTTCAAAAGGATGGATTATCTTCGGGCCATATTCTAAAGAACAAAATTCAAAAGAAGTAGTTTCGCTAAATGCTAGTGGCCAGATAAGAGCATTAAAGTGGATGACTAAAGCCAATAAAAAAATATTAGTAATTGCAAAAAATGATGAAAGACTTAGTTTTTATGCCTATTAAAGCAGTTTTGCTTTGTTTTATTTTAATTGTAATATCTAGCTGTTCCGAAACGGATTATACCAAACTTGTAAAATCGGAAATGGCAAAGAAAACCATCAATGATTCCTTATTTTTGGGGATGAAATTTGGCATCACGAAACAAGATTTTTTTGATGGATGTTGGGAACTAAACAATAAACGTTTAATTAGTCATAGTTCCTCGAATAATTTTGTTAAATACCAACTACCCATCAAGGAGAATGATTCTACAGCTAAAATTATGAATATGTTATTCTACGGTATTTTTAATGAAGATAAGGTGATGACTGGAATGGATTTAAAGTTTAGTTACGATGCTTGGGCGCTATGGAATAAATCCTATCACGCCGATGTTTTATTACCTGCCATTAAAGATAGCCTATTGCATTGGTATCCTGGTAACGATTTTATTTCAGTACCCCTCAAAAAAAACCAAAAAGAAATGCTCGTGAAAATCGATGGCAACCGACGTATAATTATTGAGCCGGTCGAAAACAATCAAGAGGTAAATGCTAGAATTGACGATCTCCGTTATATTATAGACAAAAACAGTACACATGAATTCTAAATTTTTTATTAATCTATCGCTTTTAATATTACTTTTCGGTTGCCAATCTGAACCTGAGAAAGCAGCGCCAAATAATATTTTTAATTTATTAGATGCGTCAGAAACCGGTATAGATTTCATCAACGAGCTAGGGTATTCAAACGATTTTAACGTATATAAGTATCGAAATTTTTATAATGGTGGTGGGGTGGCCATTGGAGATATTAATAACGATGGCTTACCCGATATTTATTTTACTGCAAATCAAACAAAAAACAAATTATACCTCAATTTAGGAAATTTAAAGTTTAAAGATATTACAGATGAAGCTCAAGTTGGAGGTACTCGCCCTTGGTCAACAGGCGTAACTATGGTAGATATCAACGCTGATGGCTATATGGATATTTATGTATGTAATTCAGGCGATATAAAAGGTGAAAACAAACAGAATGAGCTATTTATCAACAATGGCAATCTAACTTTTACAGAGAAGGCTAGTGAATACAATCTTGACGATCAAGGCTTCTCTACTCATGCTTCCTTTTTCGATTATGACAAAGACGGGGATTTGGATGTTTATATATTAAATAATTCCTATCAAGCTATTGGAAGCTTTGATCTTCGAAGAAACGAACGCAATAAAAGAGATTTGCTCGGCGGCGACAAACTCATGGAGAATGTTGATGGTAAGTTTGTAGATGTCAGTGAAAAAGCGGGTATTTATGGCAGCGTAGTTGGGTTTGGTTTGGGTGTAACTGTAGGTGATGTAAATAATGACGGATGGGAAGATATTTACGTATCTAATGATTTCTTTGAAAGAGATTATTTATATATAAATAACCAAAACGGAACCTTTAAAGAAGACTTCGAAAACCAAATTACGGCAAGCAGTGGAGCATCAATGGGAGCAGATATGGCCGATATAAATAATGATGGCTACAACGATATTTTTGTTACTGAAATGTTGCCTTCCGAATATGAACGCTTAAAGACGGTAACGACATTTGAGGATTGGAATAAATACCAACTCAAGTTGAATAGCGGATATCATCATCAGTTTACTAGAAATACCTTTCAACTAAACAATACTGATAACTCATTTAGTGAAATAGGACGTTTAAGTGGTGTAGAAGCTTCTGATTGGAGTTGGGGGGCCTTAATGTTTGATATGGATAATGATGGTTTAAAAGACTTATTTATTGCCAATGGTATTTACAAAGACCTTACCAATCAAGACTATTTGCAATATATTTCTAACGAAGAAGTGATAAAATCTATTGTGTCGAGTGACTCCATCAATTATGCCCGATTAATTGAAATTATCCCATCAAATAAGTTAAAAAATCATGCCTATAAAAATTTGGGAAATCTGGATTTTCAAAATTTTGACAATTCCGGACTTCAAACGGAGAGTTTTTCTAATGGGGCTGCTTATGGAGATTTAGACAATGATGGCGACCTTGATTTAGTCGTAAACAATGTGAACATGAAAGCATTTGTTTATCAAAATACGACGATTGAAAACAAGCAGGGAAACTATATAGGAATAGTTTTGAAAGGAGAGGGTCAAAATAGGAATGCGATAGGCACAAAAATTGAAATTACCTCAGAAAATATATCCATAGAAAATCAACCCGCTAGGGGTTTTCAATCCAGTATGGATCCAAGGTCTATAATAGGCTTAAGTTCTAAAGATCCTATCTCAATAAAAGTGAATTGGCCGTCTGGTAAAAAAACCATCTTAACTGAGGTCGCTGCAAATCAAACATTATTTCTATCAGAAGTTGATGCGGAGGTAGTTGCAATTGAAAATCCTATTGTTCTGAATTCACTGTTCCAAAACATTCCAAATTATTTAGATTATAAACATATAGAAAATCGATTTATAGATTTCGATAGAGACCGACTACTCCATCACATGTGCAGTACCGAAGGTCCTAAAATGTCTATGGCAGATGTAAATGGTGATGGCCATAAAGATTTATTTATTGGAGGTTCTAAAGGCACCCCGGCGAGTCTCTACTTTGGGAACGGAAAAGGATTTAAACAGAGTGTTACTGACGCCTTTGAACAAAATAAAGATTCGGAAGATGCAGCAAGTTTATTTTTTGATGCAGACAATGATGGGGATCTGGATTTATATGTTTGCAGCGGAGGTGTAGAATTCTCTCAGTATTCCACAGCCTTTTTAGATCATTTTTATATCAATGATGGAAAAGGAAATTTTACACTCTCTAATCAAAAATTACCGAATGCAAGTTCATTAAACAGCACATCAACCGTAGTCGCTTCTGATATTGATGGCGACGGAGATTTAGATCTTTTTGTGGGCGAGCGGGTAATTCCACTTCAATATGGACAGCGATGTTCAGGGTTTATACTTCAAAATGACGGAAAAGGAAATTTCACTGATATAACGAAAGAATCAGCTAAAGAACTTACCAATATCGGTATGATTACGGATGCATTATTTCAAGATCTTGATCAAGATGGAGATGAAGATTTGTTGGTAGTAGGAGAATTTATAGGGGTAGAACTATTTATAAATACCAATGGCGTTTTTACAAAAATGAAAAATAATCCCCTTTCAGATTTAAAAGGATGGTGGAACGTTATTTATCCTAGTGATCTTGACGGTGATGGAGATATCGATTTTATTGTTGGTAATCATGGTTTAAATAGCAGGTTTAAAGCAAGTGCTGAGCGGCCTATTACCCTATATTCTAAAGATTTTGATAAGAATGGCTTTATCGATCCAATCTTAACGTTTCGTGCAGAAAATGGCAAAGATTATCCCTATGCCCTACGACACAATTTAATTGATCAAATAAAAGGACTCAAAAAAAGATTCCCAGATTACGACTCTTTTAAAGATGCCAGTATTAAAGATATTTTTTCACCAACAGAATTAGATGGCGCGAACCAACTGGTAGCCAATACGCTTTCAACAGTGGTGCTCATAAATGAAGGAAATTTAAAGTTCAGCGTTAAACCGCTTCCTATTGAAGCACAATTCTCTACTATTTATGCCATAATAACCAATGATTTTGACAACGATGGAGATCAAGATATTTTATTGGGTGGCAACCTTTACAGTGTTAAGCCAGAAGTTGGTAGGTATGATGCGTCTTACGGTGTTTATCTTGAAAACTTAGGTAAAATGGAATTTAAAAGTTATAACAATGAAAAACGTTTTTCTGTAAAAGGAGAAATACGTGATTTTGCAATTGACAATCATAAACTGTTTATCGCTAAAAATAGTGATTCATTGGTAGTTTTAAAATATTAAAAAATGAAGTATTTATTTGTAATTATTATTAGCCTTGTTTTTTTCCTAACGGGATGCAACGAAAAGAAAGAAACGGCTACCCAAGAAAAAGCAGCGATTTATTTTGAAGCTGTTTCTCCTGACAGTAGTGGTATCACCTTTGCAAATACATTAACCCCTACCAATGATTTAAATATTATAGAATACCTGTATTATTATAATGGTGGTGGTGTGGCTATTGGCGATATTAATAAGGATGGTTTAGAAGATATCTATTTTACGGGAAATCAAACTTCGGACAGGCTCTACTTGAATCAAGGAAACTTAAAATTTAAAGATATCACTAAAGAAGCTGGCATATTAATAGATGCTACTTGGTCCACAGGAGTTACTATGGAAGACATTAATAATGACGGGTTACTAGATATTTATGTGTCGAAAGTCGGTAATTATAAAAACCTTAAAGCGCATAACTTATTATACATCAATAAAGGAAATAATAAATTTGAAGAATCGGGAAAAGAATATGGCTTAGATTTTTCCGGACTATCAACACAAGCAGCTTTTTTTGACTATGATAACGACGGCGATACTGATGTTTATTTGATGAATCATTCTATCCATACCCCCAGAAGCTATGGCAGTACCCAAAGAAGGCAAATCACCGATTCCATTGCTGGAGATAGGTTTTACGAAAATAAATTGAATGAAGGAGTTACTAAGTTCGAAGATGTAACCGAAGCTTCCAGAATTTACAGTAGTGCTTTAGGTTACGGCTTGGCAATAACCACATCCGATATTAATAATGACGGTTATATGGACATCTATATTGGCAATGATTTTCATGAAAACGATTATTTATATATCAACCAAGGTGATAAAACTTTTAAAGAATCGATTGCAAGCTACATATCCCACACTTCAAGATTTACCATGGGAGTAGATATTGCAGATTTAAACAATGATCTTAATCCAGATATATTTTCATTAGACATGATGCCCTTTGACCAAGAAATATTTTTAAAATCTGGTGGAGAGGATACCGATAAAATAGCGCAAATCAAGAAAAATTATGGTTTTGAAACCCAATATGCCCGAAATGCGCTACAATTAAACAGAGGTAACAATTCGTTTGCTGAAATTGCTTTAATGACCGAAACACATGCTACCGATTGGAGCTGGTCCACCCTAATTCAAGATTATGATAATGATGGTTTTAACGATATTTATATTACCAATGGTATTTTAAAACGTGGTAATGATCTAGACTATATTAAATATTTAAGCAATGTTGACTTTTCCAAATACAACCAAACGCAACAAAATGAACTGGAGCTTAAGTTAATTGAAGAAATGCCCACCGTTAAACTTTCAAATATTATTTATAGAAATCAAGGAGATTTAAAATTTGAAAAACTAACTGAAAATGCAGGTCAGTTTCCTTCCTATTCCAATGGTGCTGCCTACAGCGATTTAGACAATGATGGTGATATAGATATTGTTGTAAATACTATTAATGAACCTGCTTTATTATTAGAAAACAAAAGCGCTCAAAGCCCTAAAAATAATTTTATTGGCTTTTCTTTAATTGGCGATGACCAACTCAAAAATACAACAGGATCAAAAATTTATCTATTTGCAGGAGGAAAAGAGTACTATAAAGAATTAACAATAACCAAAGGATTTCAATCTTCTTCATCACATAAGGTTAATTTTGGTTTGGGAAATATAACCAAAATTGACTCCGTAAAGGTTCAATGGCTCGATGGAAAAGTGCAAATTGCATATGAGCTTTCTATTAATGCCTACCATACTATTGTAAGGCAAACTGATTTAAAAGAAAAAACTCCCTCTAAAATTAATCCATTCACACCGACGAATCCATTTATATATACCCATGTTGAAAATTCTTTTGTAGATTATGAAAGGGAGGTTTTAATGCCTGAAAAATTAAGTGCCGAAGGACCCGTAGCGGTTAGCGCAGATTTTAATGGCGACGGCCTAGATGACCTTTATATTGGTGGTGCTAAAGATCAAGCTCCTGTACTTTTTTTGAGACAAAATAATGGCACTTACGTGGAGGATCCTAAAAATAAATTCTCACAAGAAATTCCTTATGAAGACGTTGATGCTGTTGCATTTGATTTAGAGAATGATGGTGATATGGATTTATATGTTATGAGTGGAGGTAATGAATGGGGCGAACAAGACGCTTCTTACGAAGATCGGTTATATATTAATGATGGAAAAGGAAAACTTAATCGACTACCTGCTCCTTTGATTAAAACTAATGGAGGCAGTATTTCTGCAGGCGATTATAATGGCGATGGCTTCAACGATCTTTTTATCGGAAACCGTTCCATTCCAGGTGCTTATGGTTTATCTCCTTTTAGTTACATTCTTAAAAGTGACCAGAAAGGTAGTTTTAGCATTGTTGAAAAATTTAGATTCGGAATGGTTACCGATAGCCAATGGGCAGATCTTAATAATGATAAGTTACTAGATTTAATTTTAGTTGGAGATTGGATGCCCATAACTGTGCTTATCAACCAAGGCAATGACACGTTTAAAGATGAAACAAAAGCTTACGGTCTAGCTGACAGTTATGGAATGTGGAATACTGTAGCAGTTGCAGATATTGACAACAATGGAAGATTAGATATTATTGGTGGTAATGCAGGATTGAATTTTAAAATGAAAGCCTCTCCCGAAAAACCAATTAAATTGTTTATAGACGACTTTGATAATAATGGACAGCCAGATCCTATTATTTTTTATGATTTCTTCGGTTATAATGTTCCTTTCGCATCAAAGGATAAACTGGTGCAGCAGTTGCCTTATTTGAAAAAGAAATTTTTAGATTATAAAACTTTCTCTAAAATTAATTCTATAACTGATTTGACCGATAAGGAGGAAAAAGATATCATGGAAATTAAAAAAATAACTGAACTTCGATCCATGGTATATTTTAATCCTGGAACTGATAAGTTTAAGGCGCAACCCTTACCTATAGAAGCTCAAATGAGTAGTATTGAGGATATTTATATCGATTCAAGTGCTGGCACAAAAAATATTATCTTTGTGGGCAATTATCTTGACTATACGGTAGAATTAGGAAATAGCGCTGCCAATTCCGGAGGAATTTTATATTTTGATAGTAATGGTATTTTTCAATCTTTTAAATATTTATCCATTCCGAATGGTTTAAATGCCAGACAAGTCATAAAATTAGATGAAGGTAAATTTTTGGTACTTGTCAATAACGATAAATCATATACTTTTGAAATCCCTAGGAATTAAAAATTGAATATTCAAAATAGTATCATTTTAAATACAATATAGTGGTAACCAAAAAAAAACATATCAAATTTATTCTTTTTAGTTGTGTTATAATTAATCTCTTTTTACTGGGTTCCTGCAAAGAAAATACGGCATATAAAGAGAAATTACAAGATCCTGAACTTTTTCAGTCCTCCATAAAAAAGTTGACGGATGTAATCGTATATGATATTTTTTCGCCGCCTGTAGCGTCAAGAGTCTATATGTATCCAACCATTGCTTCTTATGCCATTATGCAAAAAGCACATCCAGAAAAGTATAATTCTTTAGAAGGACAAATGAATGAGTATAAGGATATTCCAGACCCAACAGATAAAAATGTTGATATGAATTTAGCCGCTATTCATGCCTTTTTGACAATTGGCAAACAGCTTATTTTTTCCGAGGATAAAATCAACGAATTTCAAGACAAAACTTATGCTGATTTGCAAGAAGCCGGTTTGCCTGATGAGGTTTTACAAGCATCAAAAGAATATGGTGAGCAAGTTGCAAAGCATATTTCAAATTGGGCGGATACTGATATGTACAAGCAAACAAGAACCTATCCAAAATATACCATTCTTGATGACCCCCAATACTGGAAACCTACACCACCAGATTATATGGATGGTATTGAACCCTCATGGCATAAAGTTAGAACATTGGTTTTAGATTCTGCTGGGCAATTTCCGCCAAAACCACCTTTAGCTTATGATTTAACAGAAGGCAGTCCTTTTCAAAAACAATTAATGCAGGTATATGCTGAAGGCACTGGAATAAATCAAAATAAAAGAGATATTGCGAGTTTCTGGGATTGTAATCCTTACGTTTCACATCATCGCGGACATGCCATGTTTGCAACAAAAAAAATAACTCCGGGCGGTCACTGGATTGGTATAACCGCCATTGCCAGTACAAAAGCTAATTCTAGTTTTGATGAGACTATAAATGCCTACACCAATGTAACTACGTCACTTTTTGATGCTTTTATTAGCTGTTGGGATGAAAAATGGAGAAGCTTACAAGTACGTCCAGAAACAGTTATCAATGCTTATATCGATGAGGAGTGGGTACCATTGTTACAAACGCCACCTTTTCCTGAATATACTAGTGGACATTCTGTAATTTCTCGAGCTGCGGCTGTAGCCTTAACCGAATTATACGGTAATAATTTTAGTTTCGATGATACTACTGAAATAGAATATGGCTTACCTGTTCGCAGTTTCACATCATTTCTACATGCCTCTGAGGAGGCAGCAATATCAAGATTATATGGTGGAATTCATTATATGATGGCAATTGATGAAGGCGTAAAGCAAGGAGAAGAAATTGGTCAACATATGTCCAAAAACCTAGTGACCAGAAAAAAATGATGAAAACTTTTGTTTGCAAAAAGGAGCCCAATGAATTAGCTCCTTTTTTGGTTTTATAAATTATTGAAAATCTACCTCGCAAAATAAACATAAATCCCAATCACAACCACACAAATTGCGATACCTACCTGATTTACATATTTATATGGAGTGATGGATACCTGGTTGGTATATTCTAACACATAAGGTTCTTTTGTTGGGTAAAATTTCCCTATTATTAACATGATACCAATATTTAAAATAAATAAAATAGCCATGTTATGAAGAAAATGTGGATAAGCATCTGCTTTCACTAAATTAAGAGCCACTTCATCGGTAATACCCGAAGCTTCTGCTTTTTGTAAAGCGGCAGTCACCAAATTTGGTCCTAGGAAAAATTCACTAATTATATATAAAACAGAACCTGAAATAATTCCGATTTTAGCGGCGATAGCTGGAACTCTTTTGGTTAAATAACCTATTACAATTATGGTAAAAATGGGAATACTATAAATACCATTAATTTTTTGCAAGTAATTAAATAAGCTGCCTGCATCTGCAATTAAAGGGGCAATAAACATGGCCGCTAAGGCCAAACAAACTCCGAATATTTTACCGTATTTTACAATCATGTTTTCTGGAGCCTCCTTGTTGATGTGTTGTTTGTAAATATCAATCCCAAATAAAGTTACAGAACTATTTAAAACGCTATTAAAAGAACTTAAAATGGCACCAAATAAAACAGCTGCAAAAAAGCCAACTAAAGGTTTCGGTAATACCGCACGCACTAATTCTGGATAAGCCATATCACTAGAAGCTAAACCATTGTCAAAATAATGGTAGGCAATCATGCCTGGTAACACTAAAATTAAGGGGCCTAAAATCTTTAAAAAAGCGGCCAATAAGAGTCCCTTTTGGCCTTCCTTTAAATTTTTAGCACCTAAGGCTCGTTGAATTATCTGTTGGTTGGTACCCCAATAAAATAATTGCACCAACATCATTCCTGTAAAAATGGTCGCGAAAGGCACCTCTTGTCCTACATTCCCTGTGGAATCAAAACGTTCTGGATTTGCAGTGATTAAGGTATCTATTCCCGAAAGTACGCTACCATCACCAATCGCCATCAAACCAAAAACAGGTATTAGTAATCCGCCTATTAACAATCCAATAGCATTTATAGAATCCGATACGGCAACTGCTTTTAAACCTCCAAAAACAGCATAAATAGAACCAATAATACCTATTCCCCAAATACAAATAACGAGTGCTGTTGAATCAGAAACACCTAAAAGCGTAGGAACATCAAACATTCCACTAATCGCAACCGAACCAGAATATAAAATTACGGGTAATAAAACCACCACGTAGCCTGTTAAAAATAGCGCTGAAGTAATCGTTTTTGTAGTGGTATCAAAACGTTTTTCTAAAAACCCAGGTATCGTTGTTAAACCTCCCTTTAAATATCTTGGCAATAAAAAAATTGCAGTTACTACAATAGCTATTGCCGCTAAGGTTTCCCATGCCATTACAGATAATCCGTCTTTGTAAGCACTCCCATTTAAACCTACGATTTGTTCTGTGGACAAGTTGGTTAAAAGTAAAGAACCCGCTATAACGCCAGCAGTTAAACTTCTCCCTCCCAAAAAATAACCATCAGATGATTTTTCATCTGTTTTTCGCGTTGCGAAGTAGGCAATTATAGCCACTAAAGCAGTAAAGCCTAAAAAAGAAAATATTCCTAACATATTTATTTAGTTGATTTGATTGTATCGGATAAATATATAGGAATATTTAAAGAAAATTGAATTTAATATCGAATAATATAGAGCATTCCTCCAATCACGCGCCAAAAATAACCACTACAAGGTTTTCATTGTTAAAATTTTATTTCCTTAAAATAACTAAAATTTGGTAAAAGTAAAAATAGAAATAGCTTATTTACTTTCTTTTAATCCTTAAGATTGCCTACTTTCTTAGATATTTATAAAAGATTCAAACATGTCGTAGAACACTATATTATCGAGGGCTTACAAAAATGCCAAAATATTACCTTTTGACGATATCTCAAAATTTATTTTATTTAGCGATTGCCATAGAGGCGAATATAGTTTTACGAATGATTTTGCCAATAATAGAAATATTTATTTTCACGCCTTAAAATTTTATTTTATTGAAGACTTTCAATATCTAGAATTAGGTAATAGCGATGAGTTATGGGAAAATATAAATTTTGAAGTTGTTTTTACAGCGCATAAACATATTTATTTTTAACTAAAGGAATACCGCAAAAGAGAACGATTGTTTATGATTTGGGGAAATCATGATATGGTATATAAAGACCCAAAATATGTAAAGCAAAATCTCTCTACTTATTTTGACCCCATTGAAGATTCTGAAGAAGAATTATTTTTAACCCACGGCCATCAAGCAATTTGGTGGAATTATAGTTTTTGGCGATGTGGTCGTTTTTTAGTTCGGGTACTTTGGAAACCTTTGCAAGTATGGGGAATTGCAGATCCCACAAGTCCTGCAAAAAATTACAAAGAACTCATTAAAATAAAACGTAGAATTAAAAAATGGATTGTAGAAAACAAGTATTTATTAACTGTGAGCTGACACAGGCATCGGCCTAAATATCCGAGACCTCAGGAAATTCCTTTTTTTAATGCTGGTAGTTGCGTATACCCAGAAGTATTTCAGGAATTGAAATAGAAAACAAAGCTAATTGCTTAATAAAATCGACTATTGAAACTACAGACGATGGTACACTTCGCTTTGTTAGAAACATACTCGAAGGGCCAAAAAAACCCAATGAATACATAAACAAATAATATGAAGCAAGTTTTAACAATAATTGCAAAGGTTCAATTTAAATCTCAGTTCGTTAAATGAATAAAAAATATAAAGATTTAAACAGCAAAGCATCTAACCCCTCTTCAGCAACGTAAGTCCTCCCCATTTTTTAGATGAAGAAAATAGTATAAAACCTTATTTTAGTTTATACATAATAATGGTGGACAAATATTATAGTGCCTTTTCACTTGACACTTCAACATAAAGAGTCGCTCACCGTAACAAGACACTAATACCTCAATGTTTTCAAGCATGGCTGCGCCAATTGAAAATGTTTATAGGATTTTTTGATTTCTTTATTTTAACATCAATTTTAAATATATTGGCAGGGTATTTGTTAAATTTAGAAGAGTTAACATGATTTATATGACCATCCGGTTTCTTAGTATACTATTTAGTTTCTTTTTTGTTCAAGCAGGATTTTCACAAGAAATACCTACTACAAAAATATTGAAAATAGAAAGTAAAGACAAAACTGAAGATAAAACCGATTTAAAAATTCTTCCTGAAAAAAAGGCACAATTATCACTAAATATGCCAGATTTATTGGGCAAAACGCCTGAGATTGAGATGAAAGATGATGGTAAACCAAAAGTATCGATGCTCCCAAACAAAGATTTGAAACAAGCTGGGCACGATTTAGTCTTAGATCCTAAAATAGGAGAAAAAAAGGACTCAAAATCGGGTGGAGGTTATTTTCCTAACATGTATTTAGGTGATATTAAAAATAACGGTAAATTTATTGGTATTGTTTGTCGCGATCACGAATATGTGGATGGCGATTTGGTACGTATTATTGTCAATGGAGTTATTGTTGAACCTAAACTTTTTTTAACTAGCGCTTTTAAAGGTGTTAATGTTGATTTACAACTTGGCTTTAATAGAATAGAATTTGAAGCCCTAAATGAAGGTTCTTCTAGCCCCAACACTGCACAAATTAATGTGTATGACGATGCTGGCAAACTTCTTTATGCCAACCAGTGGAATTTATCTACAGGCTCAAAAGCTACTTTTGTGGTAACCAAAGAGTGATTTTCAATTATCAGTGAACAATTATCAATGAGCAATTAATACTTTTATACTTGCTAACCTTACTTTTGCATTAAAATTTTAGAAAATAATTCACATAATTTTTAGGAGTATGCTAGGCGGTGCTTTCAAAATTTTATTATTTTTCGAAGCTTAAGCTTCTTACTTCTGTATCCTACAGTAATGTTTTGTTTATTTAATATATTTGTTCTTCATTCATAAGTTTTATAGTTTTCATGGCAAATAAAAAATATACGATAGCAGTAATTCAATTAAATTTGAATAATTCTCCTGAAGAAAATAGAAAAAAATGCTTGAGTTGGATTAGGAAAGCTGCGGAACAAGGGGCGGAAGTTATTTCGCTTCCTGAATTGTATAGCAGTCATTATTTTTGCCAAAGCGAAGACGTATCTAATTTCTCCCTTGCTGAACCTTTAGGAGCTATTTCATTTACTGCTTTTAGTGAACTTGCCAAAGAACTAAAAGTAGCCTTAATCATTCCTTTTTTTGAAAAGAGAATGTCGGGTATTTACCATAATAGTGCCTATATTATTGATACTGACGGTTCACAAGCAGGTTTATACCGCAAAATGCACATTCCAGATGACCCACATTTTTACGAAAAGTTTTATTTTACACCTGGCGATCTAGGCTTTAAAACTATCCCTACTAAAAAAGGTAAAATCGGCACCCTTATTTGCTGGGATCAATGGTATCCAGAGGCGGCGAGATTAACAGCTTTACAAGGAGCAGAAGTTATTTTTTATCCGACTGCTATTGGTTGGCATCCCTCCGAAAAAGACCAGTATGGCGAAAACCAATATGGTGCTTGGATGAATGTGATGAAAGGTCATGCCGTTGCTAATGGCGTGTATGTTGCCGCTGCAAACCGAATTGGTTTAGAAAAATACTTACCAGATACTGACGGATTAGAATTTTGGGGAAACTCTTTTATTTGTGGCCCTCAAGGGGAAATTTTAGCGCAAGCCTCATCCGATAAAGAAGAAATTTTAATCGCAGAAATTGATTTAGACCATCAAGAAAATATACGTCAAAATTGGCCATTTTTTAGAGATAGAAGAATCGATGCTTTTGGCGATATTACCAAACGTGCTATAGAATAAACTTATGATTTCAAGAAGATTCCCGGCTGAATGGGAAAAACAAGAAGGCATTTTATTGAACTTTCCGCATAATGGGAACGATTGGCCTGGAAAATATGCGGCGATTCAATGGGCTTTTGTAGAGTTTATCAAAAAAATTGCTGAGCATGAAATAGTTTTCTTAGTAGTCGCTAATGAAGATTTAAAATCTAAAGTTACCGATATGCTAAAAATGGCATCCGTACCACTTAAAAATATTTCCTTCATTCTACAAAAAACCAATAGAAGTTGGATGCGCGATTCAGGTCCTATTATTGTCAAAAATGAGACTAAAAGAGAAGCTTTAAACTTTAATTTTAATGCTTGGGCAAAATACCCTAATTGGCGATTAGACAAGCATATTCCGAATACCGTTGCCAAGCACCTTGATATTCCAATAACACAAGTAGTCTATAATGGCAAGAAAGTAGTTTTAGAAGGTGGTGCTTTAGAAGTCAATGGAAAAGGCACTTTAATAACTTCCGAAGAATGTTTATTGGACCCTAAAATCCAAGTTCGCAATAGTGGTTTTACAAAAGCCGATTATGAAGCTATTTTTCAGAAATATTTAGGAGTTACGAATACTATTTGGCTAAAAGATGGTATTGTCGGCGACGATACTCACGGACATATTGACGATTTATGCCGATTTGTCAATGAAAATACCGTAGTTACCATCGTAGAAGATAATCCAAAAGATAAAAATTACGAACCGCTACAAGAGAATTTAAAACGCCTGCAAAAAGCTAAATTAGAAAATGGGAATCCACTAAATATTATTACTTTACCCATGCCGAAGCCCATTATTTTTGACGGACTACAATTACCTGCGAGTTACGCAAACTTTTTAATTTTGAACAAAACAGTTCTCGTGCCGACTTTTAACGACGCCAAAGATACCGTAGCCTTAACAATTTTAGCAGACTGTTTCCCCGATAGAGAAATCACCGGAATTAGTTGTATGGATTTTATTTGGGGATTTGGAACTTTACATTGTTTGAGTCAACAGATTCCTATTTAGTTTTTCGTTACTGGTTTGTTCGTTTATTGGATTGTCTCGTTTAGCTAAGACTAATTTTTACGGTCATAAATTATATATTTGAATTAAGCGTAGGGAAAGTGTTGACCGATTTTAATTTTCGAGTTTCTTATTTTGACTTTTTGCTTTTTCCCCTCTGCATTTTCAATTTTCGATTTGTAATTTTCAATTATCACCTACCCAAACGTTTTCCTGGCTGATACCTTTCCTTTGCCCTTTTTAAAACATCTTCTTTATAAAAGGGAACGTCTTTAAATTTAACATCGGCATACCTTTGAATTTGATCATTAAAATGCGGGGAATTTGGGTCGCCACTTTGTCCGCCAGCTAAAATACTTTTTGCTTTTACTTTCTCGCCAAACTCAACTACCGCCACAAAACTATTGCCTCTTGTACCGTATATTTTTTTAGTATTGTTATCGTAATTAACGCCGTAAGCCGCTAAAGCTCCCCACCTACCCGATGCAAAACCCACAGGCATACTTGGCAAGCTGTCGTTAAAAGCTTGTTTAATATCACCGTTTAAACGCTGGTATCTATTTACTTCGCCCCAAGGCATTTTCCAAGTACCAAAATCGGCTGTTAACTTATCAATTACGGCTTCAAAGACTAGTAAACGCTCATCATTTGAGGAACCGGTTCCAAAATAATTCATACGCTCCATATCGCTAAAGCCCTTTGGAGTTTTTCCCATTTGCCCATAGATTGTACCATAATAATGGGCTAAAGTCATGGCAACTGCTTCTTTTGAGGTTTTTAAATCCCACTGTTTTAAAAGTTCAATGGCTTCTTCGAGTTTTGGATTTTTGTTATTCTGACCTTCATAAGCTTTTACCAAACCAGGAATTAACTTTTCAAAAGCTGGCAAATATGGGTCGTGCGCTAGTTTTATAAGACTGTCTAAAGTCCATCCGGACTTATCTTTTAGAATTTTAATGGCATGAACGCCTCTAAAATTTTCCTGATCTTTCGACATATAATTCGGGTAGTCTTCTTTTTTGGGGCTGAATGCTAAAGCAGCCGTATAAGGTGTAGAATTACAATTTTGAAACCATCCATTTTCAGGATTTAGCAATAAAATATTTTCATCAACCGTATGCAAACCTTGCCAATCTGTTTGTGGATTGCTACCGTCAACTGGTTCATCATAATTAAATTTTACATCGCGTTTCGGAATAAAATTACCATGAAAATAAGCGATATTGCCTTCGGCATCGGCATAAACCGTATTGTTAGACGAATTGGTACGGATATCCATCATCTCACGAAAACCTTTATAACCAGTTTGTTTTGTTCTAATATACGATTGCTCTAAGGCTTTAATAGGTTCCCACATCATAGCCGAAGCTGTCCATTGGCCGTCTACCATTTGTGTAATTGGGCCATGGTGCGTTTTATAGCTTGGAAATTTTTTTTCTTTGATGCTATCGCCTTCTTTGTATTTTAAAATTACTTCGCCCACCATAACAGGTCGTAATTCTTCTCCGTACTGATAAACTAATTTATCTTCGAGTTGCACTATGGTTTCTTTAAACTCGTCCATCACATCAACATAAGTAGAAGTGTGCATCCAACCTGTCTTTTCATTAAAGCCTTGATATACAAAAAACTGTCCCCAAGTTACTGCACCGTAGGCATTTAACCCCTCTTCACTAATGACATGCACTTCGGGTCTAAAAAAGAAAGAGGTATGCGGATTAATCAGCAACATAGCATTGCCAGATTGTGTTAGTTTCCCTGCAATAGCAATGCCGTTAGAGCCCTGTGGTTCTTCTACTGTGGTTTTATTTTTTATTTCGATGGATTCTGCTTCAGGAATTTCCATTCCACTTTCATAAAATGCCTTTAGTTTGCTAGTTGATATACCCTCGATATCGCCGCCAATAGAACCTTCACTAAAATACATTGGCATCCAAGGCTCAAAATGAGTGATTAATTTAGGTGTAACTTCAGGATGCGTTTCTAGGTAATAATTGATGCCATCAGCAAAGGCATCACATAATTTTTTTAACCAAATAGGACTATTTTCATAATTGTTTTTAGCTTCTTCTTCGGTCATAAAAAGTTTTGCCCGCAAATCGCTATACAAAGCCTCTTTGCCTTCCACCTCTGCTAATCTGCCTGTTGCCCAAATATAATTCTGTTCTACACGGTTAAAATCGTCTTCGCATTGCGCGTATAACAATCCAAAAACAGCATCTGCATCGGTTTTACCATAAATATGCGGAACGCTAAAATCATCTCTAATGATTTCAATATTGTCAGTATATGCCTTGTATTTATCGGTTTCCTGAGTAGTCTTTGTTTGAGATTTACAAGAAGTCAATAAAAGAAAAACAAGTAGAAGAGCTTTAATAAGTGTTTGCATATTGATAAATTTATGGGTGTAAATTACGAATAAAAAGGTTCTTAAAAATTAATTATACCAACCAACAAAATGAAAGTTTCTAGCCAGTAGATATAAATATTAACAAACATCTTACATTTAAAAAAAGCCTAAGATTAAAAATTGGTATAGAATTGACATAACTTGCGACTAAATTGAAAAAAATAGTATGTCAGAAAAAAAAGTTACAATTCTTACCGCCTTTAAAACCATTATTTGGCCTCGTAGAAATCTAGTTTTTATAGGTCTTTTACTGATTGTGATTAGCAAAGCAGCTAGTTTTGTAGCACCTTTATCCTTAAAATATTTAATGGATGATATTATACCAAATAAAGATATTGATTTTCTGAAATTATTAGTGGGTGCTGTTGCGGCGGCAATATTTGTACAAGCCATCACTTCCTTTTTATTGACTAAAATACTGAGTGTACAAGCGCAATATTTAATTTCAGAATTACGTGCTCAGGTACAAAAAAAGGTATTATCCCTACCTATTCGTTTTTTTGATAATGTAAAATCGGGTGCTTTGGTTTCAAGAATCATGACCGATGTTGAAGGGGTTCGGAACCTTATCGGTACTGGATTAGTGCAATTAGTTGGTGGTTCTATAACCGCCGTAGTTTCTTTAATTTTGCTTTTAAGAATTAGTTGGACGATGACTATTTTCACGCTAATTCCCCTAATTATTTTCGCTCTTATTGCCTTAAAAGCTTTTAAATTTATTCGCCCGATTTTCAGGAATAGAGGTAAAATAAATGCCGAAGTTACTGGGCGATTAACCGAAACTTTAGGAGGTGTGCGCGTCATTAAAGGTTTTAATGCGGAATCACAAGAAAATAAAATTTTTGAAGAAGGCGTAGAACGTTTATTCCAAAATGTGAAAAAGAGTTTAACGGCTACGGCTTTTATAACAAGTTCAGCGACTTTTTTACTTGGTATCGCCACAACTGGAATTATGGGTATTGGTGGTTATAAAATTATGATGGATGAATTAACAATTGGAGAATTTTTAACCTTCACCTTCCTTTTAGGTTTAATGGTTGCTCCAATCGTTCAAATGAGTAATATCGGGAGTCAATTGACAGAAGCTTTGGCAGGTTTAGACCGCACCGAAGAACTGATGAATATGACGCCAGAATCTGATGAAGAAAATAGAACTATCATTTTAAAAGATATCAAAGGAAATATTGTTTTTAATGATGTTTCTTTTGCCTATGAAGAAGATAAAGAAGTGTTACACAACATTAATTTTGAAGCATCATCCGGAGCTGTTATAGCTCTGGTAGGGAGTTCTGGCTCAGGCAAATCTACCATTGCTGGCTTGGCAGCTACCTTTTTAAATCCACTTTCGGGTACTATTTCTGTGGATGGTCATGATTTATCAAAAGTTAATTTAGATAGTTATAGAAAAAACTTAGGGGTTGTTTTACAAGATGAATTTCTATTTGAAGGTACTATTAGAAATAACATATTATTTCCAAGACCAAACGCCACAGAAGCCGAATTACTAGCTGCGGTTGAAGCTGCTTATGTTAATGAATTTACGGATCGCTTTGAAAACGGTTTAGAAACCCTTATCGGGGAACGTGGTGTTAAGCTTTCAGGCGGTCAACGCCAAAGAATTGCGATTGCAAGAGCCATTTTGGCCAACCCTAAAATATTAATTTTAGATGAAGCAACTTCTAATTTAGACACCGAAAGCGAAGCCTTAATTCAGAAAAGTTTAGCCGCTTTAACCGAAGGTAGAACCACTTTTGTTATCGCCCACCGATTAAGTACCATCAGAAAAGCAAATCAGATTTTAGTGATTGAAAACGGGCGTATTGCCGAACAAGGTACACACGAAGAATTGATTGCTAAAGAAGGTCGGTATTATAATTTGTTTACGTATCAAGCGAGGATTTAGAAAATATAAATAATACAGCCGCCAAAAGGCAGCTGTATTATTTAAAACGCTGTTGTTGATTTAAATTGTAATGATCTAGTTGCTACTCAAAAATTGTTCAAAATTATTGAGTTGTAATTCTTCAAAACCTTTAAAGCTTTTTTTATGCTTGTCTAAATTCACTTTGGCTTCTTCAAACCTATGAGAAATCATTCCTAAATTTTCTAATTCAGAGGCAGAAGGCTTATCATAACTGTCCACCAATTTGCTATATAAATCTGTGATTTTTTCTCTTAATTGCGGCTCTGCTGCCCCAACATAATTGTCGCCAGTAGTAACTACCAATGTTTCTTTCAAGGCATTCAATTTTGCCACGAGCTTAGTGTTCTTATCTAATGTTGCTTTGTCAAGGATTGCATCTAATTCATACACCATATAGGCAAGCTCCTGTGTCATGTTGTACAACTTGGTTATAGTATTGTTTTTTAAATCGCGATCCGCTGGCGTTAGTGTCGATTTTGGATCGTAAACAACATCAAAAAGGTGCTCAAAAGTTTCGTTCCCTTTGGTAATAAGTGCTTTGTAAGTTCCTGCGGGTACTTTTGGAGACGTAAAACCTCCAAATGAAAAAGTTTTTCCTTTGGCAACCTTAGGCTGTTTTCTGGTATAAGCCCAATTTACAATATTAACTCCTTTAGATTTACCAGGCCCTAATTCTACTATTTTATTCCCTGCCATATCTTGAATTTGCATCGTCATTTTTCCAAAGGTATGTCTGCTCTTTAAATAATATTTTATCTGAGCATTGGTTGTTTTATTTTGACCCACGAATTGCGTTTCTGCCCCGAAACCTCCTGAAAAATTACTTTCCTCGTTAATGACTGTTGGTTCACTAGTGAAAAAATGTAAAGTTTTATTGAGTACCTCGTCGTTCATTTGGCGAAGGGGAGAAATATCATCAATAATAATAACCCCTCTTCCATGCGTACCCATCACTAAATCGTTTGTGGCTTTTTGTAATTCTATATAATGAACCGCTACAGAAGGCATATTATTAGTAAACTTTTTCCAGCTTTTACCGCCGTCTAAGGTAATATACAGCCCAAATTCCGTTCCCAAAAACAACAAATTCGGATTTTCGTAATCTTCTTGTATATTTCTAGCAAATCCTTTTATATCTTCAGTAATAATGTTGGTCCATGTTTTGCCAAAATCTGTCGTTTTATAGGCATAAGGTTTCATATCATTCATGGTATGTCCGTCAAAAACAGCATAAGCCGTTCCTTTATTAAAAACACTAGCTTCAATATGATAACACCACGCATTTTTTGGTAGTCCATTGATATTATTAACCGTATTTTCCCAAGATTTTCCGCCATCTTTTGTTACTTGAACATTGCCATCATCTGTACCTACCCACAATATGTTGGCATCTAAAGGCGACTCTGCAATGGTAAAAATAGTAGTATGGTTTTCTGCCCCAGAATTGTCTTTAGACAGACCTCCAGAATTTTCTTGAGATTGCTTTTTAGGATCATTCGTTGTTAAATCTGGAGAAATAATCTGCCATGTATCACCCATATCATCGGACTTATGTACAAATTGACTTCCCATAAAAAAACGGTCTGGAACGTGAGCACTTACCGCCATTGGAGCATTCCAATTAAAACGCAGCTTTACTTTTTCATCGATGGATAAAGGTTGTATTGTTTTGATGCGATTGCGATCTACGTCAATGCGCCACACATTTTCAGCTCCTTGCATTTCTGAATAGATGATATTTTTTGTAGGATGTTTAAGTACCCTAAACCCATCGCCAGCACCTGCCGAATTCCAATCTCTAGCCTCAACACCGCCAGGAGAAGAAGAAGGCCCGTACCATGCTCCATTATCTTGTAAACCCCCATAAACATTATAAGGCGTTTGGTTGTCTGTACTGACGTGATAAAACTGCGATAAAGGTAAATTTTCAACAATTTCCATAGTCGTGCCGCCATCCATAGAACGATATACACCGCCATCAGTACCTGCATACATGATATCAGAATCTTTAATACTAAAAGCAATATCGTGAATATCACTGTGCATGTTCCCTAGATTTTTAAAGGTTTTACCACCATCTCTAGAAATAGAACCCGTTAATCCTGCCTTTACAATTACATTTTCATCTTTTGGATCTACCACAATTCTTGAAAAGTAAAAAGGCCTCACCGTTATTCCGAAATCATTATTTAGCTGTTTCCATGACGCTCCAGCATCATCACTTCTGTAAAGCCCTTTACGCTCTTCTTTTTCAGCTTCAATTACAGTGTATAAAATATTAGAATTTGAAGGAGCTAATGCAATACCTAGTCGCCCTAATTTACCAGAAGGAAAGCCATTATGAATTTTGTTCCAGTTTGCGCCACCATCTACAGATTTATATAAAGCACTATTACTGCCACCAGATTCAAAACTCCAGCCAGAACGCCTAAATTCCCACATAGAAGCATATAAAATATTAGGATTGTTTGGATCCATAATTAAATCGGCGCAACCAGTTTTGGCATTCAAATAAAGGAGATTTTTCCAAGTAAGTCCGCCATCGCTAGATTTATAAACGCCACGTTCTTCACTATCACCCCAAAGGGCACCTAATACCGCCACATAAATTTCTTTCGAATTTTTTGGATTTACAATGATATTCGCAATGCGCTCTGATTTTTCTAAGCCAATTTTGTTCCAATTGGCGCCTCCATCAACAGACTTATAAAGTCCGTCACCGACAGAAACACTATTTCTAGTCCAAGTTTCTCCCGTGCCGACATATAAAGTATTGTCTGGATCGTTTGGATCAAGGGTTACTGCGCCAATAGACTGGCAGTATTCATCAAAAATGGGCTTAAAAGTAGTGCCTGCATCATTGGATTTCCATACCCCGCCGCCGGCGGAACCCAAATAGACTATTCTGCTGTTTGTAGGGTGTAATTCTAAATCATTAATGCGCCCACTCATCAAAGCAGGGCCTATATGGCGTGCTGTGATGTCTCCAAAAAGTTCTTTCCCGAAATCCTTATTATCTTGTGCATTCCCAATACAAAAGGACATCAGCAAAATATTTATGGTAATAAATATGTTTTTCATTTTGGTTTGGTTTTAAATCAAAAAGACCCTAATAAAAGGGTCTAAAATTTTGTTTATTTATTCTTTAGTTTCCATTTCAGACGGAAAATTGAAAGCGTCTGCGCTTATCGCAGGGTTGAGTTCAATACTAGAAATAGTTACAGGGCTACCAGGCTGACCTTTTACACCCTGAGAAATTGAGAATGGGAAATATAGGCCATCTACCTCTTGATAATCACTCATGGTAACTTGAGAAGTCATTCCTTTTCCAGGACCAGATTTAATCTCAGATTGTACCGCAATAGGAACAAAATTTTCTACATCGAAAAAATAAAATGAAATATCTTCTTCGCTCTTTCCATCAATAGTGATGGGTTCTTTAGTTAGTTTTATTTTGAAGGTTTCAGCGCCATCTATAGTTTCTTTGCCCAATAGCTCTATTTTGTAACCTTTATCTTTGTAGTTCACGAAAGGATCAGGAAAATCATTTGTGCCTAATTTTAAATTAGCGGTAGTTTCCTCATCACTTTTTTCTGCTTTCATGGTCATAAAATTATGACTCCATAAAGTTTCACCATCAAATACACCTTGTTTTATTTCTTTTCCTTGAAAGTTGATAAGGGTTAATTGTTTTCCGCCTTTTAATTGAATCATTTCTAAAGGAATTTCCATTCCCTGCTGGTTCACCTTAGCCGTCATTTTAATGCCGCTTAGGTTCGCCATTTTTTCTAAGCCTCCAATATTTTCAAAATATTTTACTAAAATTTCATCGGCTGTTTGCGCTTGCAAAGAAGAGAAAAATACCATTGAAATTACGACCATACATAATTTTACTGTTTTCATCTGTTTTCGGTTTTTTAAATTTATTTATTAGTATTAAAATTAAGTTATTTGTTACACTTACTTATAAAATTAAAATAAATATTTTGAAAAAAGTCTAGCATGTGCTTGATCTTCAAAAATAAACTCTGAATTTATTTTCAAAATGAAAGTACTTAGGCTTAGACTACTTTTGATGCTATCATTTAATATTATCATTTAGCTATGATAAGTAGATGGAATCACAATTTTTAATTGTGCGCAATGTTTCTTATTAGAAAGTAAGGGCAGATGTTAAGTGTTGGCCTTTCCGATTGAGCCCTAAGCCAAAGCTATTTGTATTTTGTTTTTATCTTATTTCGTTGATTCCAAATCAATTCTGAACAGTCGGGATGAGGATCTCAGCAAACACGCCCAGTTCGTTAAATACAACACTTTCCGTCTTATTTGTTGTAGCCTTTATTAAGGTTAGTTTTCCTGTTTCATTGTTTCTTTCGCCACTTTTATATTAATCCTTGCCTTATAACCCTGAATTTCAATTAAGTATAATAAATTTCAATCATTTATTCGCGTAAGTGGCTTGTCCTTCGCAAAGTTAAACGAGTCAGAGCCATGGTCAGAAGTTGTCACTAAAATAACCTTGGTGGCTTCTTCGTTCATTACTGATCCTTATAAATCTCGTACTGCAGAAACACCAACAATGTTAGTATATCTCTTTGCGTGTATCACTATTTTACCGCCAAGTGATTGGTCTGGGTTATCTATTATAAAAGAGCAGGGGTTGCAAAGCCGCGCTATCGGGTTAAAAGTGGAACAACAACTACCTTCATACTTGCCAAGGTTCTCGCAAACTTCTCAAATTTCCCCTTATCTACAAAATCCGGATCAGTCAACAAATTATATAGCGCTAGCCTATCGGCGCGCCATATACTTAGTTATTGCGTGTAGTCCTTTTCCTGCTTTATGATAAGTTCAGATTTTGGTTTAGTAATTCGACATTAAAATTAATTTTTGCGTTTAATGCCTTAAAAACTTTCAAAATTGTTTCAAACCGAGCGTCAGTCAAATGGTTTTCGAGTTTCGAAATCTGTGCTTTCTGGACACCGACCAACTCTCCAAGTTGGGCTTGTGTCAAGTTTCGTTCTTTTCGAGCATGTTTGATTGCGTTTCCGATTAGGTCAAGCCGAAGTTCGTTCTCGAATTCGTCTCTTTTTGGCGTTCCTTTTTTTCCGATGTATTTGTCGGTAACTTCGTCTAAACTGTAAGTTTTCATTCCTTTCTTTTCCATATCGTTATTTTTTAGCCTCAAAATATTGTTTCCTTATCCGTTCGGTTTTTTCAATTTCCTTTTTAGGTGTCTTTGCTGTTTTCTTTTCAATTCCCTGAGTTGATATAACGACAGTTTCGGTTTTATCTGTCTTGTCCCAAAAGGCAAAAAGGCGGTATTTAGTTTTGTTGTGAAGAGTTCGGAATTCCCAAACATTGTTATTCAGCTTTTTGAAAAGTTCATTGTCACTGACAACTTGAGCTTTTAGCATATTGTATATGATTTTCTCACGTGCCTTTTCATTGAGTCCGTTTAAAAATTCGTTCACTTCTTCCAGTAATTCGACCTTAAATTTCGGATTCATTCAACTCTATTATTTTGACAAAGATAAATGTTTCTTATTTAGGAAACAATTTTATTTGAAGACGAATTTTCGCATTACACACAACGTATGTATATCAGTACACCCATTAATATCAACTATTCTCAAAAAATATCAGCACTTAGATATGCTAACTTCTACTTTTTGCTGAAACCTAAAATACTAAATATTTTAAAGCAAATTAAGAAACATAAAAATGTAATTTCTCTACAACCAATTGAAAAGCTTCCATTAAAATCTTCAAATCAACATAACCTCAAAACTTCGAATCCAAAAATGGTTAGATTAATACATTTTCACATGGAACAATTAAGATTCAGGTGCCAATTCAATCTCTAAACCTTCAATTTCTTCGGTCAAGCGTATTTGGCAACCTAGTCGGCTGTTATCCTTTACGTAGAATGCTTCGGCCAACATGGCATCTTCATCATCAGATTTTTCGGGTAGGGCAACGCTATTTAAGACATAACATTGGCAAGAAGCGCACATTGCCATTCCGCCACAAACACCAATAGTGCCCTCGGGTGCGAGTTCGTAGGCACGCACCAATTCCATGATATTCATGTTCATGTCCGTTGGAGCATCAACTTCATGGGTTACACCTTGGCGGTCTGTGATTTTTATTTTAATATCCATAAAAAAGTGAAATAGTGTGGAAGTTTTTTAGCGTAACAATATTCATTTCATGGATTTAATAAATGCGTATAGCATTTTAGAGACTTCATTGGTTTGGATGATTAATTCATCAACTTTTGCTTTTTCTAAATAGTTTAGCTTTTCTGATAAATACAGCATTGATCTTACTTCGCTGTTAGAGCCAAAAGAAAAGTACAAAAATCTTTTAAAATCAGCATTAGAACCTTTTCCAAATCCTTCAGCTATATTGTTAGAAATAGAAACCGATGCTCTACTAATTTGGTCTCGAAAACCGTAATCTTTTAGGCTTGAAAAGTTCGTGTAGATTTGCATAGCTAAGTCTTGAGACTTTTGCCAAACTATTAAATCCTCAAATCGCTTTATTGTCATCCTATAAAATCAAACTACTTACTATCACAATAAAAAAATATTATGCTGGCTAACATCAAAGGGAATTCGCTTTCAATTTTTTTAAATTATTTTCCAATATTTTCTTTCCGTTCAACAAAGTGATGGTATTTTTTAGTTAAATGATGTAATACTTTATTACTTCACTAACCCACTAACAAACTAATTCACTATCCCACTATTTAATCAATTGATTTCACAACAGACTTTGGCGCTTCTTTTTTACTGCCATCAAAGCCGTTTATGCCGCCAACAGTAGTGTATTTCAAGACGTATTTTTTATTTGGAAAAATGCGTTGGTAGGCACTTTGGCACATTAAAGTTGCCTCATGAAAACCACATAAAATGAGTTTTAGTTTGCCTGGATAGGTATTTACATCGCCAATGGCGTAGATTCCAGGAATATTGGTTTGATAATCAAAGGTATTTACTTTAATAGCATTTTTATCAATCTCTAAACCCCAATCGCCGATGGGCCCCAATTTTGGTGAAAGTCCAAATAATGGAATAAAATTATCTACCTCTAGATTGATATTTTGTGCAGCATTAGAATTTTTAGTAATCGTAACTGATTTTAAAACTCCGTTACCGTTTACTGCAACAATTTCAGCGGGAGTAATCAGGTTGATTTTTCCTTCGTTTTTTAATTTTTGTACTTTTTCTACGGAGTCTAAGGCACCTCTAAACTCATTTCTTCGGTGCACTAAAGAGACTTCGGAAGCTATGTTTGCTAAAAATATGCTCCAATCTAAAGCAGAATCGCCACCACCGGCAATGACAACTTTTTTATTGCGATACACTTCAGGATCTTTTATGAAATAGTTAATACCTTTATCTTCAAAACTTTCGATATTGTCTAATAAAGGTTTTCTAGGTTCAAAACTCCCTAGTCCGCCTGCAATGGCAACAATGGGCGCATGGTGTTTGGTGCCTTTGTTTGTGGTTACGATAAAAGAACCATCTTCTAAAGTTTCAATGGTTTCAGCGCGCTCACCTAAGGTGAATCCAGGTTGAAAAGGCTTTATTTGTTCCATTAAATTATCTACCAAATCTCCTGCTAAAACCTCAGGAAATCCAGGGATATCATAAATAGGTTTTTTAGGATAAATTTCAGAACACTGTCCGCCTGGTTGCGGAAGTGCATCAATTAAATGGCATTTTAATTGTAATAAGCCTGCTTCAAAAACAGCAAAAAGACCCGTAGGTCCAGCACCAATGATAAGTATATCTGTTTTAATCATTAAAATTTTTGTTTAAAAATGCGACGTAAAATTAGGGCTTAGTTTCCACTAAAAAGCTGATATATATCAGACTAAAAAAATTATCTAAGCACATTAATTACTTCTTGTATTTGTGGTGCATATTTTTTGATGGTCATTTCAACGCCACTTTTTAGGGTCATCTGATTTACTGAGCAACCTACACAAGATCCTTCTAAGCGCACTTTTACAGAAGAATCATTATCAATAGAAATAAGGGAAATATCGCCTCCATCACTTTGTAAAAAAGGCCGAATTTCGTCTAATGCTTTTTCAATGTTTAATCTTAATTCTTCTGTATTCATAATTATTTCTTTTTAACAGCAGAACAACCTGCCATTGTTGTTATTTTAATCGCCTCAGTTGGAGGTAAACTATCGTTTCTATTGACTACTTCCTGTACTACATTACGTGTAATTTCTTCAAAAGCAGCTTCAATAGCGGTTGCCGTTTGCATGGCTGCTGGTCTGCCTATATCACCTGCCTCACGAATACTTTGCACTAGCGGAATTTCTCCCAAGAACGGCACCTTCAAATCTTCTGCCAAGTTTTTAGCTCCTTCTTTTCCAAAGATATAGTATTTATTATCAGGCAACTCATCTGGCGTAAAATACGCCATGTTTTCTATGATTCCTAAAACGGGAACATTAATGGAGTCTTGTTGAAACATGGCCACTCCTTTGCGAGCATCTGCCAGCGCAACTTCTTGTGGAGTACTTACTACAACAGCACCTGTTACAGGCATGGCCTGCATAATACTTAAATGAATATCGCCTGTTCCCGGAGGTAAATCGAGCAACATAAAGTCTATTTCGCCCCAATGTGCATCAAAAATCATTTGATTTAAGGCTTTAGAAGCCATTGGTCCTCGCCAAATTACTGCTTGGTTGGGTTGTGTAAAAAATCCGATAGATAATATTTTAACACCGTAACTTTCTACTGGTTTCATTTTTGACTTTCCGTCGATATTTACTGCTGTTGGTTTTTCATTAGCCACATCAAACATAATAGGCATAGATGGTCCATAAATATCGGCATCTAATAAACCAACTTTAAAGCCCATTTTCACTAAAGTAACAGCTAAATTTGCAGTAACAGTAGATTTACCAACACCGCCTTTACCAGAAGCGACCGCTATAATATTTTGGATTCCTGGAATTGGTTTTCCTTTAATTTCATTCGCTTTGGGTTTTGCTGAAGGCGCATCAACTTTTATATTAATTTTTATTTTTGCCTTTTCGTAAACTTCTTTGTGGATTATTTTAAGAATTTCGACCTCTGTTTTTTTACGGGCTTGAAGACTTGGATTGGCAATGGTAATATCCAACTCGACCTCATCACCGAAAATCTGAATATTGGTAACTGCTCCGCTTTCAACCATATTTCTGCCTTCGCCAGGTACAGTTATGTTTTCTAAAGCTTTTAGTATATCTTTTTTATCTAACGTCATTATCAATTATTTGCAGTCTTAATTAAAACTGATTCTAAATCGCAAAGATACGGTTTAGAACGGATATTTTAAAGGCTTGAAATTGAAATATCGTATGGTTATATAAGATGGATTTATATCTTAATATTTCCTAATTTCTCAAAAATTAGGATATTTTTGATCTTAGAGCTCCTTAAAAGGATCCCAAAAATGTTTTTCGAAATCTTGAATTTGATGGTCAATAACTTTAATGCCTTCGTTTTCTAGTAATTGCTGCATTAAATTAGTGCCTTCAAAATGATGTTTTCCTGTGAGTAATCCCTTTCTGTTGACCACTCTATGCGCCGGAATATCGTCTATATTATGCGATGCGTTCATAGCCCAACCTACCATGCGAGCACTCCCAGCTGCTCCTAAATGTTTGGCAATAGCTCCATAAGAAGTTACGCGCCCAAAAGGAATTTGCCTAGCAATGGCATATACTTTTTGAAAGAAATTTTCGTTTTCAGGCTTCATTTATTGATTGAAAATACGAATAAAAGTGATGATAAAAAGTACTGTCATCAAGGCACTTAAAATATAGTTAGAGTTTCTGGAAAAGGTATTGTTCTTCATCTCTAACTTATAAAAATAAATGGTGTATAAATACAATACCGTAAAGGTACCTAAACCAGCTGCGATTACAAAAATGACGATATCAGTTATTTCGAACTTTATCCAGCCCGATGTTTTCCACATGGCGTTTAAACCGCTATAATACGGAATGGTTAGTAGGTTTAGACCTGCCAATAAAATTCCTTTAAAATAACTATTTTTTTTACTAAAATTATTTGCTTTTTGTTGCTGTACTTTATTCCTTTTAGCCAATACAAAAAAATAAACAGCGAAAACAGCGAAAACTACCAAAGCAATTTTTAATAAAACAGCGACTACGTCTGGATTATTATGCAGGTATTTTGAAATAAGTACTGCAATATACGCCTGCACCATAATCATGGTAGAAACACCTAGGCTAAAAATAATTCCGTTTAACTTGCCTTTTTCTACGCTGGTTTTTGCCGCATTCATATTTAATAACCCTGGCGGCACCGTCGCCATAAAAGCCGCAGAAAAGGTTACAAAAAACAGAATTAGTAGGTGCGGCATTGGTTAGTTGACTTTAAATTGAGTAAAGGTTATTGGTTTTCCTTTGATAAGATACTGATTTTCGTAGAAAGTTTGAATACTTAATACCTCTTTTGGACTGCCTTCGTTTTTATACACATCGTGATTTGCATAGATAACTTCTAAGCCCAAACCGTGCAATAGCCCCAAGGTATAACCGTGCATAAATTCGCTATCAGTCTTAAGGTTCACAACGCCGTCTTTATTCAAAATAAATCGGTATTTATCCAAGAATAACTGATTGGTAAGTCTGTGTTTTGTGCGTTTGTATTTTATCTGAGGGTCTGGAAAGGTAATCCAGATTTCGGCAACTTCATTTTCAGCAAAAAGCATATCAATCAGCTCAATTTGAGTTCTTAAAAAAGCAACATTGGTTAAATTTTCATCTTTTGCAGTTTTTGCACCACGCCAAAACCTGGCGCCTTTGATATCAATCCCAATAAAATTTTTGTCCTTATTTTCTTTGGCAAGACCTATGGTGTATTCACCTTTACCACAACCCAATTCTAGAATATTAGGATGGTCATTTTTAAAAAAGGAATTCCATTTGCCTTTTAAATCAATTAAACCCTTTTGAACATCATCTCTATCTGGTTGAAATACATTATCAAAAGTTTCGTTTTCATTAAATCTTTTTAGTTTGTTTTTGCTTCCCACTTTTCAATTTATTTTTAAAAGGGCAAAGCTAAATAAAAAATTTCTTGAAATCGATTATCCGAAAGATAGTGCAATATGCATACTTTTTCATTTTAGTTTAACATTGATTGTCAAAGCAGAAATTTTGTATTTTGCTACCCAGTCCCTAATTTTCGCAAAAAAAATGCTCCCAAAACTTATGGACTGACCCCCTCCAAAAGGCAGGTATAATAGAGCATCTGGAAATATTTATTAGAAAATTAGATAAAAATTTCTTGAAATGTAATATCTGTGGAATCGAGGTATCCTGAAATTATGATGAGAAGAAAAAGCTTAAATTATTAGGTTTTAATGGATTCTGCTTTTTCTAAAGTAAAAGAAAACTCAGAGCCTACTCCTTGAACACTCTCCACATAAATTCGTTCTTTATGAGCCTCGATAATATGTTTTACAATGGCAAGCCCTAATCCTGAACCACCTTCTTCTCTGCTTCCGCTTTTGTCCACACGGTAAAATCGCTCAAAAAGTCTTGGAATATGCTGCTTTGCAATGCCTTCGCCATTATCGGTAACTCTAACAATTACCTTATTTTTTATTAAATTTTCTACACTAACCTCAGTAGTTCCGTTGGCGTGTCCGTATTTAATAGAATTGACTAATAAATTGGTGATTACTTGTTGAATTTTCTCTTTATCGGCTTTTACTATAATTACTTTTTGATATCTCATATCAAAAGTTAATATAATTTTTTTCTTAGCCGCTTTCATTTCTAACAAATCAAAAATGTTTTGAATAAGAGCTACAATATTAAATTCACTAGTCTCAAGATGTAAATCCCCGACTTCTAATTTGGTGATTAGGTCAAGGTCTTTTACAATATAAATGAGCCTGTCAACGCCTTTGCTTGCGCGTTGTAAATATTTTTTACGAAGTAAAGGGTTTTCTGCTGCGCCATCAAGCAAAGTAAGAATATAGCCTTGAACGGTAAAAAGTGGTGTTTTAAGTTCGTGCGAGACATTGCCTAAAAAATCTTTTCGATATTCTTCTCTAATTTTTAAAGTATCGATTTCTATTTTTTTGTCCTTGGCAAATTTTTCTATTTCAGCGGTCAAAGTATCCATATCCGTTGTAATAGTTCTGGAGGTTAAGCTCGAAGACTCTAACAAAGAAACATCGTCATAAATTCTTTTAATTCGCTTATAAATAAACTTTTCTGCCCTAAGTTGTATCACATAAAAGCAAATGGCAAAGGTTAAAATCGCTTCAACCGACAAAAGTAGCCAGTTAATTTTTTCTTGAAAAATGAAGAAAAGAAAAAGCATTACAAGCGTTAAGAGTGTGGTAATATAGGCCGCTGAGCGAGAAGCAAATTTATAAGATTTTTTAAAGAATATTGCCATTATAAAATAAACTTATACCCCACGCCTTTTACAGTTTTAAAATGATCATCACCTATTTTTTCGCGCAGTTTTCGTATATGAACATCTATTGTACGGCCTCCAACTACTACTTCGTTACCCCAAACTCTGTCTAAAATAACTTCTCTTTTGAAAACTTTATTCGGTTTTGAAGTGAGTAGGGCTAACAACTCGAACTCTTTTTTAGGTAGGGTTAATTCTTCCCCGTTGTTGATAATTTTGTATTCTTCTCGGTTAATAATAATGTTACCTACTTTTACAATATCGTCTGTAATCGTTTCTTCATCTTTTAACCTTCTTAAAAGAGCTTTAACTTTACTTACTAGCACTTTTGGTTTTATAGGCTTCGTGATATAATCGTCTGCACCCGCATCAAAAGCCGCAACTTGCGAATAATCTTCACTGCGAGCGGTTAAAAAAGTGATGAGCGTATTTTCTAGACCAGCCGTGTTTCTGATGATTTCACAGGCTTCAATACCGTCCATTTCGGGCATCATTACATCTAAAATAATTAAATGTGGTTGCTTTTTCTTGGCTTTCGAAACTGCTTCTACACCATTTTTAGCGGTAAAAACATCGTAACCTTCTTCTGATAAATTATAGCTTAAAATTTCTAAAATATCTGGTTCATCATCTACTAAAAGTATTCGAATGTCTTTCTTTTTCATTGGTAATTTTAAATTGGTTTAACAATCAAAAGTAAAGATAATACTATTACCGCTAAGCACTTAACATTTATTTAATATGGTAACAATAAGGTAACACTATCAAAATAAATGTTTAACATTGAAGTAACATCACTTTTACTCCTTCTCCGTTCCTTTGCCAAACATTTATTAATATTAAATGCTTCTAAATAAATAATTGAAATTAAAAAACTAAGTATTATGAAAAAAATTTTTGCTCTAATGGCAGTTTTTGCTGCCTTGACTTTTGGCGCTTGTGATGACACCACCGATCCTCCAGTTGTAAATTTAGATTTTGATGGTGATGGCATATTGGATGCCGTTGATAATTGTCCTGCACTTGCCAACCCAAATCAAGAGGATGTAGATAACGATGGAATTGGAGATACATGTGATCCAAATTCAGGTCCCGCTGCTGGATCTACTGTTGTGGTAAATACCAACGTAACTGCTAACACAACTTGGTCTTCTAATTTTATTTATAATTTAGCTGGAAGAATAAGAGTTACAAATGGCGCAACTTTGACTATTGAACCAGGTACTATTATTAAGGCCAATGCGGGGACTGGAACAAATGCTTCTGTATTAATAGTTGCCAGAGGAAGTAAGCTTGTTGCTAATGCTACTGCTGCACGACCCATTATTTTTACATCTGCTGCTGATAACATTGCTTTTGGCATGACTGCAGGAACAAATTTAAATCAAAATGATAGAGGTCTTTGGGGTGGATTGATTATTCTAGGAAGCGCACCTGTATCCTTAGCGGGTGATGCGACGGAAGCACAAATCGAAGGTATTCCAGCGAGTGACACAAGTGGTCTTTATGGCGGTAGTAATGCTACTGATGGTGCTGGTACAACGGTAAATTATGTTTCTATTAGACACGGTGGTGCTTTAATTGGCGAGGGTAATGAAATCAACGGACTTACCTTAGGTGGTGTAGGTAGTGGCGCAGTAATCTCTAATATTGAAATAGTTGGAAACGTTGACGACGGTATAGAGTTTTTTGGTGGTACAGTAAACGCCTCTAACCTTTTTGTTTGGGCCGTAGGTGATGATGGTATAGATATTGATCAAGCATATTCGGGAACTATAAATAATGCTATTGTTGTGCAAGGTGCAGCGTCAGACCACGCTCTTGAAATAGACGGTCCTGAAGGAAGTGCTACAGGTGCATTTACTTTAAGAAATGTTACTTTATTTGGATTTGCTGACAACCCTGATGGCGAATATGCAGATTATAGATCTGGTGCTATTGGCACTACCTCTAATGTGTATGCCTCTGGTTTTCCTACTGGTAAAGATGTTGAGTTAGATAATAATGGTGTGTCACAAAAATTCTTAGACGGCACATTAATCTTTACAGCATGGCAAATTACAGGTGCTGGTAATGAAATTTTTAGAGAAACGGCTGCTTCTCAAGAAGTCTTAATAATTTTGAATCCTACTTTTACGGCGAGAGCTGCCTCTTGGACTACAACGGTAGCTACAGGAGCCCAAACCGTAGGTGCTACAACCGCTGATTTCAGATGGACCTATTCTAACACAAAAGCTGGGCTTAATTTTTAAGGTAAATTTAATTTTTTAAAAATATTTACAATTGCTCGTCTCTTCCAGAAAGTGGCGAGCAATTTCTTCGTTATGAAATACGATAAAACTAACTTCATGAAATATAAAACACTCATACTTTTAACCTTGCTTACGGTTAATACATTACATTCCCTTCAAGCCCAAAAAGGCGTTATAGCCGGAACAATAAACGATAGCGAAATTAATGACGTTCTTGCTTTTGCCACAGTAGTCGCAAAGGGAACAACTACTGGAACAACTTCAGATTTTGATGGGAAATATAGTTTAGAATTGGAACCCGGTACTTATACTATTTCTTTCTCATACGTTGGATATGAAACAAGAGAGATAACAGGTGTTATTATAAAAGCAGACGTAGAAACCTTAGTAGATGTTACTTTGAATCCAGCATCCAACCAATTAGAAGAAGTAGTGGTTATCACTACTGTTTCTAAAAATACAGAAGCCTCTGTATTGAATCTTCAAAAACGGTCAGTTGCACTTATTGATGGTCTTTCTATTCAAAGTATTAAGAGAAGTGGAGCAAGTGATATAGCTGGTGCTGTTAAAAATATACCTGGAGTATCTGTTCAAGGCGGCAAATTTGTTTACGTAAGAGGTCTTGGAGATCGCTACACTAAATCTATTTTAAACGGTGTAGACGTACCTGGTCTTGATCCAGACCGAAATACCTTGCAATTGGATATTTTTCCTACCAATATCCTAGATAATATTATTGTTATAAAATCGGCTACTGCCGATCAACCTGCGGATTTTACAGGCGGTGTCATTGATATTGTAACAAAAGATTTTCCGACCAAACCGGAGTATAGCTTTTCTGCGGGTGCTTCTTATAATTCCGAAATGCACTTTAATAATAATTATCTAAATTACGGCACTAGTAAATCGCAGTTTTTAGGGTTTGACAGTGGAAGACGAGATTTGCCGATACCTCAAAACGCATTAATCCCAATTCCACAAGCTAGTGATTTGGCAGCAATTTCCGTAAGACGCCTAACCCAACGTTTTGATCCCGAGCTTGCAGCAAAAAGAAACCAAAGCGGTGCAGATTTTAATATCGGATTTACTGCTGGAAATCAATACAACCTTAATAAAGAAGGTACTAAACGCATTGGTTATCAGGCTTCTGTTTCTTATAAAAACACTACCGAATTCTTTGAAAATTACGTTGATGGGCAAGTGTTTAGATACGATGTAGGTAATCCTTCACAATTTGAATTGATTACGGATAGAACACAACAAGGAGATTTAGGGGTAAATAATGTGCTATTAACTGGCCTTGGTGGAGTTGCTGTTAAAACTGAAAGATCCAAATACAAGTTAAACGTTCTTCATATTCAAAACGGCGAGTCCAAAGCCTCTATCTTAAACCAGTCCAATTTATTTATAAACTCAAATACAAGCAAAAGAGATATTTTAATCTATACTGAAAGAGCTATCACCAATGTTATGTTAAATGGTGTTCACACTAACAAAGATGCCTCATGGACTACTGAATGGAAATTATCCCCTACACGTTCTAAAATATTTGACAAAGATTTTAGAGTCACTCCATTTAGAATCAACGAATCTGACGGTTCATTTATTATAAGTCCAAGCGAATCGGGTGATGTTACACGTATTTGGCGTGACTTGGAAGAAATAAATTTGGCGGGTAAATTGGACTTTACGAGAAAACATCAGTTATTAGGGAAAGATGCCAAATTGAAATTTGGAGGTGGTTATACCTTTAAGAATCGAGAATTTATAGTTGATCAATTTAACCTACCCACCCAGCCAGCAGATTTTAGCACAAGGTTCAATGGAAATCCAGATTTAGTTCTTGCCCCAGGAAATATCCTAGATGTAGGTACAGGTAATGGTACATTTGTCCAAAGAGTTTCTGGTCCGTCAGATTCGTTTGATTCAGACATTACCGTAGCTGCTGTTTATTTGTCAGAAGAATTTAAATTGTCTAATAGACTTAATGCGGTCATAGGAGTGAGAGCCGAGCAGTTTCAATTGAAATTCACTGGAAGCTCACAATCTAGAGGAACTTTTGATAATGAAACTATTCTAGATGAGTTAGATTTTTTTCCATCAGCAAATTTTATTTTAGACTTAAATGAAGACGGTAACAAGAAAATAAGGACTTCCTATTCAAGAACTACGGCACGCCCCTCTTTTAAAGAGGCTTCCTTAGCTGAAATTTTTGATCCCATTTCTAGCAATTTCTTTATTGGTAATTTAGACTTAAGACCAACATACGTTAATAACTATGACTTAAGATATGAAACCTATGGGAAAGGAACGGACTTTTTAGCCTTAAGTGTATTTTACAAATCATTTACCGATCCCATAGAGCTTACTTTTTTTAGAGCGGCAACTGGCCAAATTACACCCCAAAATTTAGCTGATGCCAACGTAATCGGCGGTGAGATTGAATTACGGAAAGATTTAGGATTTATTCCAGGTTTACAGAATTGGTATTTTAACACAAATGTTTCGGTAATAGAATCTAGCCAAGCCTTTGCCGAGCCAGAAAGAGATGCTAGAGAAGATAATTTACGAGAAGGTGAGGTTTTGGGAGATTCAAGACAATTACAAGGACAATCTCCCTTGCTTGTCAATTTTGGAATAGGTTACAATGGAAATGACAATGGGTGGCAAGGAGGTATGTTTTATAATGTACAGGGAAAAACCCTTGAAATTGTTGGTGATGGAAATATACCTGATGTGTTTTCAAGACCATTTCATAACTTAAAACTAAATATTAGCAAAGAATTTGGAGAAAAGAAAAATAATAAAATCTCTTTAAGTTTTGAAAATATATTAAATGATGAAATTGAAAGTTTTTATAGCACCTTTAGAGCTGAAGAAAGAATATATTCTAGAAGATCTCCGGGTCAAGCCATTACATTAGGTTATAGCTATAACTTTTAATATCGTTCAGTTTCAAAAATTTGAAAAACCCTGCATGTATGCGGGGTTTTCTCATTGTAAACACTAAAATAATGACATTTACAACTGCCTATATGTCTATACGTCACTTTTTTGTGTATTTCGTCGAAAATATTTTATTAGGGATGGGTGTTCGCAACGACGGGTTTAAATTTTTAGTATATTTGTGGCATATAATTTGTTTCAAGCTATTTATGAATAAACTTTACTTTGTACTCTTATTCTTATTTTTCACTTCTCTTAGTTTTGCTCAAGAGCAAAAAGTTAATAGTGAAATTGATGGTTTTAAATTGTATCCTAATCCAGTTACCACAGGAAAAGTATATATCAACACGACCTTAAACGCGCCAAAGAAAATTCTTATTTTTGATGTTTTAGGCAACAAAGTAATGGAAACCACCATCATAGGTACAGAACTAAACCTAAGCGATTTAGATGCTGGCATTTATATTCTACGGGTGATGGAAAAAGATAAGGTTGCCACTAGAAAACTCATTATCAAGTAAATATCTACGCTTTCTTCTTTACCACTAACTTTTTATTAGGTTCAACCTTATTTAGCCGAGGATTTTAAATCTACGCCATGAATTAAAGTAAAAAAGTAAAAGAGCTAAAAAATTCTGTTTTGGGTTTAGCGTAAATCAACTATTTACAAATTTCAAATCCAACCTCGTTGGGAATAAAAACCACATTTACTTTCGGAATTACTTATTTTTAATTTTTTGTAAAAAATAAACTTGCCAACAGTTCATACCAATTTATTACATTTTAAATCTGTGAAATACTAAAAATTAACGTTGACCTACAATTAACTTCGTTTCCCAACAAATAGTATAAAATTAGCTAAGATTGCTGCATTTTTACTACTATAATCCCAACCTACCTGACAGGATGAAAATATACTTTGCACTGCTTATGATATTTGTGTTTACTTTATCAGGTTAAGAAATACTTGAAAAGCAAACAGGAAATAATAAAATAGTCGGATTTAAATTATACCCGAACCCTACTTTTAGTGATGTAGTTTACATCAATATAAAGTACAAGGCCCAAAAAGAAATTTTAGTATATGATTTATTTGGAGAAATTTTATTCGAGGAATATACAGCCTATAAAGAATTGAACATCTCCAAACTAGATGCAGGCGTATATATTGTTCAAGTGACCGAAAATTTAAAAACAACTTCGAGAAAGTTAGTTGTAAAATAACCTAACCAAACCTTTAAAAAAACTGATTAGGAGTTTTTTTTGATTGTTTTGATTGTTCTATTTTTGATTGTTAGAGGGATATTTGACTTTCCAAATCAATAAAATTTCAAATTAATCATTTTTACATTAAACCAATCTTCAAATCAATCATTAATACATTGATACTTTAAAAAATTGGCACATTATAATAACCACGAGTATGTTTACTTTTGTAACACGATTGAGAACTATGGAATGGTATAAAATTTTTAATATTAAGTCGGATTCAGATTTTGAACAAATTGCACTCAAAATTTTTGAGCAACAATACGCCAACAATAAGGTTTATCAAAAATTTTGTGATTATCTGCATAAAACTCCAGATACTGTTCAGAAAATGATTCAGATTCCGTTTTTGCCTATCGAATTTTTTAAATCAAAAAAAATAGTAAGTTCAAACGCCGAGGCCCAAATACTTTTTACAAGTAGTGGCACTACGTCAAACCAAACAAGCACACATTACGTTACTGATGTTGCTATTTATGAAGAAAGTTATTTAAAGACTTTCGACTATTTTTATGGCGCTATTGAAGACTATTGTGTTTTGGCCCTTTTACCCTCATATTTAGAACGTGAAGGCTCTTCCTTGATTTATATGGCAGATGATTTAATCAAAAAAAGTAAACACCCAGAAAGTGGCTTTTATTTGAACGATATTGAAGTATTGGTCGAAAAACTTATTACTTTGGATAAAAAAAGCACTAAAATTATTTTAATAGGTGTTTCCTTTGCTTTATTAGATATTGCCGAGAAGTATCAGCTTAGCTTAAAAAATACCATTGTCATGGAAACAGGCGGGATGAAGGGGCGAAGAAAAGAAATGATTCGTGAAGAGCTGCATACTATTTTAGCAAAAGGTTTTGGAGTTCTAAAAATTCATTCAGAATACGGCATGACAGAATTGTTATCACAAGCCTACTCCAAAGGAAACGGTATTTTTAATACGCCTCCTTGGATGGAAATTTTTGTTAGAGATACTGAGGATGCGCTTAGTTACCAAACCAATGGCAAAACGGGAGGCATCAACGTTATCGACTTTGCCAATGTTAATTCTTGTTCGTTTATAGCCACTCAGGATTTAGGTAAAAAGTTTGATGATGGAAGCTTCGAAATTCTAGGGCGTTTTGACCATTCGGATATTAGAGGTTGTAATTTGATGGTTTTTTGAGTTTTGTAAAGCAAGCTTTTGCTTAAATTTACATCTAACCAAAAACATAATCATGAAAAATATAATTGGACTTAATTTTTTACTGACACTTCTTAGTTGTAATAAAGACGACAAGGAGTCTTTTCTTATGGTTTTACCGAAATATCTAAAATAGATGTTTTAACAGACCCTGAATTTCCCATAAAATTTAGAGATTGGAAAAATAGTACTTTTAGCTACACTTATCAAAATATAAAAATCAAGAGGATGCTCCTTAGACTCTAGAAGCTGTCATTTTAAAATTCCTCAAGACCTAGAATTTTTTTCTTATACAAACAATAAATTAATAGCTCAAAACACCTTTTTCTTAGATTATGCTCATGCCCAGTTGTAGCGCCTAGCACCATAAAAAAGCAGTATTTCTGGCAAGAAAATTGACTAAATGACTTGGGAAATTACAATGAATATTTCTTTTACTGGTTCAGGAACGCTAACAACATGAAATAAAAATGAAAGCTTTTTAAATCCAATAAGATTTTAGTTTTGTTTCAGAAGTGTATCATAATTATATCACAGAGTTACGAAGAGGTTTCACTGAGTTTCGCTTAGCAAAAAAGACCTAATAGATTATTTCACTACAATCACAAAATAATTTTTTCTGCCACGTTGTAAAAGCACAAACTTATTGTTGATTAAATCTATTTTCGTAATTACATAATCTTCTCCAACTTTCTCTTTATTTACGGAAATAGAATTTTGTTTTAACTCACGCCTTGCTTCTCCGTTTGATGCTAAGAAGCCTGTTTTTGCCGCTAAAGCTGAAATCATATTTAAGCCTTCCTCAACATCGTCCATTGTTACTTCTGCCTGTGGGACGCCTTCAAAAATATCTAAAAATGTTTTTTCGTTTAACTTTTTTAAGCTTGCCCCAGTGGACTTTCCAAACAAAATTTCACTGGCTTCAACAGCATTATCTAACTCATCTTGCGAATGTACCATTACCGTAATTTCATCGGCCAAACGTTTTTGTAAAATCCGTAAATGTGGTGCTTGTTCGTGTTCAGCCACCAAACTATAGATTTCAGCTTTGCCTAAAAACGTAAATATTTTAATGTATTTTTCAGCATCATCATCAGAGGTATTTAACCAATATTGATAAAATTTATAGGGCGATGTTCTTTCCGCATCTAACCAAACATTCCCACCTTCGGTTTTTCCAAATTTTGTGCCGTCTGCTTTCGTTATTAAAGGGCAGGTTAAGGCAAAACCTTTACCGCCACCAATTCTGCGAATCAATTCCGTGCCTGTGGTGATATTTCCCCACTGGTCGCTACCGCCCATTTGTAAGGTGCAATTGTAAGTTCTAAACAAATGTAAAAAATCGTACCCCTGTACCAACTGATAGGTGAATTCTGTAAACGACATACCTTCTTTAGCTTCTGAAGACAAGCGTTTTTTTACCGATTCCTTTGCCATCATATAGTTTACAGTAATGTGTTTCCCCACATCACGAATAAAGGCTAAGAACGAGAAATCTTTCATCCAATCGTAATTGTTCACTAAAACTGCGGCATTATCAGTATCACTTTCAAAATCTAAAAAACGACCTAATTGACTTTTTAATGCCTCTTGGTTGTGGTGTAATGTTTTTTCGTCTAACAAATTACGCTCGTTCGATTTTCCCGAAGGATCACCAATCATCCCCGTTGCTCCGCCCACCAAAGCAAAAGGTTTATGCCCCGCTAATTGAAAATGGCGCAACATCATAACACTTACCAAATGCCCAATATGTAAAGAATCTGCCGTTGGATCTATCCCCACGTAAGCCGACTGCATCTCATTCATTAAATGTTCTTCCGTTCCGGGCATGGCATCGTGCAACATGCCTCTCCATTGCAATTCTGCGACAAAATTAATTTTCATTTTTGAAATTTTTTAATCGAACTGCAAATATAAAAGAAATGCGTGGTTTCAATCTAATAATGTTTTTAATGTAACAATATACCAATGTAAAAATGGTTTAATTTGTAGATTTGAACAAAGTATTAAGTACTGAATATGAGGTATTAAGTAAAACAATACGAAATACGAAGTTTGAAATAAGATTTTTTTTTGGCTAATTGGAATCTGCTCGATCCAAAAGTTCAAACTTTCAATAGTGAAAATTTGTGAAATTAGAGTCAATCATTTACTTTCAGAATTAAATCTGTCCAACTTTCCACTCATCTAATATTCGAACAACACTATGATCTAAAAATTCAATAGCTTTTCGTAATTTTAAGGCATGATTTTAGTAACAGGCGGAACAGGTTTAGTCGGGGCTCATCTTTTGTTTGAATTAACAAAAACAGCAACCATTATAAAAGCAATTCACCGCCCAAATAGCGATTTACAAAAGGTTGAAAAAGTTTTTTCATACTATGCTGATAATTATAAAAAACAGTTCAAAAAAATCGAATGGGTTGAGGCTGATATTACCGATATTCCCGCTTTAGAACTTGCTTTTGATAGTGTTAGCCATGTGTATCATTGTGCTGCTTTAATCTCTTTTGATCCCAAAAATTACGACCGCCTATATAAAGTAAATTGCGAAGGCACCGCCAATATTGTTAACTTTTGTATCGCAAAAAACATTAAAAAACTCTGTTATGTGAGTTCTATTGCCACCATTGGAAAAAACCTGAATAGTATTGAGGTTGATGAAGAATCGGAATGGAATAGTAGAGACGCCAACGTTTATGCGCTGACCAAATACGATGCAGAAATAGAAGTTTGGCGCGGTTCTCAAGAGGGTTTATCGATGGCTATTTTAAATCCGGGTGTAATTATCGGGCCTAGATTTTGGAAAACGGGCAGCGGAAAATTATTTACAACAGCTGCCAAAGAACACCACTACTACCCACCCAACGGAACGGGTTTTGTATCGGTGCATGATGTGGTTAAACTATTGATCTTGGCTATGAATTCTGCCATAGACAAAGAACGTTTTATCGCCATCGCGGAAAATTTGAGTTATCAAGTCGTTTTAAAGCAAATCACAAGCGAACTGAAGTTAAAATCACCCACTAAAATGCTTACTTTTTGGCAATTATCCATTTTATGGCGATTGGACTGGTTACAATCCTTTTTCTTTAATAGCGATCGGAAAATCACTAGAAATAACGTAATATCCTTAAAAGAGCATAAAACCTTTTGCAACCGCAAAGTAACCGAAACGTTTAATTTTAGCTTTGAATCAGTATCAAAAAGCATAGCTTTTGCCTGCGCAAAATTTAAAGAAGAGGAGCTTTGATTTCTTAGGATTTAATTCCAAGATACTTTCAGCGTTTCCTTTTTTTTGAAAATTGAAACTTCAAATACTTACATCGAGATAGTTTATTTGATGATCAAACTATCTATTTCTTGAGGTATTTCTTCAGTTCTTGCGATGCTATCTAGTTTCAACTGTTCTTTTTTAGCATCTTCAATTTCTTTTACTTCTGCCTTTAGTTTCGTTTCTGATTTTTCATAAATTTCTTTATAAATAATTGGATTTGCAGCATAAAACAAATCACTTTCCACAAATTGAAGACTGTCTATATCGTATTTGGTGTAAATATAATTCATGGTTTCAATGCCTTGTTTCATCAAAATTTGGTTATCGGTGTTTTTTGCCGAGGTCAGCACCGCTAAGTCGTAATAAATGGCCGCCATTTTATTCTTCGAAATTAAGTTTTCGGGTTTTTTTATCAATTTCTCATTACAAGAAAAGAGCAAAAGAACAGCTACTAAAAGGCCAATTTTACGCATTTATTTATCGATTAAACGTTAGTCGTTTTGCATTTCTTTGTTCGGAAAATTGGCATTTTTGTTAGCTAAATGACCGCTCAAAAAAGTATGTGATATATTTGAATGGAAGGTATTTCCCTCGATTGGAGACCAGACACATTTGTAAGCGATATTTTCTTTGGAAACGGTCCACGGATTATTTAAGTCTAGCAAAACTACATTTGCAAAATAATATTCACGAATATAGCTTCTTTTTTCAATATCGAATAAAATTACTGGATTATAACACATTTTCTCCACCATTTTCTTTAAGCTAATGACTCTTTCATGTTACTTTTCAAGCATTGCGGGCAGGGCGTTTTGCACCAAAGGCCTACCCGAAGGTACATTCACATATCTATTGTCTTTTCCTTCTTAGGTATACAAAGCATGATAAGTGACTAAAACATCAATACGGTCATCTAAAAAAGTTTCCCAAAGTGTAGCCCTGTCCTCAGCCCTTTTTACCGCTGAACTCCATTTTATTAGAGAACCTTTTGTAGCATAATCTTCATCAGAAAACTAGGGATGATGCAAACGAACTTCAGCCGTACTTTTTCTTATCTTTTAAAGGAATATCATTTCTGAAAAGTTCCATTTCACAAGCCCTTGATAAATCAAAAACATGAAATCTAGTACCTGTTTTCTTAGCTAAAGCTATGGCTTTTGAAGATGAAATGTAACAAGCTTAAGAACTTCTATTCAATGCATGCGCTTTCATTGGAATATCATCTCTGTAGGTCTCTTTAAAGGCTATCATATTGTTGCTAATATTGGTCTCATCTTCGCAATGTGCAGAAATAACCATTTGCGTATTACTGAATATTTTTTCAATAACTTCTTCATTATCTGCCAACATATTTCCCGTCGAAGAACCTAAAAATAATTTAATTCCAGAACAAGCATTCTTATCAAGCTTTTTTATTTCTTCTAAATTGTCCTTGGTACCACCAAATAAAAACGAATAATTAGCAAAAGAGCTTGAGGCACCTAAGGCATGTTTTTCTTCGAGTTTTGCTATCATAGTGGTTTGCGGATTGGTATTTGTTTGCTCCATTTAGGTCGAAATTCCGCCTGCAACAGCAGCCCTGCTTTCTTTAGCGATTGTAACTTTATACGTTAAACCTGGTTCTCTAAAATGGACTTGATCGTCAATAATGCCAGATAACAAATATTTTCCAGCAGCATCAATCACGGCAGTATTGGTATCTGAAATATTGCTGGCAATTTTTTGATAATGTCATTTTCAATGAAAACATCGCTTTCAATCTGCTTATTCTCATTTACGATTATAGCATTTTTTATTAAAAATTTGCTCATCCCTTGAAATTATTTTTTCTGAAAAAACTCATCCATTTCATTTTTAAAACGCCAAAAACTGCTTCGCAAACTATAGAAGAATTCATTTTAGATTTTCCTAAAACACGGTCTGTAAAAACAATAGGCACCTCAACTATTTTAAATTTTGACAGATGCGCTCTAAATTTCATTTCGATCTGAAAAGCATAACCTACAAAATGAATCACCGATAAATCTATGGTTTCTAGCACTTTTCGTTTATAACAAATAAAGCCTGCGGTGGGGTCGTGAACGCGCATACCTGTAATAATTTTCACATAAAATGATGCCCCGTAAGATAATAGAACACGGTGTAAGGGCCAGTTTACTACATTAACCCCTTTAATATACCGCGAACCAATGGCAAGGTCTGCACCATCTACACAAGCCTGATGTAAACGAACTAAATCTGATGGTGTATGAGAAAAATCTGCATCCATCTCAAAAATAAAATTGTATTTATGCGCTATAGCCCATCGAAAACCATGAATGTAAGCAGTTCCTAAGCCTGCTTTTTCTCTTCGAACTTCTAAAAACAGCCTTTCCTTAAATTCGCCTTGCAAACTAGTAACTTTTGCGGCGGTGCCGTCGGGCGAATTGTCATCAACAATTAAAACATGAAAGTCTATTTCTAGATCAAAAACAGCGCGAATAATGGCTTCTATGTTTTCAATTTCGTTATAGGTTGGGATAATTACTAGCCTATCTATCATTTATAAAGCATATATGGTCGCAAAAATAACTTTTTTACACTCCTAAAGAAAGACCGTCTTGAGATTTATGTTTTTTTTACATAAAAATTTCCTGAGTAAAGCAGTTCATTTTTTTTAGGTTTAAACACATGATTCTATATTATCAGCAAAACAATCTTATATAATTTGTAGTTTTGCCAAAATTAAGTGCAAAAAGTAATGCCGAAAATCCCGAAATTATTTAGCTATTTATTAGGACTTGTTTTTATAATAAACCTGATTCAGAGCTACTTTACAGATTTAATTTTTGACGAAGCCTACTATTGGTATTATGCCCAAAATATGGCTTGGGGTTATTTTGACCATCCTCCTATGGTTGCGCTTATGGTAAAATTAAGTAGTTTTTTGTTTGATGGAGAGTTAGGCGTTAGGTTCGTAAGCTGTTTATTGTCTGTCGGTACTTTGTTTTTTTTATGGTTGCTCATTGACAATCCGAAGAAAAATAAATATGTATGGCACTTTTTTGTGCTTTGCTTTTCAATGACCTTACTCAATGCTTATGGGTTTTTTACCTTGCCCGATACGCCTTTATTATTTTTTACAACCGTGTTTTTGTACGCTTATAAAAAGTTTATTATCTCACCTTCCGTTATAATCGCCATAGTATTAGGACTCACCATGAGTGCCCTGATGTACAGTAAATACCATGCCGTTTTGTTGATTGTTTTTGTGTTGCTTTCTAACTTAAAACTGCTAACCAACAAATTTGCTTGGCTTGCTGTGTTTGTAGCTTTACTTGGGTATGTACCTCATTTTTTATGGTTGTATGATAATGATTTTGTATCGATACAATACCACCTTTTTGAACGCCCCAACAGAGCCTATGATTTTAATGACTTTACCGTTGGGTTTTTTCTAAATCTTTTAGCGCTATTCGGACTTACGTTTTTCTGGATTTATAAGGCACTTTTAAAAACAAAATCGAATAATTTATTCAACAGGTCGTTACTATTTTTAACCTACGGTACGCTAATTTTCTTTTTTTTATCGAGCTTAGATCGCAGGGTGCAAACCCAATGGATGATTGTGATCTCAATTTCTTTAGCTGTGATTGCCTTTAATTATATGTTAGAAAATGAAAATGCTAGAAAGTGGATTTTCAGAATGGGATTGGTAAATATTATTCTCCTAATTTTTGCCCGCTTCGCTCTAGTTTTTGAAGAATTATCGCCTATACATTATGAATCACATGGCAATAAAGAATGGGCGGCTTCTATTGCTGACAAAGTGGGTAACACGCCTGTTGTTTTCGAAAACTCGTATCGGAATGCGCCTATGTATACTTTTTATAGCGGAAACACTTCGTTTTCATTAAATAATGTAATGTATCGGAGAAATCAATATTCCATTGATGGCAGTGAGGCAAAAGTGCAAGATAAAAGAGTTTTATATGTATCCGAATATGCTAAAAATGGAGATGTACCTGTAGCTTTACCTAAACAAAAGCATGGTTTTGGCATCTATATGGACGATTTTGAATCGTTTAGAAAATTACGGATTTTATTAGATACCAAAATGGTTTCAAAACAATCTAAAAACGATATTGTTTTCAAAATATACAATCCATACCAAGAAAACATCAATTTAAATAAATTAAAATTTAGCATTGTTTATCACAACCAATACAAAAGACCCGAAGAGATAGTGCCTCTTGAAGCTACTCCGAAAAATACTAATGAAACCATATTAAAATCAAAAAATACCCTTTATTACAGTTTTAAATTACCAAAATTTACGATGGAAAATCCAGGATATTTTAAAATAGCCATTTCTGAAAACGGACTTTTTCCTGGCATGAATGGCGATAATATAAAGTTGATGGATTGATATATGTAAAAAGTAAAAAGTATAATGTCGAAAGCTTAATCAAAATTTTAAAATCCAAACAACGAGCAACGAAAAACGTGTAACCAAGAAGACATGAATGAAACCTTACTTAGAATCATAGAAAATGTAGACTGGATTACCCTAATTCTTTGCTGTAGCATTTTGTTTGTAGTGCTAGCTAAAAACTTTTTTAATAGTCGGTTTACAAACTTCATGATTTTGCCTTTCAACAATAAGTATATATTTTTGTATAATAAAAAAGACAAGCTTTTGCATTGGTTCACTGTTTTCTTTTCCATATTTCAAGTAATAAATTTTGCCTTACTTATTTACTTAGCCAACGAAATATTTTCAACTAGCAGCTATACAAAATCTCCCTATTTATTTTTTATTATCATTAGTTTATTGCTCTTGTATTATATCCTAAAAGTTCTGGCGCAACTAGCCAATGCCTATCTTTTTAACATCTCAGAAGTGATTACTGAGTATTTATTTAAAAAAATATCTTATCTAAATTATAGTAGCTTGGTGATGTTCATTGCCAACATCTTATTAACTTATGTATTGAAAGACTCTAGAGCTGTAGTTTATGCAAGCGCTTTTTTAATTTTGGTCATAAATAGTATCGGATGGGTAATTGCATTGCGAAATTATCAAAAATTAATTACCAATAATTTTTTCTATTTTATTTTGTACCTTTGCGCACTTGAAATTACACCCTTAGTGTTAATTGTAGACTACTTTAAAGACTGATACCTATGAAAGTAAAAACGATTTTGGTTTCTCAACCAGAACCGAAAATGGAAAATTCTCCCTATTCTCGACTTATAGATAAAGAAAAAGTAAAAGTAGATTTTAGACCTTTTATCTATGTTGAAGGTGTAGATGCAAAAAGCGTGAGACAACAAAAAATTGACATGAACAATTTTACTGCTATAATTTTAACCAGTAGAAACTCTGTTGATCATTTTTTTAGACTTGCCGAAGAAATGCGTTTTAAAGTTCCCGATACTATGAAATATTTCTGTCAGTCTGAAGCGGTTGCTTTTTACTTACAAAAATATGTGGTTTATAGAAAAAGAAAAATTTATGTAGGCAAAATGAATTTTCAGGATCTTTCTGCTTTATTTAAAAAGTATAAAGATGAAAAATTTTTGCTGCCTTCATCTGATGTATTAAAACCTATAGTACCTGAAACCTTAGATGCTTTAGGCGTTAACTGGACTAGAGGTATTTTCTATAAAACTATCATGAGCGATTTGTCTGATTTAAAGGACGTCTATTATGATATTTTGGTATTTTTTAGCCCCTCTGGAATAGAATCACTACTTAAAAATTTTCCTAATTTTAAGCAAAACGAAACCAGAATAGCTGTTTTTGGCAATTCTACCGTGAAAGCGGCAACTGATGCTGGCTTAAGAATTGATATAAAAGCTCCGACGCCAGAAACGCCTTCTATGACCATGGCATTACAAAAATATATTACTACGGTCAATAAAAAATAATCTAGTAATAAACTTATTCATGCAATTAAAGCCTCTTTTTAGAGGCTTTTCTTTTTGGCTTACAGTCATATTTTTGGTAATTTAAACCTTTGACCTTAAAATAATGGGTGAATTTCGCTAATACTCACAAATTTTAGGAATACGATCTACATCTAAAAATAATATTTTATCTTGTATCAATTTAATTTTAATATGGAAAAACAAAGATGTAGTTGGTGTAGAGGTGATGCCTTATATGAAAAATATCATGATACAGAATGGGGTGTTCCAATAAAAGAAGATAATAAACTGTTTGAGTTTTTAATACTCGAAATCTTTCAAGCAGGTTTGAGTTGGATTACCGTACTTAAAAAGCGCGAAAATTTTAGAGCTGCTTTAGATAATTTTAATTATCAAAAAATTGCCAATTACGATGAAGATAAAATAGCCTCGTTATTGCAAAATGAAGGGATCGTCAGAAATAAGCTTAAAATACGAGCTACCGTTACCAATGCCCAAGCTTTTATGAAAATTCAGAAGGAGTTTAACAGTTTTAGCGCCTATATTTGGAGCTTTGTAAACCATAAACCTATCAAAAATAAGGTGAAACTTTACAAAGAAGCCATTGCAAATACCGCTCTTTCAGACACGATTAGCAAAGATCTTAAAAAAAGAGGTTTTAAATTTGTAGGGAGTACCGTAATGTATGCCCACCTACAGGCAACAGGAATGGTAAACGACCATGAACTCAATTGTTTTAGATATGATGAAGTTTAATTTAGCAGTAATCGGCTTTTTGTTTGTAGTTACACTACAAGCACAAATAAAATATGAACGTGAAAATCGGATAAAAAAATCGCAATTTCCAGATGCGGGTTTAACCTTGATCAATGGTAAATTAAAAAATGCTAAACGCCTTAAATTTTATAAAGAAATTGACAGTATCACAAAAAGTTACGAGGCGAAATTTAAAAAAAATCGCTTATGGTATAGCATAGAATTTGATCAAGATGGAAAATTAGAAGATATAGAAATCACCATAAAAGCCACCGATATCCCCAATGAAAGTTACGATGCTGTACAGTTATATTTAAGTGATAATTTTAAGTCGTATAAGATTAAAAAAATTCAACAACAATATGTTGCGGATGGGGACGAAAATAAAACGCTAAATGATGCTTTTCAGAATTTATTATTACCCTCTTTAAATTATGAAATTATGGTTACAGGCAAAAAAGAGAACAACTACGAAGATTTTGAAATTCTTTTTGATGCAATAGGTACTTTTAAAACAATCAGAAAATCATTACCTCCTAATTATGATCATGTATTGTATTAAAAACTTAGTTGTTTTAGGATTATTTTTATGCGGCTTTACGCTTTTTGCGCAGTCTAGCTTTACGGGGTATTTAGAGCCTTCAGTTGCGTTAAATTACAAGATTACGAGCAGTTACTCTCATAATTTTTCATTTGCCAACAGAACTTATTTTTATAAGGATGAAGCTTATTTACTCCAAGCAAGACATTTAGATTTAAGTCATTTTTCTGAATTAAAATTTAGACCAAATCAAAGTTTTGCCCTAGGGGTTCAATACCGATTTAGAGATAATTTTGAGCCCGACAGAGAAAATGAATTGCGATTTACACAACAATATAATTTTACTATTAGACCACGGATAATTCGTTTTGGATTTCGTTTTAGAAGCGAACAAAGAATTCAACCTTCATTAACCACACATAGATTTAGGTTCAGATTTGCGGCAGATTTACCATTACAAGGCGAAAAATTAGATGTTGGCGAAACCTATTTAATCGCTTCTACCGAAAGTTTATTAAGTTTGGCTAAAGCCAATAAACCAAGTTTTGATCAACGTTTTACAACCAATATTGGGTATTTTTTATCAGAAACTATAAAAATACAAGCAGGATTAGAGTATAGACTTGAAAATTACAACCAAGAAACCAATCGGGTGTTTTTTATTACCTCGTCATTAATTCTAGCCCTGTAATAATTCTATAAATGCGGTTCTGGGAATCTCTTCAGCACCTAAGCTCTGCAAGTGCGAAGTGTAGATTTGACAATCAATAAGCTTATAATTTTTTGATTGTAATTCTAGTGCTAAATGAATAAAGGCAAACTTAGAAGCGTTATCAACTAAACTAAACATGCTTTCTCCGCAAAAAATAGTTCCCAAATCGATACCGTACAAACCACCGACCAACTCATCGTTTTCCCAAACTTCATAAGATTGTGCGATACCTTCTTCGTGAAGTTTTAGGTAGGCATTTTTTATATTGTTCGTTATCCAGGTGCCGTCTTGACCTTTTCTAGTAATTTTTGAACAGTTTTCTATCACTACCTTAAAGCACTTGTTTTTAGTAATCTTAAATTGATTACTTTTTAGCAGCTTATTCATGGTTTTTGAAATCTTTATTTTGTCAGGAAACAGTACCATTCTTGGGTTAGGACTCCACCAGAATATAAGTGAATCTTCATTAAACCATGGGAAAATACCGCTTTTGTAGGCAAGTAGCAAACGTTCACTAGATAGATCGCCACCAACCGCTAATAAACCTTCTGAATTTGCATGCTCGACTGAAGGAAAGGTTATGGTTTCAGAAAGAAAATAAATAGGCTTACGGTGCGAATTATTTTTCATTTAGAATTTTATCAATTTAAATCCAAAATAATTATAAAAACTGAAAGACCTATTCACTTTAAACAAATAGGTCTTTCATTAAATAAACAACTGCTTTTACAATTAAAAAGGTAAATCGTCGTGATCTTCCTCGTTTAAATTATCTGCAGGCTGAAACGAATCCATTGGTGGCGCTGGTGGAATAGCGCCATTATTTGGCGCCTGTGCTGTTTCCACTCGCCAACCTTGAATTGCATTAAAATATTTAGTTTCTCCTTGCGGATTAACCCATTCTCTACCTCTTAAATTAATCCCCACTTTTAAATCTTGACCAACACGAACTGAGTTTAGCAAATCGCATTTATCTTGGATAAATTCAACAAGAATATGTTGTGGATATTGTTCTTCAGTGGTTACCACTAGTTCTCTTTTTCTAAAACCGTTAGTGCCAATCGTTTGAGTTTCACCTACCATTTTTACTTTTCCTTGTACTTCCATTTTCTCTATTAATTTGATAATAATACTTTCCAAGCGGAAAGTACGTCATTTTTTTGTAAATATTCCTGTGCTCTTACATGTAATTTAGCCTTGTCATCTGCGCTAATTAATGCTCTTAATTCTACGTTTGATGCTATAAAGTGTTCAACTTCCTCTAAAGTAGGAATTTTTTCTATATTACCTAGCATTCCAAGATCGTTTCCTGTTAAAATTGTACTCGATTTTATTGCATCAGGCAAGGCATCAACCCCAATACCTAAAGATAAAATTGGTTTTGGCACCTCAAAAAGCCCCATATTGGCTCTACTATACCAATTGCCACCCATTCTGGCCACTAAATCTATTTTATGCTGGTCTATGCTGCCATTTTCATCTAAAATAGCTTTCGCGACATGTACTTTTACAACTTCGCAAAATACTAAATTTCCTGCACCACCATTAAGCCCTAATGCCTCAACTTTAGTCACCTTACATTCAAATTGCACTGGAGCTTCTGCCACACGAAACGGCTTCACCAAATCTGATGATAACATGCTTAGACCCGCTTTTTTAAATTCGTTCTCTCCCTCTGGATATTCCGTACTCGCTAAAGACATTTGTTGCACCATTGAAAAATCAACAACATTGATCACCACTTCTTTAATTTTCAACACATTTTCTAAAGTGTGTTTTGTGGAATTATCGCGAACTCTACGCGCTGGTGAAAAAATTAATATAGGCGGATTGGCACTAAACACATTAAAATAACTGAAAGGAGCAAGATTTGGTCTGCCTTGTTCATCTATCGTACTTGCGAAGGCTATGGGGCGTGGACCAACAGCGCCTAAAAGGTAGCCATGCAATTCAGCCGTAGTTACTTCATTTGGAACTATTGAAATTATTTCTCGCATAGGGAAACAAAAGTACATAAATTAGCCGCAAAAATGAAAGTTACAGGCTCAATAAGATAGAATATCTTTTGATAAAATGCGTTATCTTGTGAGCGTATTTAGCCATAGTTAGATGAACTTTAATCCCGAAAAGAAAACGACTACCATTATATTGCAAATAGCATCATTTGTTATTGTGAGTCTAATTCTATGGAATACCAATAGTTTCTTCAAAAAGTTCAAAGAAGAAGAGCGCAATAAAATGGTAATTTGGGCATCAGCTCAAGCCGAAATTTTACAATCTTCAGAAGAAAGAGATTTAGGAGATTTACCAGTAATTGTGCTTAAAAACAACGAATCTACACCCATGATTTTGGTCAATAGAGATGGCGCCATTAAGGTGAGTAATATGCCCAAAGAAGTGGCTATAAATAAAGTTTTAGTTGAAAAAAAAATACGCAAATTTACAAGTGAAAATAATCCTATAAAAATCGATTTTAAAGGGGAAGAATTAGCTACTTTATATTATGGCAATTCTGAAGTTTTGAATAAATTAAAATTTTACCCCATAGCACTTTTACTAATTATTTTTCTATTTGGCGCCGTTATTTATTTCTTTTTTAAAACAAACAAAGCTTCAGAACAAAATAAACTATGGGCTGGTATGGCCAAGGAAACTGCGCATCAAATTGGCACACCACTAAGCTCTTTATTGGGTTGGAATGAACTTTTAAAAGCCGAAAACGTAGATCCCAATATTACAGATGAAATCCAAAAAGATATTACAAGACTAGAAACCATCACTGATCGATTTTCAAAAATTGGATCTTTGCCAAACTTAGAAGCATGTGATATTGTTGCAGAAACAAAAAATGCTTTTGACTATTTAAAACTTAGAAGCTCTAAATTAATCTTATTTTCGTTAGAGAGTAAAGCTGATCTATTACCTGTTTTATTAAACAAACCTTTGTACCAATGGACTATAGAAAATTTAGTCAAAAATAGTATTGATGCGATGCGAGGTAAAGGAAGTATTAATATTGAAATTTTAAAAGAAGGGAATAATGCCGTAATTTTAGTGTCAGATACAGGTCTTGGAATTTTAAAAAGAGATTTTAGTGCTATTTTTAATCCAGGAGTAACGACTAAAAAAAGAGGTTGGGGCTTGGGTTTGTCTTTAGTAAAGCGCATCGTTGAGGAATACCATAATGGCAAAATAAAAGTGCTTTCGTCTAATAAAGAAGGCACCATCATGAAGATGTCGTTTAAATTGAAAAGTTAGTTTATGGCAAAGATTAAAATGGAACTGATAAAAGAGGCTAACTTAACGAATAACTGCCCAGAATGTTTTAACCAAGAGTTAAATTTATCATTTTATCAAAAGCACTCTTATGGTAAGTTAGTTCATAAAATTACCAATGAAGTTACGACTGAAATTAAATGTAAAACTTGCCATACCATCATCTATCCTGTTTCTTGGACACCTGATATTGAATGAGTTTTCGATTATTATAGAAAAACTGCGGTGCCTGTTACCTCAGCTATAAAATATACGAGTCGTTTATACATTTTACTTTTATTGCAGATCATTTTGGTGGCTGCTGTGGTGTATATGGTATTGAGCCGTGAGTTTATTCTGGGCTAATAATTTCACAAAAAGTAATAGCTAA
>Ga0209491_10000288_pt1 | contig 100234 bp, 96 predicted proteins | sample BON02_FD_187213 | JGI IMG/M metagenome (GOLD analysis project Ga0209491, IMG submission 187213) | Freshwater microbial communities from Lake Bonney liftoff mats and glacier meltwater in Antarctica - BON-02 (SPAdes) (version 2) | ecosystem: Environmental > Aquatic > Freshwater > Ice > Glacier...
CTAAAAAACGGCAACCACATCGAAGTCGACGGAACCGTCTTTAAGGTCGTTGACTTCCAGCACGTCAAGCCTGGCAAGGGCCCGGCTTTCGTGCGCACGAAGCTGCGCCGCACCTCGGACGGGAATGTGATCGACAAGACCTTTCGCGCTGGTGAGAAGTTCCGCTCAGTGCGCTCCGAGGCGCGACGGATGAGCTTCCTCTACTCCGATGGAAGCGAAGCCCACTTCATGGATTCAGAGTCGTTTGAGCAGATCGCGCTGCCGTTAGCTCTGGTTGAGGACGAGCTGCGCTGGACAAAGCCAAACGACGATGTCGACATGCTCTTTATTGATTCCGAGCCGAGCACGCTGCAGCTTCCCGCGTCGGTCGAGCTTGAGGTGACGGAGACCGAGCCCGGGCTTCGCGGCGACACTGCCTCCGGTGGCGGCAACAAGCCAGCAACGCTCGAGACAGGCGCCGTGATTCAGGTTCCCTTGTTCGTCAACATTGGCGACACGATCAAAGTTCAAACCGATAGCGGCGACTACATGTCGCGCGCCTAGGCACCACCCTCGCCGTGTCTCGCCGCAGCGATCAGCGCCGCGAGGCTGCATTCATTCTTTACGAGGCCGAGATCGCTGGGGCGCCGGTCAGTGATCTGCTCGATCGCGGCGCCAGCTCGCTGACGCGCTCGCTAGTTCACGCCGCTGATGATCAGCGCGAGCAGCTCGACGAGGTTATAGGTCGCTACGCAATTGATTGGCGCGTTGAACGGATCGCGATGCTCGAGCGTTGCATCATGCGGATCGCACTAGTTGAGATGCTTTACCCAGACGCCGTGCCAGCGGAGTCACCAATTCCGCCCGAAGGAGCGATCGATCAGGCTGTTGAGGTAGCCAAGGAGTACTGCGGCGAGCAATCGCCTGGGTTCGTTAACGGCATCCTCAACGCGGCGATGGCCGAAATCGGGGAGACTGCGTCCAGCGATGACTGATCTAGACACAACTGCAATAGATGAGCTCGTAGAGCAGCTCAGCCGTGCAGCACAGCAGCTGCGCGGCGGTGACCTGACTACCGACGCTGCTGCCTCGCTGGTTGAGGATTGCGCAGCGCTCGCCGGCCAGGCTTCTAGCGAGCTAGACCGACTAGCGAAAGAGACGCCAGCCGAGCCGCCGCCGGGCCAGGAAACGCTGCTGTGAGGCGCCGGTGAGTTACCCCGACGACCTGCGGGAGCAGGTCGACGAGTATCTGCAGCAGCTGCGCTTTAGCGACGGGCCAGCGACAGAAGGACTCGAGGAAGCAATGCTCTACTCGCTGCTCGCGGGGGGCAAGCGGATCCGGCCCGTGCTCGCGCTTGCCACCGCCGCCGCTCTTGGTGACCAGCCAGCGAGCGTGATGCCGCTGGCGGCCGCGCTGGAGATGATTCACAGCTACTCGTTGATTCATGACGATCTTCCAGCGATGGACGACGACGCGCTGCGCCGCGGCAAGCCTTCGTGCCACGTGGCCTTCGGCGAGGACGTTGCGATTCTCGCGGGCGACGCGCTTTACGCAGAAGCCTTCCAGCTAATTCTCACCAAGCAGCCTGGCGACCCTACGCGGCTCCTGGCCGCCGCGACCGAGCTAGCTGCAGCAACCGGGGTTAACGGCATGGTCGGTGGTCAGTACCTAGACGTTGAGGCCACCGCCGCCGATGGCCCAGGCGGCCTGCGCGAACTGCACGCGCGCAAAACCGGTCGACTGATCGGTGCCTCGGTCGAGTGTGTCTGTTTGCTCCATGGCGTTGATGAAGCGTCGCTCTTGGCCTACCGCGAATTTGCCACCGAGCTTGGTGTGCTGTTTCAAATCGTCGATGACATTCTTGACGTCACCGGCTCTGATGAGGAGCTCGGCAAACCATCGGGCAGCGACGAGCGGCAGGGCAAGCGGACCTATGTCAGTGAGTTTGGCCTTGCGGGGGCCGGAGCTTTGGCCGATGCTTCGCACCGGCAGACGCGCGCCGCGTTGGCCGCCGCTGCTCCTGAGGGTGCCGATCAGCTCGAGCGAATCACCGATTTCATTGCTGCGCGCGAGAGCTGATTACCAGCGATTATCAATTAGTAGATCAGCGATAAAGCAGTCCGCTGGAATCGAGCTCGCGGGCCATGAACGGCGCAAGTGTCCGATTCCAAAGCTCGGTCTGATGATGCTCGTCGGAATGGACGAGGACGCCGCCAATAACGGGCAAGCAAAGCCTTGCGCTGCAGTAAAACTCGGAAAGATCGATCACGCCGATGCTGGGATCGTTGAGATTTTTTGCCGCAACCGCCAAGGCGTCGGGGATCAAGGCCACCGAGCGCGGGATAGCGCAGGCCGGGCCGGCTGGGGTCTTCGCCGCGATCGCTCGTTCCACGCAGTCAGGCGTCGTCCGCCCGGCGCGCGGATTATCACGCAAGACGATCACGTGCTTGATTGATGAAGGCAGGCGTCTTAAGCCTTCCTCGTAGCCGCGTACTCTCGCGTCAAACGAATTGGCGTTCCGCCCGGTCCCAGCAGATCGCGCAAAGATGACGGTGTCAATTTTTGGGTGGTCGGCGAGCCAGGCCACCAGCTGCCGCTGCCACTTGCGGCACGCGCGCTGCTCTGTCCCGCCCCCGGTGACGAAGCTACTCAGCGGGCAGGAACGTCGAACAATTGAGGTGACAGTCCAGTCAAGCTCGCGCGCGACAAGGTTGAGCCCAGGGCGCCAGCGGCGGGCGTGACTATCACCGACCGAGGCAACCTGACGCTTGGCCTGGTCGGCTGGCACACCAAAGGTGCAAAGTTCGAGCAGCCCAGCCAACTTAAGCCCGCCGCGGCAAAGCACGCTCTTGTTCGCTTCTGTTCCGTCACGCGGAATGACAATTTCCCGAGCGGTTGCTGGCGATGGCGAAACGGAGAGCCTCAGGCTGGGATTTATGCAGGGCTGATTTTGCGGGTCACGAGCCGCGGCGCCCAGACAACGTTCGCCGCTGACCAATAGGCGCGCCGTCGTGCGACGGTCTTCAGCTTGACGCTCCTTGAGGACGGCGATCGCGGCAAAGCCGGCAAGTACGACGAAGGCGGTCGCTGCGAGCGCGGCGATGAAAGTTCTGCGCGGACGCTTCTCGGCGAAAAATGGGCCCGAACGGAGCGGATCTTCAACAAGGCGTTTCGTCAGCGCTGCAAGGATCAGCGTCAACGCAAGGAGGCCAAGCTTAATCGGCGTTGTTAGCTCCTCAAGCAGAACAAACGGCGCGAGAATTAGCAGCGGCCAGTGCCAAAGATAGATCGAATATGAGTTGTCACCTACCCACTGCACAGCCCTTAGCTTCATCCACCCAAGAGGGCCCCAGCGCAGCTGCGGAGCGCCCGCCCAGATTATGGCGAGGGTGCCAAGAATCGGTAACAAGGCGGCCGCGCCCGGAAACGGCGTTTCCGGGCTGTAGAAGAAGGCGGCGGCCAGGACCGCAGCTATTCCGAGCCATGAAACAGCGGCACGGACCGCGGGCCGGGCAGCGCCTGAAGCCGCCAGTGCGAGGATTCCACCCGCACCGAACTCCCAAACGCGCGTCGGTGTGACGAAAAAGGCTGCGGCCGGGTCAGCGGCGGTCTCAATAATTGAGTAGACCAAGCTTGCGGCGGTCAGCAGAACCAGCATCACGGCGATCGACTGGCGGCGCAAAAGCTTTGAACCATTCCGGGCCACGGTCATCGCGATTAGAATTAGAACCGGCCAGACAATGTAAAATTGCTCTTCAACTGAGAGCGACCAGTAGTGCTGCACGGGAGAAGGTCGGTTCTCTGCTCCGAGGTAGTCAACGGCCTGGGCTGCGAGGTTCCAGTTCTCGACGTAGAGCGCGCTCGCGCGGATCTCAGTGAAGAACTGCTCCCACAGGTTGAGCGGAACCCAAATGTAAGTTGCGACCGAGCAGAAGAGCAAGACCAGGAGCGCCGCTGGGAGGATTCGCCTAGCTCGGCGCGCCCAGAAACCAGGCAGCGATACCTTCGCTGTGCGATCAACTTCACGAACAAGATGGGCCGTTATCAGGAACCCTGAAATGGCGAAGAAAACATCGACGCCGATGTATCCGCCGGGGATCAGGTCAGGCCAGTAGTGAAAGATGACGACCGTGACGACGGCGATCGCACGCAGGGCCTGAATTTCTGGACGGACGCCGCGCTTACTTGGCGCAGCACCTTTGCTCGCGGGAAGGCTGGCTTCGGCTTCGGCTTTTGCTCGGTCGGTCACGGGTCGGAAGGAGCCCTTCGTTGGCCTGCTAACCGGGCAAGCTGCTGCGGGCTGCAGGAAGGAAAGTACAAGCTTGACGGGCGTCCAATGGCGCCCGAGTCGAAACGCAGGCTGGACTGCAGCTGGTGAGAGTTAGACTGAGGGACTGCGTATGTACGCTGAGACTTCCGATGCAACGAATTCTTGACTCAATAAATGGCCCGCAGGACCTCAATGGTCTTGACGACGCTCAGCTCCAGCAGCTGGCGCAAGAGGTGCGCGAATACATCATCGATACCGTCGGTGAGATTGGCGGCCACTTTGGTGCCAACCTCGGCACCTGCGAGCTGGCGGTAGCGCTCCACTCGGTGCTGGACTCGCCGCGCGACAAGATTCTTTGGGACGTCGGCCATCAGGCCTACCCACACAAGGTTCTGACCGGACGCCGTGACCAGCTGGCGACGATTCGCCATTACGGTGGCTTAGCCCCGTTCTGCTCAATCGACGAGAGTGAGCACGACATCATGGGTGCTGGGCACGCCTCGACCTCAATTGGTTACGGCGTCGGACTGAAGGAGGGGATGCGCCTTCTAGGCGGCCCCAACCAAGGGCGCGTCGCCGCCGTAATCGGTGACGGCGCGATGACCGGTGGTGTTGCGTTCGAGGCGATCCATCAGGCCGGCGGACTAGGCACGCCGATGGTCGTCGTGCTCAACGACAACGGAATGTCAATCGCCCCCAATGTTGGGGCACTTTCTCGATATTTCAACCGCGTGCGGCTCAACCCGAGGTTCTGGCATGCGCGCGAAGGAGTTGAGGATCGCCTCAGCCATTTGCCTGCCGGGATCGGTGCGCGGGTTGAGAAGCTTGGGCCGCAACTAAAGGAGTCGCTGAAGGCTTTCTGGGCGCCAGGGCTCTTTTGGGAGGAACTCGACTGGGCTTACGTTGGCGTTGTAGACGGTCACGATGTAGCGGCGCTGCGGGAAGCGCTGCAGGCCGCCTTCGCGGCCGATCGCCCTGTCGTAGTCCACGTTACGACGGTGAAGGGCAAAGGCTTTGCTCCAGCCGAGGAGGGTGGTCTCGAAGGAATGGAGCAATGGCATGCCGCGAAGCCTGGCTCGATTGCCGACGGGGCGCCGGTCGCGAAGAAGAAATCCACGCCGGCTGACGATGATCCCGCACCAATCCCGACGTACACCGAGGTTTTTGGCAACGCAATTGTCAGCGAGGTAAGGGCGAACCGGCGCGTCGTTGGCATCACCGCTGCGATGAACTCCGGTACCGGTCTAAACATTCTCCAAGAGGCAGAGCCTGACCACTACTTCGATGTCGGCATCGCTGAGCAGCAGGCGGTGCTCTTTGCCGCTGGGATGGCGCTAGAGGGTCTGCGGCCCGTCTGCGCGATCTACTCAACCTTCCTGCAGCGAGCCTACGACCAGATAGTCCACGACGTCGCATTGCAGTCACTACCAGTGATTTTCGCGATGGATCGCGCCGGTCTTGTCGGTGACGACGGCCCAACACACCATGGTGTCTTCGACATTGCTTACATGCGCCCACTGCCAAACATGACGGTGATGGCCCCGCGCGACGAGGCTCAGCTAGTGCACATGCTCCACACTGCGATAGCGCACGAGGCTGGCCCGGTCGCGCTGCGTTACCCGCGCGGAGAGGGCGCCGGCGCGCCGCTTCCGGACAAACCGCAGCTGATCGAGATTGGGACCGGCGAAATACTTCGTGAGGGCCACAGCGTCGCACTGCTCGGCTATGGGCTTGGCGTTTCGAAGGCGCTCGAAGCGGCCGATATCTTGGCCGAATCTGGAATCGAAGTCACCGTTGCCGACGCCCGCTTCGCCAAGCCACTCGACGCTGCGCTGCTCGCGCAGCTAGCGGCTGAGCACGACCTGCTCGTCACAATTGAAGACGGTGTGCTGACCGGTGGCTTCGGAACCGCCGTCTGGGAGCACTTCAGCGAAACTGGAATCCCGACGCCACGAATGCTGCGAATCGGCCTGCCTGACCGCTACGTCACGCACGGCAAGCCGGCCTTGCTCTACGAAGAGGTTGGGCTGACAGGCGATCGAATCGCCGAGCGGATCACCGCGCTGATTGACGTCGGTGACGGAATTCCCAGCGAAGCCTGATCGGTCGACCAAAAAGAAACGACCCGCCAATTTGGCGAGCCGTTTCAGGAGGAGAGATACTTCTATGTGGGTCTAACGTCGCTGCGAGAATATGTTGCAGACGACTGGCATTAGAATGACGCAGAAGTCATCCGCTGTGTGTGAGGCCGCGCACACAAGCTCTGTGAGCTAAGGCACACATAATCGGCGGTCTCTGGTCACTGCCGATAGCGTTAACCGTGATGAGTGACCGAATCCGCCTAGACGCGCTGCTGACGCAGCGGGGCCTCTTCCCGTCGCGCTCGCGCGCCGCCGCCGCCGTGATGGCGGGTGACGTTCGCCTCTGCGCCTCTGGCGCGCGCTCTGCAAAGCCCGGTCAGATGGTCCTGACCGATGCTGAGGTAGAAGTAGTTGAGCGCGCTCGCTACGTCTCTCGCGGCGGGATCAAGCTTGAAAACGCGTTGGCGCTTCTAGGCCTTAGCGTCGATGGCCGCCACTGCCTCGACGCCGGCGCTTCTACCGGTGGTTTCACGGACTGTCTGCTGCAAGGCGGTGCTCGCGAGGTAATCGCGGTCGATGTTGGTTACGGAGAATTGGCTTGGTCGCTACGCGAGGATCCGCGCGTCCACGTGCTCGAGCGCACCAACGCTCGCGAGCTGCAGGCCGATCAATTGCCTTACCAGCCTGATCTGATCACTGCCGACCTTTCGTTCATCTCGTTGACGAAGGTTCTTCCAGCGCTGATTGACTGCGCGGCGGAAAAGTTTGATGCTGTTGTGATGGTTAAGCCGCAGTTTGAGGTGGGCCGCGACCGCGTGGGTCGCGGCGGCGTGGTTCGCGACCCGCAGCTGCGCAAAGAGAGCGTTGCGTCTGTCGCCGAGTTCGCGCGCGAGCGCTGCGGTGCCGCGGTACTGGGCTTCGCCTCCTCTGGCCTGCCGGGGCCGAAGGGTAATAAAGAGAGCTTTGTCCATCTCGCAGAGGGCGGGAGAGCTGGCGCACTCGGGCATCTCAGCGCCGCGCTCGATCGGGCAGAGCTATGAGTTCTGAAGCCATTAGCGGCTCGATTACAGCCTTCTCGCACGCCAGGCCGGGAGAGACCGATGACGCTCTGCGGCATTTGATTGCGCTCGCCCACGAGCGCGGTTTAGAGGTTCGCCTCGACGCTGATGAAACGGCCAAGCATCCTTCAATCGCGCCAGGCCCCGGGGTTCAGCTGAACGCTGAACTTGACCGCGACGTTGGCCTGGCTGTGGCTTTCGGAGGCGATGGAACAGTCTTGCGCGCATTACGCGCCTACGCAGGAACGAGCGTGCCGGTAATTGGGATCAACTTCGGCGAGGTCGGCTTCCTCGCTGCGATCAGCCGTGATGACGTTGCCGGTGGGCTCGAGCGAGCAATCGCGGGTGACTTTGATCGACTCACGTTACCGGCCATTGAGGTCGATTTTGGTGACCAGTCGGCGCTTGCGATAAACGACATCGCGATCACGCGGCGCGCTGGGGATCGCGTCGCGCAACTGGCCTACGCGGTTGGTGGAGAGGAGGCCGGAAGCGTTCGCTGCGACGGACTGGTGGTTGCAACAGCAGCCGGATCGACTGGATACAACCTCGCCAACGGCGGTCCCGTTATGGCTTGGGGCGTGGAGGGATACGTCGTCTCCTTCATCGCGCCGCACTCACTGACGGCGCGCGCGCTGGTGGTTGCGCCAGAGGACGAGTTGACGGTCGACAATCGATCGCATGATCCGGTCGAGCTTTCGATTGACGGCAGGCCAATCGCCGAGGTTGCGTCGGGCGAGCAGGTGACGGCGCGATTCAGTCCAGATGTCTCGGTGCTGGCGCTGCCGGTTGACTCGAGCTTCTACCGGCGTCTGCGCGAGAGCTTCGGTCGCCTCGCTTCGTCGTAGCTACGTAACAGGAGCACGCTCCTTGCACACAGCAACGTGGCAGCGGACGTAACTTGGGCCCCCATCCGTCCCCGGCCGCTGCTAAACCGGAGCAGTGCTTCACGAGCTTCGAGTCGAGAATCTGCTGTTAATTGAGAGCGCCGAGCTTCGGCTCGCGCCCGGGCTCAACGTGCTCACGGGGGAGACGGGGGCCGGCAAGACGGTGCTCGCGCACGCGCTCGATCTGCTGCTTGGTGGTCGTCCTCGCGCGGGGATAGTTAGGCCTGGCGCTGACGAAGCTTATGTGGAAGGAGTTTTTGAGCTGACCGATGGGCTGCGATCGGAGCTCGGTGAGCGGATCCCGGCTGACGCCGAGGAGTTGATTCTCGCGCGGCGTGTGGCCGCCGAAGGGCGGACGCGAGCACTGATTAATGGCCGTTCCGCAACCGTCGGTGATCTACGCGACATCGCCGCTGCAATGCTCGTCTTTTACGGCCAGCACGAACACCGCAAACTCACTGTCGCCTCAGCGCAGCTCGACATTCTCGATGGCTTCTGCGGCGCTGAGCAGCAGCAGCGACGCTCGCAGATGGCAGCAGCCCACGCGCGCATGGCAGAGTGCGAACAGCGAGTCGAGGAGCTGCGCGCGCTCGACGGCGCGCGCGAACGAGAGCTCGACCTGCTGCAGTTCGAACTGCAAGAGATTGATCAGGCTGCTCCTAGCGAAAGCGAACATGATGAATTGCTGGCGCTGCGAGAAAAACTCGTCCACGTTGAAGGGCTCCGTAGCGCCGCCTTCGCGGCCTGTGAAGCGCTGTCGCCAGACGACGGCGACGGGGTCAACTCGCGGCTCGCGGCGGCCGGCGGCGGGCTCGATGGCGTGGCACGAATTGACCAGCAGTTAGACGCGCTCAATCGCCGCTGGCAGTCACTCTCGATCGAAGCCGATGATCTAGCCGCCGAACTTCGTCGTTACTGCGAGTCACTTGGCGTTGAGCCGGGGCTGCTGGAGAAGACTGAGGAACGGCTCGCCTTGCTTGATCGCTTGACGCGCAAGCACGGTGGCTCAATCGCGGCAGTGCTCGCTTATGCCGACGTCTCACGCGAGCGGCTCGCGCTGCTGACCGACGCCGAGGCGTCGATCGAGGCGGCAACCGCTGAACTGGCTGAGGCGAGCAAGGCCGCCACACGGCTCGCTACTGAGCTACGCAAGGAGCGCAGCGCTGCGGCGCCGAAACTCGCTAAGCAGGTCTGCGAGCGCCTCGATGAGCTAGCGATGGCTGGCGCAAGCTTCGCTGTCGAGCTCAGCGAGCGCGAGAGTGGGCCGAGCGGCGGCGACGCCGCTGATTTCATGATCGCGACCAATCCTGGAGTTCCAGCTGGACCGCTGCGGGAGATCGCCTCAGGGGGCGAACTTTCGCGCGTAATGCTCGCGCTTCTCGGCGTCGCAAACGATGGCTCGACGACGACGCTTGTGTTCGATGAGATTGATGCTGGAGTCGGCGGCAAGACGGCTCGTGTGGTTGGTGAGCGGCTACGCAGTCTCGCCGCCGAGCGTCAAGTTTTGTGTATAACGCACCTGCCACAGATCGCCTCGTTGGCCGAGCGTCATTTTTCGATTGAGAAGGATTCAGCAACCGATCCCGTCCTGACCACGGTGACTGAGCTCCGCGAGCCGGAGGTTGTCGGCGAGCTGGTGCGAATGCTCGGTGCCGAAGAAGACGACAGCGCCGCGCTGCGTCATGCGCGCGAGCTGCGCAACGCGGCTTAGACGAATCAGCCTTGCTAGGCCTAAACTCGCGGTGCAATGACCTTTTCTGCTCAAACGACGCCGACGCCCTCCGTCGCTGGCCGAGTGCGTCGCGGCCGCCGAACGAAGAAGCTCGTTCGCAGCCTGCGCCCAGGCGAGATCGCGTTAATTGACCATGACGATCTCGACCGCGTCTCGGCTGAAGACCTGATTACAGTTAAAGCGGTGGCCGTGCTCAACTGCCGGGCCTCTCGCTCTGAGGAGTACCCAAACATGGGGCCGCTGCTGTTAGTCGAGGCTGGGATTACGCTTATAGACCTTCCCGATGATCAACTCTTCGAGCTTTGCCGTGATGGCGACGCGCTCGAACTGCGCGAAGGCGAAGTCTGGCGCGACGGTGAGATGCTCGCCGCCGGCACGCTTCAAAAGCCGCAGCTCGTTCGCGCCGACAATGCACAGCGGCGGCTCGAGATCGGAGGTGCGCTCGAAGCGTTCGCGCGAAACACGGTCGAACACATGGTCGAGGAGCAAGACCTTCTCTCCGGGAGAATCGAGCTGCCGCGCTTTGAGACCGACTTCCGCGACCGACCTGCCTTGATCGTCGTGCGCGGCGTAGATCATCAGGCCGACCTGCAGGCACTGCGGCCTTACATCCGTGACACGCGACCGGTTCTCGTTGGGGTCGACGGCGGCGCCAACGCGATCATTGAGGAAGGCTTCAAGCCCGACATGATTGTTGGCGACATGGATTCAGCCTCCGAGGCAACGCTACGCAGCGGCGCCGAACTAGTCGTCCACGCCTATCCCGATGGCCGCGCGCCAGGCCGCGAGCTGCTTGACAGCCTCTTGCTCGAACACAAAGTTGTGCCTGCACCGGGCACGAGTCAGGACGTGGCGATGCTGATCGCCGGCGAGAAAGGCGCTTCGCTAATCGTCTCTGTCGGTTCGCAGTTCAATCTTGTTGAGTTCCTCGACAAGAATCGCCGCGGAATGTCATCAACTTTTCTAACCCGGCTGCGACTGGGTGAGAAGATCGTCGATGCAAAGGGCGTGAGCCGCCTCTACCGACCGTCGCCCGGTATCTCGCCAGCGGTAATCGTCCTTGCGGCAGGCTTGGTTGCGTTCGTGATCGTGGTTCTAGTAACCCCCGCGTTGCGGGAGGTGGTCGACCTCTTTTGGCTCAAGCTGCGCGTCCTGCTCGGCGGAAGCCTCTAGGTTCGCGGCGTGTTCGACTTCCGCTACCACGCCGTTTCGCTCGCAGCCGTGCTCGTCGCGCTCGCTGTCGGCGTGCTACTCGGCGTTGCAATTGGCGACGCTGGGCTCGTCTCGTCGGCCGAAAAACAGGTCCGCTCGAGTCTCCGTGACGATGTTCGCGGCGCGCAGGCCAAGGAGCAGGCGGCAGGGGATCAACTGGTTGCCGAGCAGCGTTACTCTCGCGCGGCCTACCCGTTCGTTGTTGGCGGCAGGCTGCAGGGGGCAAAAGTGGGCTTGGTTTTTCTTGGCGAGCCAAACGAAGCGATCGCCGCCGATGTGCGTAGCGCCCTCGAAGGCAGCGGCGCCGACCTAAGCGGCACGTTGGCGCTAAGAGAGCCACCCGATCTCGCCGCGCTGGCAGAGAGCGGCGGCTCCAACCGCTACGCACAGCTCGAGGCCAACGCGGTTCTCTTGACTCCGTTTGGCAAGTCGATCGGGCGGCAGCTAATTCTCGGCGGTCAGCTTCTGCGCAGCGAAGCTAACGCACTCTTCACAACCCGCGCCGGCGGCCTCGGGCCATTTGATGTTGTCGTCGTTGTCCGAGTTCCGCGAGTACTCACCGGCGAGGCAGCAGCCAATACAAACCGGCTTGAGGATGGAATCATGGCTGGGCTGACAAAGACGCGCAGCGCAATTGTCGGGGTGCAATCGACGACGACGCGTCCGAGCCAAGTTGGTTGGTATCGCGACCGCGGTCTCTCGAGCGTCGACAACATCGGCACGACTGCAGGACAGGCGGCGCTTGTCTTCGCGCTCGCTGGCGCGCAAGGCAGTTTTGGCAGCGGGCCTGACGCCGGTAGCCTGCTGCCGGGCCCAGAGCTCGCCGCCAAGTAGTGGCTACTCGCGCGCTTCGAACTGGAGCGCAGCAGAGTTAATGCACCAGCGCTGACCGCTGGAGCCAGGGCCGTCGTCGAAGACATGCCCGAGGTGGCCTTGGCAACGTGCGCAGATCGCTTCGGTGCGGCGCATTCCGTGCGAATTATCATCGATCAGCGTTACGGCATCTGAGACAACCGGATCGGTGAAGCTCGGCCAACCGGTGCCAGAATCAAACTTTGTATCTGACGAGAAGAGCTCGGCGTCACATCCCTTACAGCGAAACATTCCAACACCCTTCTCGTCGTTGTAGGCACCGGTGAAGGCTGGCTCTGTCGCAGCTTCGCGCAGCACCGCGAAAGATTCAGGGTCAAGCTTCTGACGCCACTGCTGATCGCTTATTTCGGCGGGGTTCATCTGCTCGTCGCTGCTCATCATTAGCTCCTAAGTTTGGCTTTCCTGAAAGGTAGCGCAGGCTAGGCGGGGCAGCCAAAAGCTCGTCCGCGGCGCTATGTAGGTTGCTCAGGTGCCAGCGCTGCCACTGATCCTCTCTCTGATCCTCGCGCTCGCGCTCTCGCGCCCGCTGATCAGCTTCCTTACAGAAGGTGGTCACCGTCGCTCCAACTACCGCGGCGAGCTGCTTCCCTGCCCGCTCGGCTTATTGATCCTCGCCGCCGCGCTGGCGGCGCTGATTCCACTTGCGCTGCTGGCTGGGCTATTCGACCTAAATACGCTCGAGCTCGTGGGTCTGCCGCTAATTCTCGGCGTCGTGGCGCTCGGGATCGCTGACGATGCTTTTGCTGGAAGCTCGCGCGGCTGGCGTGGCCACGGCGGAGCGGCGCTCAGTGGTGCGTTCAGCACTGGCGCGCTGAAGGCCTTTGGAACGCTCGGGCTAGCGCTTGCTTGGTGCGCTGTTACTCAAGATGGAGTTGCCCGATTTCTCCTCGCCCCGCTCGTGATTGTCCTTGCCACCAATCTGTTCAACCTTTTCGATCTGCGGCCAGGCCGCTCGGTCAAGGTTTTTGTTCTCGTTGGGGTCGGCTGCACGCTCGGCGCCTGGAGCTTGGATTCGCTCTTTAGCCTTGGTCTTTGGGTCGGCCCGATTCTCGTCTGCGGCGCGCTTGACCTACGCGAACGGGGGATCCTCGGCGATAGCGGTTCAAATGTTGTAGGTGTGGTTGCCGGGATTTGGCTGGTACTCGTGCTCGGTACAACCGGGCTCGCAGTGGCAGCCGCAGTACTAGTTGTGTTAACCATCTATGGAGAACTTCGTTCGATCAACACGCTCGTCGAATCGACTCCGGGACTCAGTCATCTAGACTCATTAGGGAGGATTGTTCATCGTGCCTGACGCTCAACGCCAGCCCCGTCATATTTTCGTCACAGGCGGAGTCGTTTCATCTCTCGGAAAAGGAATCGCCGCCGCCTCAATCGGGCGCCTTCTGGTTGCCCGCGGCCTCACGGTCGGATTGCAGAAGTTTGATCCGTACATCAACGTCGACCCGGGAACGATGTCGCCTTACCAGCACGGCGAGGTGTTCGTCACCGAAGACGGAGCCGAAACCGACCTAGACCTAGGCCACTATGAGCGATTCACCGATTCGAATACGACGCGGGCCTCAAACGTCACCGCCGGTGGGATCTACGACGCCGTGATTCGCCGCGAGCGCCGCGGTGATTACCTCGGAGCGACCGTTCAAGTCGTGCCCCACATCACCGATGAGATCAAGCAGCGGATCAAGCTGATTGCGGAGACGAGCGACGTTGACGTTGTGATAACCGAGATTGGCGGCACGGTCGGTGACATCGAATCACTCCCGTTCCTTGAGGCGATCCGCCAATTCCCGGTTGACGTCGGCCGGCGTAACTGCATGTTCATCCACCTCACCTTGGTTCCCTACATCGGCCACGCCGGTGAGCTGAAGACGAAGCCGACGCAGCACTCGGTCAATGAGCTTCGCCGGATTGGTATCCAGCCCGACATGCTGCTTTGCCGCAGCGAAGGTGAGCTATCGCTGGACATCCGCAAGAAAATCGCGCTGTTCGCATCGCTCCCAGTCGAGGCCGTGATTTCGGCCAAGGACGTCGACGATATCTACGAAGTGCCGCTGTGGTACTGCGAGCAAAGGGTCGATGACTTCATCTGCGACGAGCTGGGGATTGATGTTGCCGCAGCCGACTTGAGCGAGTGGGGGGCAATCGTCACGCGCGCCGCCGAAGCAACAACGCCAGTCAAGATCTCGCTGGTTGGGAAGTACATCGCGCTCGCTGATGCTTACAAGTCGGTTAGCGAGGCCTTGCTCCACAGCGGCAATTTGGCCGGCACGAGCGTTGAGATTGACTGGGTTGACTCAGAGGATCTAATCGATGACGCGGTTGCGCTTGAGCGGCTTGGCAGCTCCGACGGAATTCTCGTTCCCGGAGGCTTCGGCGGTCGCGGCATTGAAGGCAAGATCCGTGCGGTGCGAGTAGCACGTGAGCAGAAAATTCCCTATCTGGGCGTTTGCCTTGGAATGCAGATGGCGGTCTGTGAGTTCGCTCGCTCAGTTGCTCAGATGGACGGCGCCAACTCGACCGAATTTGATCTTGAGACGGAGTGGCCGGTAATCGACCTGCTCCCCGAGCAGAAAGAGATTTCCGACCTTGGCGGCACAATGCGGCTCGGCGCCGATCCAATCAAGCTCCACAGCGGCACGATCGTTCGCGGCTGCTACGGCGAGGCGGTTGTTTACGAGAGGCACCGCCACCGTTACGAGGTTTCGATCGCGCTGCGCAAGAAGCTCGAGCACGCTGGGCTGATTGTCAGCGGAACTTCGCCGGACGAGCGGCTCGTTGAGGCCGTTGAGCTCCCGACCGACGTTCATCCGTTCTTCGTTGCTGCGCAATATCACCCCGAGTTTAAATCGCGGCCCGAACGCCCGGCGCCGCTCTTCCGTGAGTTTGTCGCGGCCGCCTTCGCGGCTCGCGGCGGCGCGCAAGATGCTGCCGACGGCGACGCGCACGCAACTGACCGCATCGCCTGATCGAAGCTGAGATGCGGCCTGCCTCGGAGCTCGAGTCTCGTCGCCTCAACGAAACCTTTCGTTCGCTCTGCGCGATCCCCAGCCCATCGCGGCTCGAGGGTGCTGTCGCGGCCTTCGTCCGCGACGAACTCGAAAAGATTGGAGTCGAGGTTTCTGAGGACGACGCCGCTGAGGCAATCGGCGGTCAGAGCGGCAACCTGCTGGCACGGCTTGGCGAGCGGGGAGGCCGTTCGGTGCTTTTCTGCGCTCACTTGGACACCGTGCCCCATCAGGAGACGATCGTCCCGGTGGTCGTCAACGGGGCTTGGGAAAGCGAAGGTGACACAATTCTCGGCGCCGACAATAAGGCTGCAGTTGCGGTGCTGCTGGAGTTGGCGCGGCGCGCGAAGATTGAAGGAGCCGCAGTCGATCTAGAGCTTTGTTTCACGGTCGCCGAGGAGCCGGGTTTGTTAGGCGCCAACGCCCTTGACATCGGCAAGCTTCGCTCCCAGCTTGGTTTTGTCTACGACCATGCCACGCCGATCGGCGAGATCATCACGGCATCACCAACGCACATTCGCTGGCGTGCTGACATTCGTGGCCGCCCCGCCCATGCTGGCGTCTCTCCAGAAGACGGACGCAGCGCGATTACGACGGCCGCGCGCGCGATTGCGTTGCTACCAGACGGCAGGATCGATGCCTCCAGTACCGCCAACGTCGCACGCATCCGCGGCGGTGTTGCGGGCACGAACGTCGTTCCCGAGCACTGCCAAGTTGACGGTGAGGTGCGCTCGCTCGAAGAAGGGCGCGCGGAGCTGCTCGCTGAGAGTGTCGCTGAGAGTTTTCAAGACGCGGCCAACGAGCCCAGCTGCCAGTGCGACCTTGATCTCACGATTGAGCGGTCGTTCATTGGCTACACGCTCGCCAGCGACGAGCTCGGCGTGGTCGCGGCGCGCGCCGCGCTTGAGAGCTGTGGTTACGAAGCGAAAATGGTCGTCAGTGGCGGCGGCTCCGACGCCAACGCATTTCGCGCGCGAGGCTTCGATTGCATCAACCTCGCAAACGGCACGCAGGACCCGCACCAGCCAACCGAGCGCGTTGAGCTCGCCGCGCTTGAGGCGATGCTGAACGTGACGTTCGCTTTGATTGACGAGTTGGGGGAGGGTTAGATGGTGCTCGTCCTCTCGGAAGGAATCGTTACCGAAGCTGGTCCGCTCGCGCCTGAGCAGCAACTACTCGTTGACGTCCCCGGCCGCGGCGTGCGTGCAGCGACCGCCGACACCGCGCTGCTTGGCCACTGCGAAGTTGGCGACAGCGTGATTGTTAACACGCAGGCGGCAGATCTAGCGCTTGGCTCGGGAGGCTTTGACGTCGTCCACGTCAACCTCACTCGCGGCCTTGGCGGGGAGGGTGTTGCGGGCGCGCACGTGATGAAGCTCAACTACAGCTCGCTTCAGCACGCTGTTCTAGCGGTCGAAGACGGCAGCGCCGACAAGTTGCCATCACCAAAGCCGGTCGGCGTCTGTTTCCTTCACGGCCAGCTTGCCCCATTTGCATGGGCCGTCAGTCAGGCACGGCCAGGCACGCAGCTCGGTTACATTCAGGGCGGCGGAGGCGCGCTACCGGGCGGTCATTCGCGAACTGTGATTGAGCTGCGAGAGCAGGGCTTACTTGCTGGCACAATCACGGCCGGGGCAAGCTATGGCGGCGAGGCTGAGGCGATCACGCTGGCCGGTGGAATTGCGCACGGGATCGGCGAGCTTGGCTGGGACGCAGCCGTCGTCGCGCCGGGGCCCGGGATTATTGGATCGGGTTCACGCCTTGGCCACGGCGGGATGGCAGCGCTCGACGCCGCTCATACGGCGCTTGCGCTCGGCTGCCCGGTGATTGTCGCCCCGCGGATGTCAAACGGTGACGCCCGTGATCGCCACCAAGGCTGCTCACACCACACACAGACCGTGCTCGGTTTGCTGCTCGCTCCAGTCAGTGTTGCTGCGCCGCAAGGTGCTGGCGAAGAGATCACGCGTGGCTGCGGCCACACAATTGTCGAGCTTGACGTAGACCTCGTCGCATACGGCGCAAGCGGCCTGCCTGCCGCAACTATGGGCAGGTCAATTGACGACGACCCGCTTTTTTTCGGCGCCGCGCTCGCCGCTGGCGAGCTGCTGGCGTCAACGATCGACGCAGCTAGTTAGCGATTACGCTCCCGCGCAGCGCCTGTTGCAGCGGTAAGGAAGGCGGGCGCCAGCAGCGAACTACAGGCTAATGGCGATCACGACGGCTTCCGCGCAGCGCTCATTTCAGCACCACGTTCTTGATTTTCTTGCCTATATGGAGCTCGAGCGTGGTCTCTCGCGCAACACGCTCGGCGCTTACCGCACAGACCTGATGCAGTTTGGGCTCTACCTCGACGAGATTGGTGCAAACTTGCTGACGGCGAGGCACAGCGAGCTCGCCGGCTTCCTCGACCAGCTAACACGAGGCTCATCAGGACGCGCTCCCGCTGCGGCAGCGACGCTCCAGCGCAAGACGGCATGTCTGCGCTCCTTTTACCGTCATCTGCGCCGCGAAGAAGTCGTCGCCCACGACCCAACGGCCGATCTGCGCGCGCCGCGCAAGAGCCGCCGCCTGCCGAAGGTTCTCAGCCGTGATCAGGTAACGATGCTGCTTTCGGCGCCTCAGGGCAGCACTCCCGCGGCGCAGCGCGACCGCGCTCTGCTTGAGCTGATGTACGCCTGTGGATTGCGGGCGTCGGAAGCGACTGGACTGCTCGTTGGCGACATCGACCTCGACGAGGGCGTGATGCGCGCGCGTGGCAAGGGATCAAAGGAGCGCTTGATTCCAGTCGGTAGCGCCGCAGTGACTGCGCTGAGGATCTATCTCGAACTCGCGCGCCCGAAGATGGTTGGGATCGGCGACGAGGAGCATCTCTTCGTCAATCAGCGCGGTGGCGCTCTCACCCGCCAAGGGCTTTACAAGATCGTTCAAGGCCACGCGCGCGCTGCCGGGCTCGCCGGCCTGATGAGCCCGCACACTCTGCGCCATAGCTTTGCGACGCATCTGCTGGCAGGCGGCTGTGACCTACGAGCCCTGCAGGAGATGCTCGGCCATGCCGATATTGCAACGACTCAGATCTACACGCACCTCACAGCCGAACGGCTGAAGGATCAGTACTTCAGCGCCCACCCACGCGCGACGATTGGTAGCGCCGCCTAGGTTCGCGGCAAACGACGGGCGACGCGCCTATCCTCGGCAGTGATGCCAGAGCTGCCTGAAGTCGAAACGATCCGCCTTCAGCTCTCGCCGGCGCTTGCCGGCAAGCGGATCAAGCGGCTTGAGGTAATCGACCCGAAGTGGGGCAGTCCAATCGCCGCCGGTGAACTGGCGGCGCTGGTGCAGGGCCGCACGATTGAGTGCCTTGACCGCCGCGGTAAGTATCTGATCTTTGATCTTGGCGAAGAAATATTCCTGATCTGCCACCTGCGAATGACAGGAAACTTCCTTTACGACGCTGACCCAGCAGTCTCCTATCAGCGCGCGGTATTCGAGCTCGAAGGCGGCCACGCGCTGCGCTTCACCGACCCGCGGCGCTTCGGCACCGCCGAAGTGATCGTTGGCGCAGGCGCCCTGGAGAAGTACTTCGCCGCGCGACTTGGGATCGAACCCTTTTCCGGGGCCCTCGACGGCGCCGCGTTGCGGTCGCTGGCGACCGGCAAGCGAACATCGATAAAGGCATTTCTGCTTGACCAGAGGGCTGTCGCTGGAATCGGCAACATCTACGCCGATGAAGCACTCTTCCGCGCCGAAGTTCACCCCTTGCGCGAGGCGGGGCGCTTGAAGCCAGCGCAGTACCCGCTGCTCGCCAGAACAATTCAAGAGGCGCTCCAGGCAGGGCTCGACGCCGGCGGCGCAACGATCGATGATTTTCGCCACGCCGACGGGCTCTACGGCAGTTTTCAAGATCAGTTTCTAGTGCACCGGCGAGCCGGCGAGCCGTGCCCGCGCTGTGGCAACGAGGTCTCGAAGATGGTCGTTGCTGGGCGAGGTACCTACGTTTGCGAGCGCTGCCAAAAGCGTCCGCGGGGGTCGCTCAAGCGTCGAGCAGCTCCGACAGCTTCCCGCTCCGGTCGGCAGCGATGAGCTCTTGGAAGCCGCCAATCAGTTCGTCATCGACGAGGATCTGGGGAAAGGTCATCATGCCCGTCTTCGCGTTCAGCGCCACGCGGCCCTCCGCGTCCATGCCAAGGTTAATCTCTTCAAAAGGGATTTCGCGCGCGTTGAGCAGGGCTTTCGCTTGCGTGCACAGCGGGCAGGCGGTTGATGAGTACATCACGACATTGGACATAAGGTTCAATGTAGCGATTCAGAGGAGTTCAGCCTGATGGCTGGGCCAGTCAAGACTGAGGCCGTCGTGCTGCGTTCAATGCGCTACGGCGAAGCGGACCGCATCCTGCACGTCTACACGCCGATGCGCGGAAAGATCAGCGCTATCGCGAAAGGTGTTAGGCGCTCCAAGAGCCGATTTGGGGGTCGCTTGGAACCATTTTTCCGGCTCAACTTGGAGCTCCACGAGGGGCGCAGCGACCTGATGACCGTGACCGGAGCAGAGACGATCAGTGCCTACGCTGCGCTGCGCTCGGATGAGCACGCTTTGGGCAGCGCTGCGCGGGCCTGCGACTCGCTCGGCCGCGTATTCGACTCTGGCGAGCCGCACCCCGAGGTTTTTAATCTGCTCTGCAGCGCGCTCACTTTGCTCGACGAGCAGCCCGAGAAGGCGACAGATGAGTTCCAGGTTGCCTTCAGGCTGAAGCTGCTGCTGGCGGCCGGTTTTGCGCCGCAGCTAGCCGCCTGCGCAAGCTGCGGCGAGGCCGATCAGCTCGTTGGCTTCTCACCGGCTGCCGGCGGCGTGGTTTGCGCATCGTGCGAAGCGGGATCGTTCGAGCTCGACGGCGAAACCCATTCTTTTCTCACGGGCGCGCTTGGCCACTCGCTCTCCGAAACTCCTAGCGCCGATCAGCGCGTCATCGCGCTAGCCGATCGCGCAATCAGCGAGACCGCCGCGCATCACGGTCAGGTTCGTTTGAAAGCGATCGCGTGAAAATCTTCTCGGATCGCTTGCCATGGGCTGCGAGAATGAGCTGAATGGACCCTCATGCCAACCCCGGCGCAGTCGCCACTGAGTTCGCAGAGCGCCAGCAGGCGCTCGAGGACGAGCTCCTCTCGCCGCTCGCTGCCCGCTCTTGGCCCGCGCATCGGTTAGTCGACGAGGCCGACTGCGGTCTTCGCTCGCCGCTGCAGCGTGATCGCGACCGGATTGTTCACTGCAAGGCGTTCCGCCGTCTCAAGCACAAGACGCAAGTCTTCGTCTCTCCCGAAGGCGACCATTACCGCACGCGCCTAACCCACACGGTCGAGGTAACCCAGATTGCTCGCACGGTCGCCCGTGCATTGCGCCTGAACGAGGATCTAACCGAGGCGATCGGGCTCGGTCACGACCTCGGCCACCCACCATTTGGCCACATTGGCGAAGCGGTTCTCGACAAGTGCCTCAAAGAGCGCTTCGATGGTGGCTTTCGCCATTACGAGCAGTCGCTTCGCGTCGTCGAAGTGCTTGAGCGTGACGGCGCCGGGCTGAATCTCACGGCCGACGTGCGCGACGGCATCGCTTGCCACTCTGGCCGCGCTCCAATGCCGCGAACGCTCGAAGGGGGAATCGTGCGGCTGGTCGACCGGATCGCCTACATCAACCATGACATCGATGACGCTACGCGCGCCGGGCTTGTCGCGCAGGCCGACCTGCCCGACGGTCCGATTGGGACGCTCGGCAAGACCGGCTCCGCGCGGATCGACTATCTCGTTCATGACCTCGTCGAAAACTCGCAGCTCGCTGGTGCAATCGTGCAGGGAGAAGAGGCCGGCGCGGCAATGGATGAGCTGCGCACGTGGATGTTCGACAACGTCTATCTGGGCGATAGCGCGCGCGCTGAGCACAGCCGCATTGAGCGCGTTATAACGACCCTCTTCAACCATTACGCAAACGATCCCGATCGCATCCCTGATGCTGGCGGCGCGCCCGGCGCAAGCCTCGATCGCCGTGTTACCGATTACTTGGCAGGGATGACCGACCGCTACTGCATCCGCGTCTTTGAGCAGTTGACGGTGCCGGAGTCGTTTGCCGCGTAGGCTGCTTTCGATGCCGCTCTATACCGACGATTCAATTGAGCGCCTGCGCCAAACCGTCGACATGGCTGAGCTGGTCGGCGCGAAGACAGAGCTAAAGCGCTCGGGTCAGCAGCTAATGGGAATTTGCCCGTTCCACGATGAGCGCAGCCCCTCGTTCAGCGTCGACCCCGTTCAGAAGGTTTTCCACTGCTTCGGCTGCGGCGAAGGGGGAGACCTCTTCAAGTTCGTTCAGCTGACCGAAGGGCTCAACTTTCGCGAGGCGGTCGAATCGCTCTCTGATCGTTATGGCGTAACAATGGAGCTGACTGAGGAGGATCCGCAGGCCGCGCAGAGGCGCGAGCAGCGCGAGCGGCTGCTGGGCCTGCTGGAGCGGACTGCCGCCTTTTACGTGCGCAATCTATGGGAGTCGCCGGAGGCTGAAGAGTCGCGCGAATATTTGAAGTCACGCGGGCTCGACGAGGCGCTACTGCTCGAGTTTCGCGTCGGTTACGCCCCGAGCGCCTGGGACACGGTGTTGGTTGCGTCACGCAAGGCCGGTTACAGCGAAGCAGAGCTTCTCGATGCTGGCCTGTCGGCAAAGAACCAGAAAGGCAATGTTTACGACCGCTTTCGCCGCCGCATCACATTCCCGCTCTGCGACAGCCGCGGGCGCGTGCTTGGCTTTGGCGCGCGCGCGATCGGCGCCGACCAGCAGCCCAAGTACCTAAATAGCTCTGAGAACGTCATCTTTCACAAGGGCCGCCAGGTTTACGCCGTCGACCTTGCCCGCGCGGCGGCGGCAAAGAGCGGTGAGGTGATTCTGTGTGAGGGATACACCGACGTGATCGCGATGCACCAAGCCGGCCTGCGCAACACAGTCGGGCTGATGGGCACGGCGCTGACCGAGGACCAAGTTGGCGAGTTGGCACGAATGGCGCCGGTCGTCGCGCTGGCGCTCGACGCCGATAGCGCAGGGCAGGAGGCGATGATTCGCGCCGCCAAAGTTGCCGCTGGGCGCAAACTCGAGCTGCGAGTGGTGCCGCTGCCGGCGGGTAATGATCCGGCCGACCTCGTCCAGCAGGACGGCGCCGAAGCAATCGCGAAGCTCGTCGCCAGCTCGGTTCCCTTTGTGCGCTTCCGAGTTGACCGAGTGCTGTTGCTCGCCGACCTGGCAAGCGCCGAAGGAAAAGATCGCGCCGTCAGTGAACTCGCGCCAATCATTAAACCGCTACCGGCAAGCGCGATGCGCGACGAGCTGACCGAGCTGGCCGCCGCTGCGCTCGGCGTGCCTGGCGCAAAGTTGACGGAGTGGCTCGGCCGCGCCCGCCCGGCGCCCGCCGCCACCGAGGCCGCGGCCCCGGCCCCGGCCAGCGATGCTCCGGGTGAGGCGCCGCGGCAAGCGCCGAGCGCGATCGATCCAGCAGCGCGAGTCGAGCGAGCGTTTCTTGTCCAGTGCCTCGCCGACCCGGCCACTGGCCGCGAGGCGATCGCAGATTTAGACCTTGATGCCGATTTCGTAAGCCCAGTCTTTCAGCGCGCAGCAAAGTTGATTCTTACAACGCCGGCAGGTAGCGAGCTGCACGCGCCTGTGGACGATGAGGAGCTCAGCCGCGCGCTCGCCGAGCTCCAGGTGAGGGCGGTACAGAACGCCAGCTCGAACGCTGCGCTGAAGGCCGAGGGGCTGCGCCTGCAGGCGGCCCGCACCGAACGCGAGATCCTCATAGCGCCGCAGGATAATCCAGATGCGCTCGTGGCACTCGTCGAACAGCGCGAGAGGCTCAGAGAGCAGATTGAGCGCAAGGTCGAGGAGAGCCTCGAACAGTCGCGCGAACCGCAGAGCTAACGCTACCGAGGGCCGCGGCGCAAGCTAATAGTCACTTCGCGCTCGCACTCTTCAAGCAGCTGGCCTGTAGTCGAATCCCGGCTGTTGCCAAGCAAGCGAACGCGAGCGGTCCCTCTACCATTGGATCCGAGCGTGCCGCTGATTCGAACGGCGGCTAGGCGGCCGTTGCTGACCCTTGTGAGGTTGAGGACAAACTTGTTCCTGCGCAGTGTCGCCTGAACCCCGTTGTTATAAATATCGAAGGCGACTGGAGATACGCGGCCATCGGATCTGTCGGTACAGGCCATTACAGCCTGGAGCGTTTTTATCGACACTTTGCCGCCGCTCGTCCTCAGCTTCAAGGTTTCAAATGGGATTCCGACGAAGTCGTAGACGCCGGGCGTGCCGTGAGTCCCAACCCAGTACACAGGGGCGGCCGACGCCGAGGCAGGGACGGCAAGAGCGGCAATCAGTGCGAGCAAAATCAGAAAACGATTCATTTGGCCAAAATAACAGCTTGGCGACGGCTGCGCGCCAGTTCTGTGGGCGAGGCGCTTATCGCCAACCGAGCGACGTGCGCCGCAACGCCGCAGCCATGATGGCTGAGAAGCTCCGGGGGTGGGACTCGAACCCACAACCTAACGATTAACAGTCGTTCGCTCTGCCATTGAGCTACCCCGGATTGCTCGGCGCCGTTTGGCGGCGCAGCGAGCTGCATGGTACGACACTGCTGCGCTAGCGCGGGCGCTGCGTTGGCGCGTCGGCGAGCCGTTCAATCAGCTCGGTCGCCCGGGCGCCCGCGTCGTGGGCGCCGTGCCAGGCCTCGAACTGGCGCGCCGCGCCGCGCAGAGAAGGCTCACGCAGTGCCCGCTCTGTGGCGCCCCGGATCGCTCGCGGCGAAGCTAGCCGCGGAGCGATCCGCAGCCCAGCCCCTGCCCAAGCGACGCGCGCGGCGTTCTCGGCTTGGTCGCCGCCGGCGGGAATCACCACCGGCACGGCGCCGCTCGCCAGTACGCGAGCCAAGGTTCCATGGCCGCCGTGGTTGATCACAACGTCGCAGTGGCTCATCGTCTGCGCGTAACTGATCCATTCGACCAGCGTGACATTCGCTGGCAGCTCTATCGGCTCCGATAACGGGCGCCGGTTCGATGTCGCAAGGACGCGGACGCCGCTGAGTTCTCCGAGGCCTCGGATGCTTGCGCGCAGGAGGCTGTGCTGAGGGTCTTGCGCCGTTGATGGCGCCACCAGCACCAGCGGTCCATCTCCGGCAGGCAGCGCGACCGGCCCCGTCGGTGGTTCCCAGATTAATGGCCCAATGATCTCGGTTGCCGCTTCGGCGGGGCGCGGGTATTCAAGTGCGGGGAAGCTGGCGACGAGTGTCAGTTGGCGCGAGAGGCCACTGTGAAGATGCGCTACCGCCGCTAGTCCAAGGCGGCGGCGCGTCTCGTTGAGTTCTGCGCGGCCGAGCTCAAGGCCTCGGTTCGTCGCCGGGCGAAGCGTGCCCCAAAGCTTGCGGCCGAACGCTGTCCGCGGCATCAGCGCGCCGACTGAGTACGGCGGCGCACCTGGCGCGGTGCGCGGATCAACGTGGGGGACGAGCGTCGCGACCTTCACGCCAGCGCGCTCGGCGGCGAGGGCGGGCGCAAGCGTCAGAATGTCGTGGACGACGACCTGCGGGTCACACTGCTCAACGAGCGGCTGAGTCTCGTCCGTTGCTCGTAGGACCGCCTGGTAGGGCTTCAGCGGCGCCTCGCGGGTGGGAAAGACTGCGTATTCGGGCGCCGCTGCAAATGCCAGCCCTTCGCCGCGGACGACCTGCTCCCACTGCCGCGCTGTTTGCAGCGTCACCTCGTGGCCAGCGGCGCGCAGCGCGCGGCCAAGCGCGATCATCGGGAAGGCGTGGCCCGGGTCGCCGAAGGCCCCGAGCAGCAGTCGCATCGGCGCTCAGTCTGCCGCCAGCTCGGCGATCAGCCGCAGCTGATTGATTCGCTCTTCGCGCGTGAAGGCGACCGGGCTAACGCCGAGCGTGCCGACGCCGGCCTCGCGGTAGGCGGCGATCCGTTCGCGCACGTGCTCAGCCGGTCCATGGATTGAGACCATGTCGATTAGTTCATCCGGAAGCGCTGCGCAGGCCTCGTCCTTCTTTCCGTCGAGGTAGAGGTCCTGAACCTTTTGCGCTTCGTCCTCAAAGCCGTAGCGGCGCACCAGCTGGTTGTAAAAGTTCTGCTTGCGCGAACCCATTCCGCCGACGTAAAGGCCGATGAACGGGCGCATCAGGTTGCGCGCCGATTCCATGTCGTCACCAACGTAAACCTGAACCGTCGGCGCGATGTCAATGTCGGCGAGCGTTTTACCGCTGCCAGCACGCTCTACACCGATCTGAAGCTCGTCCCGCATAACGGCGACGTGCTCGGGCGAGAAGAGCGTGGGGATTACTCCGTCGGCGATCTCACCTGTTAGCTGGGTGTTCTTAGGGCCGATCGCCGCAATGTAGATCGGGATTCGCTCTTGGACGGTGCCAATTGTCAGCTTCAGAGCCTTGCCCGGGCCGTCGGGCAGCGGAAGCTCAAGCGTTTCGCCGCTGTACTCGAGCCGTTCACGCGCCAGCGCCATCCGCAGCACGGCAACGTAGTCACGCGTGCGGGCGAGCTGCTTGCCAAAGCGGACGCCGTGCCAGCCCTCGCTCACCTGAGGCCCAGAGGATCCAATGCCAAGAATCATGCGGCCACTTGAAAGCTGGTCGATCGTGGCGGCCGTCATTGCCGTCATCGCGGCCGAACGCCCGGGCATCTGAAAGATTCCCGAACCTAAGCGAATCGTTGAGGTTTGGCCCGCGAGCCAGCTCAGCACGGTCGCCGTGTCGGAGCCGTAGGCCTCCGCCGCCCAAACGGAGTCATAGCCGAGTCGCTCGGCCTCCTGAACAACTTCGAGCTGGTCTTCGCTGGTAAGGCCGAGCCCCCAGTAACCAATGTGCACGCCGAGCTTCATCGAACCTTCCTCCTAGTTCATGCCGGGAATTGAAATTCCCCCGGGCTGCTCGAAGCGGATCTCGGGGACCATGCAGGCTGGGCTGACGTCGAGTAGGAAGCGCACGGCAGCAGCTATGTCCTCGGGCCGCATCATCGTGTCCTTGGGAACGTACTCGGCAAATGGATCGGTCATCGGCGTATCAACAAAGCCGGGGCAGAGCGCGGTGTTGCGGATCCCCGCGGGCCCAAGCTCCTTGTTCATCGCCTGAGTGAACCCGACGACGCCAGCTTTAGTCGCAGAGTAGATTCCCAGCAGGCCTTCCCCACGGATACCCGAGATCGACGCCGTGTTGACGACCAGCGTGCCTTTGTGTTCCTCAGCCGATTTGCGCAGCAGCGGCATCGACTCGCGGTAGAAGAGAAAGATTGCGCGCAGGTTGAGGTTCAGCTGAAGGTCAATCTTTTTAGTTGTGAAGTTATCGGCTAGCTCGCCGAAGCCAACGCCGGCGTTGTTGACCAGCACGTCGAGCCTGCCAAAGCGCTGCTCGTGACCTTTTACAACGCCAGCAATTGCGTCTTCGTCGCCAAGGTCGGCTGCGATTGAGAGCACGTCGAAGCCCTGATCAGAGAGGCTTTTAGCAGCGGCCTCAAGCTTTTCTGGGCGCCGCGCCGCGACCGTCAGGCCATAGCCAGCCTCGCCGAGCATCTGCGCAATCGCCAGTCCAATCCCGCTCGATGCCCCGGTGACTATTGCCGCACGCTCTGCCATTTTTGTTCTCCCTAGATTGATTATCGACGACTGCTAGTCGCTATTCGATCACATTGGCCGATCCGAGCGATGACCGGCTCCTTTTTACGCGTTCGCCAATAGAATGATCGCATGCGTCAGTCAATGCTTATCGCCACCGCTTTTGCTGCTCTCGTTGTCGTTGCCGGTTGCGGCGAGAGTTCCTCATCGCAGGGGCAAGGGGGAACAGTTCAGGGAATCGCGGCTTCCGAGGGTGCGACCTCCAACTTTCCAGAGGCCTCGTCAACGTCGCTTGGGGAGCTGAAGCAGCTGAACCAGGAATCGATCATCCTCGCGCCAAGTGTGTCGGTCTTTGAGCCGGGAACCAACCGTTATGGCTTCGCACTTTTTGATCCTGCGCAGAAGCAGACCGCCGGAGCACCGGTGGCGCTTTACACCGCAAATCGTAACGGCACCGGTTTGCGCGGCCCGTTCATCGCGCGCAGTGAGTCGCTGGCCGTTGCGCCGCAGTATGCCAGCAAGACCAGTTCGCAGGATCCAGATGAGGCGAAGAGCGTTTACGTTGCCCAGGTCAATTTTCCCAAGGCTGGGAAGTATCAGGTTGTCGCACTGGCAAGGCTCGACGGGCGGGTAGTCCTTAGCTCAGCATTTGAAGCGCAGGTTGGCCAGCCCGGCGGACCGCCGAAGGTGGGCGAGTCCGCGCCGAAAGTTCACACGCCGACGCTCGCTTCGGTCGCCGGCGATGCGGCGCGAATCTCAACCCGTTTGCCGGCAGCAAGCGGACTACTGACCACCGACCTTTTCGATGTCTACGGCAAAACGCCCGTCGCGCTACTTTTCGCCACACCAGCGCTCTGCCAGAGCCGGGTCTGTGGACCGGTTGTCGACGTGCTCGAAGAGGCTCGTGCTACCGACAAAAACGGCACCGCTGCATACATCGCAAATGAGATCTACAAAGAGAACCGCGTTGACCGCGGACTACGAACGCAGCCCGCGGCCTACGGCTTGCCAACCGAGCCTTGGCTCTTTGTTCTTGACGCGCAGGGCAACGTGGTCGAGCGCATCGAAGGAGCATTTTCGCTCAATGAGCTGCGACGAGCAATTACTAAAGCTGGCGGTTAGTTCCCCGGCTTAGCTCAGGTGCATGCCGGAGATTGCGCGACTGATTACTAGGCGCTGAATCTCAGAGGTGCCCTCAAAGATTGTGTAAATCTTCGCGTCACGGTGCCAGCGCTCGACCGGGTACTCGCGCGCATAACCGTTGCCGCCGAGGATCTGAATCGCCCGCTCGGTGGTCCAGACAGCGACCTCACCGGCCTTCAGCTTGCTCATTGAGCCCTCGGCATTGTTGAAGTCTTGGCCGGTGCGGCCCATCCATGAGGCGCGCCAAACGAGCAGGCGCGCACAATCAATTTCCATCTTCATGTCCGCGAGCATGAATGCAATTGACTGGTTCTCGATGATCTTGCGACCAAACTGCTCGCGCTCTTTCGAGTACTCAAGTGCGTACTCGTAAGCGGCGCGTGCGATTCCAACGGCCTGAGCGCCAACGGTGGGGCGGCTGGCCTCGAAGGTCGCCATTGCGGCTTGAGACTTGTTCTTTGTGCCTTCACGCGCACGGGCGAGGCGCTCATCGAGCTTCTCTTTACCCCCGAGCACATTTTCAGCTGGAATCCGAACATCATCGAGCAGAACCTCGGCTGTGTGCGAAGCGCGAATCCCGTGCTTTTTGACCTTTACGCCTTGGCTGATGCCCTTCGTTTCGATCGGGATTACAAAAGCTGCTTGACCGCGCGACCGTAGCTCGGGATCAACGGATGCGACGACCACATGGATGTCAGCGATGCCGCCATTGGTGGCCCAAGCTTTCTGGCCGTTGATTACCCATTCGTTGGTCTTCTCGTCGAATTTAGCGCGCGTGCGCAGCGCAGAAACGTCAGAGCCGGCGTCGGGCTCAGAGACGCAGAATGAGGCGACCTTTGGATCGTCGACGGTGCCGAAGCAGCGAGGAATCCACTCGCCGATCTGCTCGTTCGTGCCCTGGCCGAAAATCGAAGCAACCGCGAGCGTCGTGCCGAAGATTGCCATTCCGATTCCAGCGTCACCCCAGAAGAGCTCCTCGTTGACGATCGGCAGCAGCAGGCCGGTTGGATCACTGAAAAATTGGGCGGTGCCCTCAAAGCCGTAGAGACCGATCTTGGCGGCCTCTTGAATTACAGGCCATGGGGTCTCCTCGCGCTCGTCCCACTCCTCGCCAGCGGGGCGGATTACATCGGCAGCAAAGCCGTGCGCCCAGTCGCGAATCTCTTTCTGCTCTTCCGAGAGCGCGAGGTTAAATGGAACGGCGGCGTCGGGAGTACTTACTTCATCGGGGAGCTGCTCAGTAGTAGTCATGCGGACAGTGTAACTGACCGATTAGTCAGTAAGCGATCTCGTGGCGCGACAGGACTAATCGTCTGGTCGATTGGCCCAGTGATAATCGGTATGTTCGGCCATCTCGCTGATCGCAAAGGTTGCAAAGCTAAGCAGCTGCCCGCGATCGAGCTCGCAGAGTACGTCCCAAACGGCCCCGGTCCCCTGGCGGTCGTTTAGTCCGCAGAGGGCGTCGAGCGCAGTGGCGCCTCGGTTTAGCGCGTGTCGGCGCTCAAGCTCGGTGCTGTCGGAGCGCAATTCTTCAATTGAGGCGCTACGTATCAATGCCTCAATCGAGGCTTCATCCATCTTAATTCGGATAATTTGCTCGATTTCGGCCTCTTCACCCACAAGATGATCTTAGCTCGTGTCGCAGCCGAGCAGGAACCGATGCGCCCCACGTCGAAACAGAGCAGGCCTATGAATTCAAACGGAAGTACTTCCACGACCACGCGGCGCGAGGGCAGCGGTCATCAGGCCCTGTCGGCCTACATCGAGGCACGCTTCGATGAATTTTCGCGCTCACAAAAAGATGTAGCTCAGTACATCGTCGATCACCTCGACGAGGTTGCCTTCCAGACCGCGGAAGAACTGGCGCGGCGCGCCAACACCTCGAGCTCGACGGTTGTGCGCTTCTCGCAGGCGCTCGGCTTTGAGGGCTTCCCTGAGCTGCAGGTAGCCGCCCGTGAGGAGTACCGCCGGCGCGTTGCTAGCGGCCAGGAGGGCGGGGGCTCAGGCTCTGAGCCACTCTTTGCGCTCGATCAGAACGAATTTGAGACCGCACTGGTGGCCGATCACCTCAATGTCGAGGAAACTGCGCGCAAGGTCTCGCGCCGCGACGTTGAAGCGGCGATTGAGTCGATCGCGAGCTCGTCGCGCGTGCTCGTTGTTGGTACCGATCAGATGGCGTTCTTTGCGTCCTACCTGCGCCACCTGCTGATGTTGCTTGACATTGAGGCGGAAACCGTCGCCAGTCCATCGCAGGAAGCGCTCGGGCGCCTAGGCCGGATCGACGAGGGGTCGCTGGTTATTGGGCTTGCTGCAGGGCGGCCGCATCCACTCGTGTTACGCGGGATGAAATTGGCACGTCATCGCGGTGGTAGCACGCTCGCGATTACCGATGCGACGCTCTCTGAGGTCGCGAAATTAGCGCAGGTTCAGCTCTACTACTCGTCAAACTCGCCAGCCTACGTTCGCTCGCATGTAGCTCTCTTGAGCGTTATTCAGGCGCTGGCATATGGCGTTTACAGCCGTGACACAGAGCGCTATGCCGACCGCATTAAAGCCTTCCGCCTCAAATAGGCGTGTGCAAAATTTTCGACGCTTAGTCCTTGGCGGTCGTTGGGTCGTATCATTGTGGTGATGCGAGATGAAGCGACCTTCAAAGTAAAAGCTGGCCTAGCCGAGATGCTCAAGGGCGGCGTCATCATGGACGTGATCGATCAGGATCAGGCTCGAATTGCTGAGGCGGCTGGCGCTTGCGCCGTAATGGCGCTTGAGCGCGTGCCGTCTGACATCCGTCGTGACGGTGGTGTGGCGAGAATGTCAGACCCGGAAATGATCCAGTCGATCCAAGAGGCCGTGACGATTCCCGTGATGGCGAAGGCCCGGATAGGCCACTTCGCTGAGGCTGGGGTACTTGAGGCGCTGGAGGTCGATTACATCGATGAGTCGGAAGTGCTGACTCCCGCGGACGAGGCCAATCATATTGACAAGTGGGATTTCAAAGTGCCGTTCGTTTGCGGCGCAACCGACCTTGGTGAAGCCCTGCGCCGGATCAGCGAAGGAGCGGCGATGATTCGCTCCAAAGGCGAGGCCGGAACCGGTGACATCGTTGAGGCGGTTCGCCACCTGCGCACAATTGGGGGCGAGATTAAGCGCCTTGGGGGGCTCAGCGAGGCCGAGATCGCTACCGCCGCAAAAAATCACGCGGCTCCGCTGGAGCTCGTTCGCGCCGTAGCCGTGAGTGGCAAGCTGCCGGTTGTCATGTTCTGTGCTGGCGGAATTGCAACCCCGGCCGACGCGTCGCTTGTGATGCAACTTGGCGCTGAAGGCGTCTTCGTCGGTTCCGGAATCTTTAAGAGCGCCGACCCAGAGGCGCGCGCGGCCGCGATCGTTGAGGCGACCACGCATTACGACTCTCCCGAGAGAGTGCTGCGCGCCTCAGAGGGGCTTGGCGCTGCGATGGACTCGATTGAGTCGCGCAAGCTTGAAGAGTCCCAGCTGCTGAGCAACCGCGGCTGGTGAGCGGCGTGCCGTCGCCCGCTGCGGCCGGCGAAGAGGTAACGGTCGGGGTGCTGGCGTTGCAGGGCGACTTCGAGGCGCACGGCAGGGTTCTTAGGCGGCTTGGCGTAATCGTTCGCGAGGTGCGCGTGCCAAGCGATCTTGAGCGGCTCGACGGTCTTGTAATGCCCGGGGGAGAGTCAACGACGATGACGCTCGGGATCGAGCGCGAAGGGCTCCGCGAGCCGCTGCGAGCATTTCACGCCAGTGGCAAGCCTATCTTTGGCACCTGCGCCGGGCTGATCATGCTCGACCGCGACCACCTCGGGATTATTGACATCCGCGCCGAGCGCAACGCGTTTGGTCGTCAGGTCCGCAGCTTTGAAGCGCCGATCGAGATGGGATTAAGCGGCGGCGCGGTCGAAGCGGTCTTCATTCGCGCGCCTTGGATTGCCGATCACGGCCCTGGTGTCGAAATTCTGGCTGAGCTTGATGGCCATGCAGTAGCTGCGCGCGAAGGCGAGGTTCTCGTGGTTGCTTTCCACCCAGAGCTGGGTGACGATGACCGCGTTCATGCGCTTTTCCTTCAGAGCGTGCGCGATGCACGTCTAGCGGCCGCCTAAACTCGAGCGATCTCCGCCGTCTTAATCAACTGCCGAGCAGCCTCGCGCCCCGAGCTCGGAGGAGTTGAACGCTGGGCGCGCGAGCTTGCAGTCCGACTTCCAGCGCTGGGAACGCGCGAGTACCGCCTCGTACGCCCGCCCGCCGCCCTGACGCACCGGGCTGGCCAGCTTTGGGAGCAGGTCGTGCTTCCGGCCGAAGCTCAGAGATCACGCACGCCGCTACTGATCAATCCAGCCAACCTTGCTCCGCTGGCTTTCCCGCGCAACCTCGTTCATATTTTTGATGCGGCGGCGTTGCGCCAGCCCGAGTGGTACTCGAGCCTCTATGCCGGCTACCAACGCCGCCTGCTTCCGCAAATTGCTCGGCGCGCAATGGCAGTTGTCACCGGCAGCGAGTTCGCTAAAGGCGAGCTAGTTGAATTGCTTGGTGTTAGCGCTGAAAGGGTTCGCGTGATCCCAGGCGGCGTCGACGCCCGCTTTTCCCCCGATGCCGATAGCACTCGCTCGCGCAACGCGTTCGGTCTCAATTCGGCCTACGTTCTCTGCGTCGCGAGCCGCACGGCGCGGAAGAATCTCGCCGCCTTGGAGCCGGCCGCTCGACTGCTGGCAGCCGACGGTATTGAGTTGGTTGTTGCCGGAGGGAGCCGGCCGCAGTTCAGTGAGCATGGTTTGGCCGGAGCAGTTCGCTCGCTCGGCTACGTCGACGACGCGCTGCTCCCAGGGCTTTACGCGGGTGCCAGCGCCTTCGTACTGCCATCGCTACATGAGGGCTTTGGCCTTACAGCGCTTGAGGCAATGGCCAGCGGGGTACCGGTGGTACTGTCGACCGCGGGCGCCCTGCCTGAGGTCGGCGGTGCGGCCGCGCTCTATGCCGACCCGCTTGACCCGCTCGCGCTAGCCGAACAGGTTTTCGCGGCGATCGGTGACGAGCAGCTTGCGGGTGCGGGGGTAGCGCGGGCCGCGCAGTTCGGCTGGGAGCGAACCGCTGCCGATCTCGATCAGTTAGTTGGCGAACTGACCGCTTCGAAGTAAGCGATGCCGTCGTCATCGAAGTTCTCAGTAACGCGGCCTTCGCTGATCAGCAGGTCGACGTGTCCGAGAGCCTCCGAGAGCGTGAGGTAAGCCTGCGTCACTGCGACGTTGCCCCAAAGCGCCTGCGCTAGCTCGTAGCCGCTGCGCGGGCGCTCGGTAATCAGCTCGCACAGCTTATTTGCGCGGCGCTCATGCAGCCGGAAGCGTTCATCGATCAGCTTTGCGTGGTCGGTAAATCCAGGGCCGTGGCCGGGGAGGATCAGGTCAATTGGCCCCATCTCGCGAGTCTTCGCTAGCGAGTCTAGGTAGATCATCAGTGATTTAGGTCGAGCCAGTTCGCCGGCGTCCTTTTTGCCCGCGAGCGGCGCCTCCAGCGGCCGCGCGATTAGCGGATTTGATGAGACGCTGGCAATCAGATGGTCGGCCGCCAGCAGAGTCCGGCTATTGGCGTCGAAGAAAATCGTGTCGGAGGGCGAATGGCCTGGGCGGTGATGGACCTTCAGTGTGCGGTCGCGCAATATCAGCTCGTCTCCTTCTGCTAGTGCCCGCGTGACGGTCGTCGGCGCACCCCAGCCGCGAAATGAGCGCGAGACGCTGCGCAGTGCAAGGCAGGTTTCCGCCGGGATGCCATGGCGCAGCATCACCGCCGCGGCGAAGCGGTCGTCGGCTTCCATCCAATCGTCGTACTGAGTCAGCCAGGGTGCCAGCGCGCCCAGCGCACAAACTGGCGCGCCTGAACGGCGAGCGAGGATCTCGCTCAGGCCCAGATGATCCATGTGCTGGTGGCTTATGACGATCAGCTCGAGCTGTTCGATCTTCTTACCAAGGCGTGCCAGCTCAGATTCGAGCGCGTCGAGCGCGAGACCTGAATTGGGGCCGGTATCGATCAGCGTTAACGGATCATCATCGATCAGATAAGTGTTGATCGGTCCGATCCCGAACGGTGTCGGCAGCGGGATTGCATGGATGCCGCGCTCCCGCGCGGTTACGGCCTCAGCCGAGCCTTGATCCCAAAGCGCGCTCACGCGCGGATCAGTTCGAGGACCTCATCGCGGCGGGCTTCCATGTCCTCGAACGAGACGAGCGACTCAAGGCAGAGGCGCAGTAATGGCTCGGTATTCGAGGCGCGGACGTTGAAGTGCCAGTCGTCAAAGTCGACGCTCACACCGTCGAGCCGGCCAATAATTGCGCCCTGTGCCTCGTAGCTGACGACGATCTGTTCAAGTTTGGCCTGCGCGTCATCAACCTCTGAGTTGATCTCCCCGGAGATGAAATACTTCGCCTTTAGCTCGGCCAGCATCGCGCTCATCGGCCGCTCGGCCAGCGAGAGGGTTTCAAGCATGAGTAGGGCTGGGATCGTGCCCGAGTCTGCGCAGTAGAAGTCGCGGAAGTAGTAGTGCCCAGAAACCTCGCCGCCGAAAATCGCGCCTTCGTCGCGCATCCGCGTCTTGAAGAAGGCGTGACCGACGCGGTTTATCAGCGCCGTTCCTCCGAGCCGTTCGACTGTATCGGCGACTGCGCGCGATGCGCGCACGTCGTAAAGGATCGTCGCCCCGGGGTGCTTTGCCAGCAGGCTTTCAGCGAGCATTGTCGTTAGGAAGTCGCCGGCAACAAACTCACCTTTGTCGTCGATGAAGAAGCAGCGGTCGGCGTCGCCGTCCCAGGCGATCCCGATGTCAGCGCCAGTTTCGACTACGCGCTCCATGATGAAGGCGCGGTTTTCAGGCAGCATTGGGTTCGGTTCGTGGTCGGGAAAGTTGCCGTCTGGGATGAAGTAGTTCTTGTCGAGCTCAAGGCCGAGATACTCAAGTAGGGGTCCCACCATCGGCCCTGCCATTCCGTTGCCTCCGTCGACGACGACTTTCAGTGGCTTCACCGCAGCCGGGTCGATGAACTCCAGCGTTGCCGCACGAAAGGGGTTGTAGATCTTTATTTCCTCAGAGGTGCCGCCGCCAGGCGCGGGCCCAAGGCCCGTTTCGAGCATGTCGCGGATATCGCTGATGCCACTGTCGCCAGAGAGCGCGATCGCTCCGCGCTTAACCAGCTTGGCCCCCGTATAGGCCTTCGGGTTGTGTGAGGCGGTGCACATCAGGCCGCCGTCCAGCTCACGGCTGCCGACGAGCCAGTAGAGCATCTCGCTTCCGACTTCGCCGATGTCAATCACGTGTGCGCCCTCGGAAAGCATTCCGCTGAGGTAGCGCTGGGCAAGTTCTGGCGCCTCGAGCCGCATGTCGTGGCCGAGGCCAATACCTAGGTCGGCCGTGTCGCGCCCGAGCATCTGGCTGAGCACACGCACGAAGGCCCGCCCAATCGCTTCCGCGAGGTCGCCGTCGATCTGCTCGCCGTAAAGGCCACGGATGTCGTAGGCCTTGAAGATCTCGCTCGGAACATTCACGGTTCGAAAGATTAGCCGCGCAGTGCGTCGCTCTGCCGACACCGCGCGCGCAGTCCTGCGAGCATCACGCGCCAATGGGCGTAGAAGCGGAAGAGTTTGGAGCGAGCGTCGACGGCCGTCGAATCTTTGTCACAGGTGCGGACGGGTTAGTTGGCTCCTGGCTCACTAGTCGACTTATTACGCTTGGCGCGGAGGTTACGATCCTGCGGCGCGAGCAGGAGCCGATCAGTGCACTCAGGTTTAATGGCGCCGCTGCGGAGTGCGAGGTGGTGGCTGGCGACTTGATGGATTCGACGTTGCTCGAGGCTGAGTTCGCGGCGCGAAACATTGACACCGTCCTCCACCTTGGCGCTCAGGCGACGGTGGGGCCGGCAAATCTTTCCCCGCGGGAGACCTTCGAGTCAAACGTGGCTGGTTCGTGGAACGTGCTCGAGGCTGCGCGGCTCAGCGACGTCTCTGGTGTTGTGGTTGCCTCATCGGACACTGCTTACGGCCCAAGCGCTGTTTTGCCGTACACCGAAGCAATGGCGCTCGAAGCCTCACATCCGTACGATGCCTCGAAAGCCGCCGCGGACATCATCGCCCGCTCCTATTGGTCGACCTATGGGCTCCCCGTCGTCGTCACGCGGATGGCCAACCTCTATGGCGGGGGTGACCGCAACAGGTCCCGACTGGTGCCCGAAACTGCGGCAGCAATCATTGCGGGCCGAGCGCCGGTAATCCGCTCCGATGGCTCCCCCGAGCGAGATTTTCTTTACGTATCTGACGCGGTCGATGCCTATTTAGCGATCATCGACTTACTCGATGCTGGCCTCGGGGCAGGGCAAGCTTTCAATGCCGGGAGCGGCATCCCGCGTAAAGCAATTGAGATTGTCGAGACGATGTGCCGCGTCGCGGGAGTCGATCTTGTCGCCGATTTACGCGGAAGCGGAGTGCCAGAAGGAGAGATTGATCGCCACTGGATCGATTCCGCAAAGCTACGTGGCCTTTGCGGCTGGGAACCAAAGGTCCAACTAGAAGACGGGCTAGCGCTGACGCTCGACTGGTACCGAGAGCACCCCGAAGTTCTCGCTGATTGACCTTCCCATTAACATGATCTGACTAATGGCAGGACATTCAAAATGGGCGGGTATCAAGCACAAAAAGGCGATCGTTGACGCGCGCCGCGGCAAACTCTTCACGAAGCTCGGCCGCGCGATAACGGTCGCAGCGAAGGAGGGCGGGGGAGAGGTAGAGGGCAACCCTTCGCTGGCCCTCGCTGTCCAGAAGGCGAAGGACGCCTCGATGCCAAAAGAGAACATCGAGCGCGCTATCGACCGCGGCACTGGAGCTGGCGCAGACGCAGCGGCTTTCGAGGCGGTCGCCTACGAGGGCTACGGCCCGGGTGGAGTGGCGCTGCTGATCGAAGCCCTGACCGAAAACCGCAATCGCACCGGCGCTGACGTTCGCCACACTCTGACAAAGTTCGGCGGCAGCCTCGGCGAACCTGGCTCGGTCGCCTACCTTTTCTCGCAGTGCGGCCTGATCGTCGTAGACGCCGGCAGCCATAGCGAGGAGGAGCTAATGGTCGCGATCGATGCTGGCGCCGAAGAGATTGAAGTCGACGAGGATGTCTTCGAGGTAATTACAGCTGCTGGCGAGCTCGCCGCTGTGCGCGCGGCGCTCGATCAGGCAGCAATCACTTACCAATCAGCCGAGCTCGTTCAAAGACCGACGGTGCGCGTCGAGATTAACGAGAGTGACGCTTCAACGCTGCTAAAGCTGATCGATGCGCTCGAAGAGAACGACGACGTCGGAGATATCCACTCAAACTTTGAGATCGATGCAGAAGTGCTCGAGCGGATCGCCGGTTAAGCAGTTCTGCACAAATTTATTTCGGATTCGGCGCCAACTGTTGTCAGAATGGAGCCGATGAGCGAGACGCCCCGCCGCCGCATGACGGCCCCGCAGCGACGCGACGAGATTCTCGACGCTGCCGCGATCGTGATCGCGCGCGCCGGTTACGACGGCTGCTCGCTCGAGCAGATTGCCACTGAGGCTGGCGTTTCGAAGGCGCTGATCTACGAGCATTTCGATTCCAAGCGCGAACTGCACGCCGAGCTGCTCGGTCGCCACGCGACAGAGATCTTTGCCCGCCTTGAAACCTGCGCCGAGAGTGGAGCAACTGGAGAGGAGCGGCTGCGCCTCGGCGTAGATGCGTTCCTCTCGTTTGTTGAAGAGGATCGTGACGCTTGGCGCGTGCTGTTCCGCGACGCTGCCGACCCTGACATCGTTGAGGCTCTCGCGGCCGTCCAATCACAGGCGGTCGGCGTGATCGCCGCGCTGATGGCCTCAGACCCTGACCGCGTCGAGCACGACCGCGCCGACCAGGCTGATGGTGCGCTCTACCTCGAGCTTCACGCGCAGCTGCTGGCGGGTGCCACGCAGGCTGTGGCGCACTGGTGGTATGACCACGACACCGTTCCGCGCGCTGCAGTAGTTGACCGCGTGATGGAGTTTTGTTGGCTTGGGCTTGAGCGCGTTGCCTCCGGTGAGTCGCTCCGCCTCGCCGGCGAGGCCAACACATCAAAGCGCTAGCCGTTTAGCTCCGAAGGGGAGGCATCCGGCCTGAGGCGCAGAATCAGAGTTAATGATCGTCGTTGGAATCGACCCCGGGATCGCAAATACCGGCTTCGGAGTTGTGCGCAGGCGCGCCGGGCGCCTAGCGGCGCTCGATGGTGGTGTGATCAGGACGCGGGCCGAGCGAACGCCAGAACACCGATTGGCCGACCTTTTCGTCCAAGTTGAGGAGTTGCTTGACCGCCACAGCCCGGACGCAGTAGCGCTGGAGGCAATCTATTTTGGCCAGAACGTCCGCTCAGCCTTCGCAGTAGGGCAGGCTCGCGGTGTCGTGCTGATGGCTGCTGGTCGCCGCTCGATTCCTTGCGAGGACTACACGCCTCAGCAGGTCAAGGCGGCGGTTTGTGGTAGCGGCCGCGCTCCAAAAGAGCAGGTCACGCGAATGGTTCAAAGCCTGCTGGCGTTGCCCGAGCCGCCAACGCCCGATCACGCCGCGGACGCGCTAGCGGTCGCGATCTGCCACGCCAATCACGCGCCGCTTCGTAGCGCCACGCTTCGTGCTCAGGTTCCCGACTCACGCGTCGCATGATCGCCTTCGTAAATGGCGAGGTGGTGAGTCGCCGAGAGGATCACGTCGTCATCCAGACCAGCGGCGGGGTTGGCTATCACTTGGCAGTGTCGGCCGAAACCCTCTCCCACGTGCCCGCCGTGGGCCAATCAGTCTCACTTCACTGCCACCTTGTAGCGCGCGACGACTCGATGGCGCTCTTCGGCTTCGCCAGCGAAGAAGAGCGCGATCTGTTTTTGATGCTGCTTGGCGTTCAGGGTGTCGGCCCAAAGGTTGCGCTTGCGTTGCTCAGCGGAGGTCCGCCGCGCGAGCTCGCGAGCGCGCTTGCCAGCGGCGACATAGCCCGCCTTCAGGCGGTTCCTGGAATCGGCAAGCGCACGGCAGAACGGATTCTCGTCGAACTGCGCGAGAAGGTCAGTGCTCTCGGCGACGAGGGTGGCGAGATCACGGTTACGCGCGGCGATGATCCAAGGCGGATTGCGCGTGACGGCCTAGTGGAGCTCGGCTTCACAATCCAGGAAGCGGACGGTTTCGTGGCCGGGGCTGAGGGCGAAAGCGCTGAGGATCTACTCCAGAGTGCGCTCAAGGCGGCGCGGCAATGAGCGAACAGTTCCCAGACGAGGCGCCGATCATGACGCCTGGCGCGTTGGCGCAAGAGGATGAGCTCGATCGCTCCCTGCGGCCACAAACGCTCGAAGATTTTATTGGCCAGCAAGTCGTCTGCGATCAGCTAGCCGTGTCACTAGAGGCGGCCGCCGCCAGAGACGAACCGCTCGACCATGTGCTGCTTGCAGGTCCTCCGGGCCTCGGCAAGACCTCGCTCGCACAGATCATCGCCACTGAGTTGGGCGTCCCATTCGTGCAGACCGCCGGGCCGGCGCTGGAGCGCAAGGGCGACATCGCTGCACTACTTACCGCGCTCGAACCGGGTTCTGTTTTTTTCGTCGACGAGATCCACCGCCTCAGTCGCGCGCTCGAAGAGACCTTCTACCCGGCGATGGAAGATCGACGACTCCCGATCACGATCGGTCAGGGGGCTGGCGCGCGCGTCGTGACGCTAGAGCTGCCGTCGTTCACGCTGATCGGCGCCACCACTCGGGCTGGGCTGCTTTCGACTCCGCTGCGCGACCGCTTCGGAATTCAGTACCGGCTCGAGAACTATGGCCCCGAGGAGTTGGCGGCGATCGTGCGGCGTTCGGCGGCGATTCTTGAGGTGTCGCTCGAGGATGGCGGTGCGCTGGCAATCGCTTCCCGCAGCCGCGGTACTCCGCGCGTAGCGAACCGCTTGCTGCGCCGCGTGCGTGACTGGGCGGAGGTGCGTGGAACGGGGACTGTCACCGCAGACGCCGCTAATAGTGCGCTCGAACTGCTCGAGGTCGATCAGCTCGGTTGTGACCGGCTCGACCGCGAAATCTTGACGGTCCTTTGCACCACTTATGCAGGCAGGCCGGTCGGCCTCTCCACGCTTGCTATCGCCGTCGGCGAGGAGTCAGACACGATCGAAGAGGTCTACGAGCCGTACCTCGTTCAGTGCGGTTTGATCGGCCGCACCGCTCGCGGCCGGATGGCGACCGTTCGCGCTTACGAGCACCTTGGGCTCGAGCCACCGCGCGACTCTGCGCTCTTTTAGTTTTAGCTTCAATCGGGCGCGGCGCAGCGGCAGCCAACTTACCCCTACCCTTGTACGCTCTCATGGCGCACCATTTTATTTGTCCGCAGTGCGGAAACCGTTCGCTCTCAGTTGACCTGGGCAGCGGTCTGCGCGACTCGCCGAAAGGCTGTCGGGAGTGCGGCTTTGGCTTCATTTTCGAGCTACTCGACGACTACTTTCCAGCGCCCGACGCGGCCTTCTTTGTTTGCGATGACGGGGCCCGCGTGATTGCGTGCGGCCGAGGCGCGTTCGAGCTGACAGGGCTTGACGACGAGCGCGTGATTGGGCGCCCCGTGCGGGACGTGCTTGGCCTTCATTTCGAGCAGGATGCCGATCCCATCGGGACGGTTCTAGAGTGGGGGGTTCGTTCGCTCGGCCAGTCTGTTGAGGTCCGCGCCGAAGGTGACCTGCCCGCGAAAGCCAGCGCCGATATTTTCCCTGCCTACGACGATGATGGCGGGCTATTGCTCGTTCTGACTCCCGCTAAGTAGTCTCTCTAGCTCGATGACCGACCGGCGCCGCAACCTTTTCATTTTGCTATTCGTGGCTGGCTTGCTGGTTCTCTCGGGGATTGTGATCGCAGCCAAGCCAACGGTTCTCGGTCTCGACCTCAAGGGTGGCGTTTCGCTCGTTTATCAAGCGAAGCCAACTAAGCAGGCGCAAGTGACAACAGAATCGGTCGACCAGACGATCGACATCATGCGCAAGCGAATCGACACGCTCGGAGTTGCAGAGCCAGAGATCCAGCGCACCGGCGCCGACCAGATCGACGTCTCCTTGCCGAACGTCACGAACGCTGATCAGGCCGCTGCACAGGTCGGCAAGACCGCCCAGCTCTATTTCTATGACTGGGAGACCAACGTGCTCGGGCCTGGCTGCAAGCCGGCTCCGACCAACGCGGCGGTCACCGGTGGCGCCTCGGCCGGCAGTGGTCAAGGTTCGCTCACGCAGTATGCAGCGGTTGAGCGCGCCGCGAGCTGCCCAAAAACCGATACCGGTAACGAAACAACCACTGGCTCTTACTACCTCGTCAACGAGAAGACGGAGAAGGTTCTCGCAGGGCCACAGGAAACCAAGGTCGACCTTGACGCGGAAATCGAGAACAACAAGATCGTCCAGTCTGCTGACACCTCGGTGGTGGAAGTTCAGCCGGGCACGATCGTGGTTCAAGCCGAAGGCCCAGCTGAGGGCGCGGCTTCTGATCAGTACTACGTGCTCAACGACAACCCGGCGCTCAGCGGCAACGACATCACCGATCCGGAGCAAAGCTTCGCTAACGGCGCTGGCGGCAGCGGCGCGCCGACAGTCAACTTCAGCTTTACCGACACGGGTGTGGAGGCTTGGCAAGCGACAACGCGTGAGATTGCCCAGCGTGGCCAAGACAGTTTCTTTGGTGGCGATGCGCGCAGCGCTTTCCAGCACTTCGCAATCGTGCTCGACGGCAAACTGATTTCCGCGCCGTACATCGACTTTCAGCAAAACCCCGATGGCATTGATGGCACGAATGGCTCCGAAATCTCCGGCGGCTTCACAATAAAAACCGCGCAGGAGCTGGCCAACCTGCTGAAGACAGGCGCCCTGCCAATCAAACTAGACCTGATCTCAGCTTCGTCTGTCTCCGCTTCGCTCGGAAAACAGGCGCTCGACCAAGGGATCATCGCGGGGCTAATCGGCTTTACTCTCGTCGCACTTTTCCTACTCGTTATCTATCGCGGGCTCGGCCTAGTCGCAATCGGGGCGCTTGGCGTCTACGCAGTCTTCCTGTTGGCGATCGTAAAGCTGATCCCAATAACGCTGACGCTACCTGGCATCGCTGGCTTGATCTTGACGATTGGGGTAGCGGCCGACGCAAACATCGTGATTTTCGAACGGGTCAAGGAAGAGGTCCGCTTGGGGCGCTCAATCCCGGTCGCAATAAGTCAGGGCTACCGCAAGGGGCTCTCGGCGATTATCGACGCCAACGTGGTCACCTTCATGGTCGCGTTCATCCTCTTCATGCTCGCGACAGCGGGTGTTAAGGGGTTCGCTTTCACGCTCGGCATCGGCACGCTCGTCTCGTTCCTAACTGCCGTCCTGCTTACGCAGGCGGTGCTCGGCACGCTAGCCGGCTCAAAGGCCGTTTCGAGCGCGGCGATGCTCGGAGCACACTCCACGCGGCAGCGGTTCCGTTGGAATTTCATGGGCGCTTCGAAATGGTTTTTCTCATTCTCGGGCGTGATTTTGCTGGTTGGCGCGCTAGCGGTCGGGGCCAACGGGCTCAACCTTGGGATCGACTTCACCTCGGGCACACGCCTGATCGCGGAGCTGCCTACGCAGGCGACTGAGCAGCAGGTTCGGGCCACGATCGCGCCACTCGGGCTCAGCAAGGCAAAGATTCAGAAGCTCAGCGGGAACGAGTTCAAGGGCGAGGCTGCCTTCCAAATTTCAACCGATACGGTCGAAAGTGGCGAGCGGGCGTCGGTTGAGACGTCACTGAACAAAGAGTTCGGCAAGGGCAGCTACAGCTTCGAAACGATCGGCCCAACATTCGGCAAAACGGTTGCCGACAGCGCGATTATCGCGATTATTGCGTCGCTGATTGTGATTAGCGCCTACATAGCGCTGCGCTTCACGTGGAGGTACGCCGTGCCAGTGCTGGTCGCGCTCGGTCACGACCTGCTGATCACTGCCGGCGTTTACGCGCTACTCGGCTTGGAGGTGACTACGGCGACCGTCGCCGCGCTTTTGACGATTCTTGGTTATTCGCTGTACGACACGATCATTGTTTTCGATCGTGTGCGCGAAAATGTGCCACGGATGCCGCGGGCTGCCTTCTCACAGATCCTCAACCGTTCGATGAGCGAGGTTCTGATGCGCTCACTGGCAACGTCGTTTTGCACCGTATTGCCAATTCTTGCGCTGCTGTTCTTCGGTGGTGAGACGCTCGCCGATTTCGCGCTCGCACTCGTTGTCGGCGTCATCTCAGGAACTTATTCGTCGATCTTCATCGCCACGCCGGTGCTGATGTACTGGAAGGAAGGCGAAGGCGTGTGGCGCTCGCGCCGCGCGCGGATTGCCGCCGCCAATGGTGGAGTTGTGCCGCCGTACGCGACCGCAGCGGGCGGAGCTGAAGCCGAGGTCGAAGTGGACGAGCCGAAGAAGCCGCGCGGCCGGCTTACAGCGCCGGAGGATCCAGAGCGCACAGTCAGTGGAGCCGAGTTCGATGAGATGGTGCGTGATCTGCACGGCGATCAGGGCGCAGTCGCGACCGAAGACGAGGAGCCCGAAACGGTGGCTGCTGAGGGGGCTGCTGCCGACGAGGTTGCCGACCAGAAGCCAGCCGAAACATCACAGGCGGCCGCTAGCAGCGCCGCCGATGCTTCCCCCGAGGATTTGGTGTTCAAGGATGATCGCTCGAAGCCGACAACGCCGCGGCGCAAACGCAACAAGAAGCGTGGGAGGTCCTAATGGCTGCTTTGGCTTGGGTGATGATGGGCCTCGCGATCTGGCACTTCGCGATCTTGGTGCCAGACCGTTTCTGGGGTGGAATCGTCGGCAGCCTGCTTTGCGCAATTACCGGCGCGATTATCGTCGGCCTAATCTTTAGTGGCTTTAGCGTTCCTGGCAACGACACGATCACTGTCCTCGACGCAGTCGAGGCGATCCCCGGTGCGTTACTCGGCTTGGCCGCCGCTTACGCGATCGGCGTGCGGCGGGGAAATCCGTCGCTCCACCTCTAGACGAAGCATCTGTCGGCTGTGCGACCTACTGTCCAGTAGTGGAATCGGCTCGGGTTGAGATTGCAGAAGCTCCGTTTGGTGAGGTCTTGGGGCTCGCCGACGCGTTAGAGCTGAACCCAGTTGTCGCGCAGCTACTGGTGCGCCGAGGATTTAGCAACCCTGCTGAAGCGAACCAGTTTCTAGGCGCCGCTGATCGCTACGAACCAAGTGATTTCGAAGGGATTGACCTTGCGGTGGAGCTCGCGCTCAGCCATATCAACCCCGGGTCGTCAATTCTGATCCACGGCGATTACGACGTTGATGGCGTCTGTTCGACGGCAATCCTTGTCCGCACGTTGAGGGAGCTTGGGGCCAACGTTGACTGGTTCATCCCTGGTCGCCGCGAGGACGGTTACGGGCTCGGCCTCGAGAACGTTGAGCGGTTTGCCGCAGGGCCGACAACCTTGTTGATCACGGTCGACTGCGCGATAACGGCAATCGACGAGGTTGCACGTGCACGCGAACTTGGGCTCGACGTGATCGTCACCGACCACCATCGCCCGCGCGCAGACGGCAAACTTCCGGCCGTCCCAATAGTTCATCCGCTCGTGAATCGTTACCCGGACGCTGAGCTGTGCGCGACCGCTGTCGCCTACAAGTTTGCCCAAGCACTGCGGCTGGCGGCCGGTGGGACCGCAGCCCAGTGCGAGGATGAGCTCGACCTCGTGGCGCTGGCAACGGTTGCCGACTGTGTGCCGCTGGTCGGTGAGAACCGCCGGCTCGTGCGCGAAGGGCTCGTAGCGCTGGGCCGAACAAAGCGGCCGGGACTGCGCGCGCTGATGCGTGTAGCTCAGGTAGATCCGGCTGAAATTGACGAGAAGACAATTGGCTTTCGCTTGGCGCCGCGGATCAACGCGGCCGGCCGCATGCAGCGCGCCGATAGTGGAGTGGAGCTGATGTTGACTGACGACCCGGCCCGCGCTGAGGTGATTGCAGCCGAGCTAGACCACGCCAACGCGGAGCGCAAGCTCGTCGAGCAGCGCATCCGCTTCGAGGCTGAAGCGCAGGCCGCGGCGCTGGGCGCTCGTGATGGCTACGTTCTCTGCTCGCAGGATTGGCACGCTGGCGTGATCGGAATCGTCGCTTCGCGCCTTGCTGAAACGCATCAGCGCCCTGTTGTAATCGTTGCGCTTGATGGCGATGAGGGGAGCGGTTCCGGGCGCTCTGTCCCCGGCTTTGACCTGCTCGCCGCGCTTGAGCACTGCTCTGCTGATCTTCTGCGGTTCGGCGGCCACCGCGCCGCGGCGGGCTGCACCGTGGCGGCCGGTTCGGTAGCGGCGTTCGCTGAACACTTTGAGGCATACTGCGCCGATATTTTTGCTGACCAACTGCCCGGCGGGGTCGATCACGCCGACGCTGTCGTCGGCGGCGACGGCCTTAGCATCGAACTAGCCGAGCAGCTCGCAGCGCTCGGCCCGTTTGGCGTCGGCAATCCAAAGCCGAGGCTCCTGATCCCGGGGGCGCGGCTCGATGGTGCGCGCGCGATCGGCGATGGGAAGCACTTGCGATGCACGGTCAACAGCGGCGGTTTGCGCGTTGGCGCGGTTGCCTTCGGCACGTCGCGCCTGCCGGAGGGTGCCGACAAAGCACTCGACGTAGTCGGTTCGCTCGAGCTAAATCGCTGGCGCGGCGCAGAGGATCTCCAGTTCGTTATCTCAGGGGCGTTCCCGCCAGCTGGAGCGATTAAGTTCGCTGGCCGTCCCGAAAATGACCTCGAGGCGCTGCAAGCGGCGCTCGTAGCGACGCCGCTGGCGGGCACAACAACTCCTAACGAAGGGCATCGCGAGCTGCTCGATCGTCGCGGCGTGGGAGTGGCCGGCGCGCTCGGCGCACTCGTCGCCAGCGGCCAGAGTGTGCTCGTCGTGAGCGCCTCCGAACAGCGCCGCCGCGCCCAGCTTTCAGGCCGGATTGGCGGCTTTGAGCTGACCTCGTGGCCACTCCTCAGGGCGGATAGCACGCTAATGACCACCTTTGCTCACGTAGTTGTGCTCGATCCACCGTTTTGTGCCGAGGCAGAGGATCTGCTCGCAGCTGGGCCCGTCGGCAGCTTCGCCCATCAGTTGTGGGGGCAGGCTGAGGTACGCTTTACGCTCGATGAACTTGAGCGAAATGCGGATCTGCGCGGCTCAATGGCCAGCGTCTATCGCGCCTTACGAGACAGTCCCGATCAACCGCTGCTCGAACAGTTGCGCAGCGGCGACGAGCTACGCACGCCGGTGCAAATGGCGCTCATCATTCGCGTGCTCGAAGAGCTCGGGCTCGCGCGCTTCGACGGTATCGCGCTCCAGTTGCTGGCAGCGCCGGGCGAGCGGCGCGACCTTGAGTCTTCGCCCGCATTTGCTGAGAACGCTCGTGCGAGTGAGGAGGCCAGAGGATGGCTGAGTCCGATCGTGTCGCTGGCGGCGTAGCCGCCTCCCCGCAACAACTTGCGCCGACGCCACTGAGTGACGCAGAGCGCGCGGCGCTTGCGGAGCTCTTCGCCGTGATCGACGAACGTGAACCGCAAAGCGCGCTGCCGATCGACAAGAACCAGGTGATCGCGGCCTACCGCTTCGCGGGTCATCAGCATCGCGACCAGAAACGCCAATCAGGTGAAGAGTTCATTAGCCACCCAGTCAACGTGGCCACGATCTGCGCGGGTTTGGGGCTCGACAGCGAAGCGCTCGTGGCGGCTTTGCTGCACGACACGGTTGAGGACACGGCCGCGTCGCTCGATCAGATTGAGCAGATCTTTAGCGCCGAGATTTCCGCGCTAGTTGATGGTGTGACCAAGCTCGACGCGCTTTCGTTCAAGTCGCGCAACGAGGCGCAGGCAGAGAACTACCGCAAGATGATCGTCGCGATGGCGACGGACATTCGCGTAATCCTGCTGAAGCTCGCCGATCGGCTCCACAACATGCGCACGATCGCCGCGATGCCGAAGAATAAGCAGCTCGAGAAGGCGCGCGAGACGCTCGAAATCTACGCACCGATTGCGCATCGACTAGGCGTCCACGCGATTAAGTGGGAGCTAGAAGACCTTGCCTTCGCGGCGCTCCACCCGCGCAAGTTCAATGAGATCAAAGGGCTCGTGAATCAGCAGCGGGAAGCGCGCGAATTGTACGTCGCAGCGGCCGGCGATCAGCTTCGTTCAGAGCTGGAGGCGCTCGGGATCGAAGCCCAGATCTCAGGGCGCGCGAAACACTTCTATTCGATCTATTCGAAGATGACGAAGAAGGATCGCGAGTTCAATGAGATCTACGACCTCACCGCGATGCGAGTGACCGTCGAGAGCGTCAAGGATTGTTATGGCGCCGTTGGCGTGATCCATTCAATTTGGAAGCCGCTACCAGGGCGCTTCAAGGACATGATCGCGATGCCCAAAGCAAATCGGTATCAGTCCCTTCACACAACCGTAATAGGCCCGGAGGGGTTGCCGCTGGAGATTCAGATTCGCACGCGCGAGATGCACGAGACCGCAGAGTACGGGGTCGCCGCTCATTGGTCATATAAGGATCGCCTCGCCGGAGCCGCGCCCGGCACGCCGGCCGCCGAAACGAAGCTGATCTGGCTGCGCTCAATGCTCGAATGGCAGCAGGACCTCGCCGACCCCGATGAGTTTGTTGTCAACCTGAAAGGCGAGCTCGACGAGGACGAAGAGGAGGTCTTTGTTTTCACGCCTGAGGGCGAGGTTCGATCACTCGCATCCGGTGCAACGCCGCTTGACTTCGCCTACGAGATTCACACCGAACTTGGCCACCGCTGCATCGGCGCGAAGGTCAACGGCAAGCTGGTGCCGCTCGGTTACGAACTCCGCTCTGGCGACCGCGTTGAAGTACTGACCGGGCGCCGCGAGCGCGGCCCTTCACGCGACTGGCTAGCGATGGTCACGACGACGCGCGCGCGCAAGAAAATCACGCAGTGGTTTAGCGCCGCTAGTCGCGAGGACGCTGAGCGCAAAGGTCGCGAGATACTTAGCGCACAGTTGCGAAGCGCGGATCTGCCCGCGCAGAAGATCACCGGCTCACCCTTGCTGGCCGCGGTTGTTCGCGAGATGGGTTTCCGCAAGACCGAAGACTTCTATGTAGCGCTAGGCGGATCAAAGATCTCGGCGAAGGTCGTTGTCGCAAAAATCATCACACAGCTCGGCCAGGGCAAAACAGCCGAGCCCGAGCCTACTGCTGGAGAGGCGCTCGAGGCCAAGCGCACTGGGCCGCGGGCGCCGAGCGGCAGTTCGCAAGATCTCGGCATCAAAGTCAAGGGCGCCGACCGCGTGATGTTGCGCCTAGCGAAATGTTGTCACCCGGTTCCCGGCGACGGGATCATCGGTTACGTCTCGCTGGGGCGGGGAATCACGATTCATCGCGATGATTGCCGCAACGTGACAGCCCTGCGCAAGGATCCGGCGCGCTTCGTTGACGTCCGCTGGGAGGGAGACAACCAGGCCGGGTTTCTTGCCGAAATACATGTCGATGCTTGGGATCGCACGCGCCTGCTTGAGGATCTAACGCGGACAATCGCTGAGCAAGGGGCCAGCATCGTTGAGGCCCGCTGCCTCGATCACCGGCCGATGGTCGCTAACCGCTTCGTGATCGAGGTCGTGGATACGGCCGTGCTGAAGACAACAATTGCCCGCCTGCGCGCTGTCGAGAGCGTCTTCGACGCCTACCGCGTCACCCCCGGTGCGTAGGGTTCGCCGCGAGAACGGTTAGCGCTCCCGGATCGATCGAAAACTCGACCGCGAGGTGCTCGCCCGCAAAATCGCCATCAACTTGGAGCGGGAGTGGCTGCTCATCGGCCGAGCGTAGCTTGAGCGCCGTCAGAGGACCAAGCTGCGTTGTGCCGTTTTTGCCCCCTGTTTCGGTTGTTGCGCCGACGATCCGAAGTGCCGTCACGCCGGCTCGCAGCGGCGCTCCGCTTTTCACGAGCGCGGCCGAAAAGCTGCCCGAGTCCAGCCCAACGTTGCCGCATAACGTTACCGGCCGACTCCCAGCGAAAGTGAAACTCTCGCCGTTCTGAATGAGGACAGTTGATACCGGCAGTGGCTGGTCATTGCCCTCTACGACGATCCGCGGTTTGCGCAGGGCGTAGCTGCGCAGAAACACGCTAATACCGGTCTGGACATAAGACCATTGCCTCAGCCTCGCCTTGCGTGCGGGAGCGGCATCGACCTTGGCAACCACGCTCGCGTCGAGGCCAACGCCGGCGGCAAAAGTGAAAACGCGGCCGTTTACGCGACCTAGGTCCACTCGCCGAAGTTGCCAACGGTCGGCGAGCTCCAGCAGTCGTGCAGTTGAGTCGACGATCTCGCTCGGTAGCCCCAGCAGCTTCGCGAAAACGTTCTGCGAGCCACCGGGCAAGGGGTAGAGCGGCACGCCCGAGCCAGCAAGCGCAGCAGCAGCTTCGTTGAGTGTGCCGTCGCCACCAAGTGTCGCCACGATTTCAGCGCCACCGCTGGCAGCCGCGGAAGCGAGTTCGCGCGCGTGCCCAGGAGCGGTTGTGTCGGCGACCTCTACTTCGTATCGGCTTGCCAGCGCCGCCAAAACTAGGTCGCGCATCTTTCGATTGACGGCGGTTGCGTAAGGGTTGACGATCACGAGCAGCCGCCGGCGCGGCGCGGCGCTAGAGGATGCCACGGCGGCGGAAGAGCGTAATGATTCCGACCAGCAGGACGGTCATCACACCGACAACAACCCAAAAGGCCTCGATCTGACCTTGGCCGGGAACGCGAACGTTCATTCCAAAGATGCTGGCGATCAAGGTCAACGGGAGCAGAACCAGACTGATCGCGGTGAGTACTCGCAGAATCGTGTTCAACTGATGCGAAAGCACCGATTCGTTCGTCTCCTCCAGCGCTTCGACCGCCTCCTTAAAGTTTTCCAGCATGTCCCAAACGCGCTCTGAAGCATCGTTGATGTCGTCAAAGTAAATGTCGAGATCGGCGGCCATGTAACGCTTCGTGGTGCGCTCAAGGTCGGCTAGCGCTGGACGCATCGGGCGCACGACCGAGCGGAAGTTAATTACCTCCTGCTTGGCGGTGAAGATGTCACGGACGACCTCGTTTGAGCGCCCTTCAAAGACGTCATTTTCGAGCTTCTCCAGCTTATTGCCGATTTTTCGCAGCATCGGGAAGCCAGCGTCAACGCAGTCGTCGACGATGCGATACAGCAAATAGCCAGCGCCTTTGCTGAACAGTTCGTCGCGCACCTGCGGACGGCTTTCGCAGCGCTCAAAGAGGTAGTCGACCGCTGGCATCGGAGCCTTGGGAATGGTGATTACGTAATCGTTGCCGACGAAAACGTCAAGCTCGACTGCGCTCAATCTGCGCAGCTCTTTGTCGTAGCGAGGGAACTGAAGCACGATGAAGAGGTAGTTGTCGTACTCGTCGACCTTCGGCCGTTGGTTGCGTGAGTTGAGGTCTTCGTAGTCGAGCTGATGGAATTCGAAGTGATCCTTCAGCCAGTCGCGCTCGACCGAGCGCCAGTCGCTGAAGTTGATCCACTTCAGTCCACGATCAGAACCATTCGCCTCAATTATCTCGACGCGAGCAGCGCCAAGCTCTTCGGCTACAGGTACCGACTCATTGCCGCGTCGGCGCAAAGGACGGCGCAGCGTAGGTTTGGGAAGGCTCGGCATCGAGACTTCGTGGTTCGTCGGCTGGCATCAGATTTGTCCTCTATAGGCCAGTGTACCGGCGCGTGACAGCTGCTTCCATCGCTGCACGCCAGCGTGCTATTCTGCATAGCACATAGCTGGACACATCTAGAGGGGTGGAGGGACTGGCCCGTTGAAACCCCGGCAACCTCCCGAAAGGGAAGGTGCCAATTCCTGTTAGATGTGGTGGGAGTCTCCAGACCTCCGCCACTTGAAGGCGGAGGTTTTTTAATGAGCGCCACCAACCTGAAGTGCCGCGAATGCGGGTCCGAGTACGACCTAGAACCAATCTTCGTTTGCGAGCGATGCTTTGGGCCTCTTGAGGTCGCCTATGACAACAGCGCCTTGGCTGGGGACATCGCTGAGCTGCGGCGCCGCATCCAGGGCGGCCCACAGAACTTGTGGCGCTACAGCGACTTCCTCCCCTTGCCGGCAGGGCCTCCGGGGCCGTCCGGGCGCAACTCATCGCGCGTCGGCCTCGCCGCTGGCTGCACGCCGCTAATCCGGGCGGACCGGCTGGCCGAGCGGCTCGGGCTCAGTGAAGTTTGGGTCAAGAATGACGCTGCCAACCCGACCCACTCATTTAAGGACCGCGTCGTCAGCATTGCCGCCGCGCGGGCCCGTGATTTCGGCTTCGAGGTCTTGGCCTGCGCTTCGACCGGCAACCTTGCCAACTCTGTCGCTGCTAACGCGGCGGCACTTGGGATGGAAAGCTACGTCTTCATTCCAGCCGATCTTGAGGAGCAAAAAATTCTCGCGACCGGTGTTTACGGAACTAATCTGGTCAAGGTTCGCGGCAACTACGACGACGTCAACCGCCTTTGCCTAGAGCTAAGCGGCGAGCGCAACTGGGCCTTTGTCAACGTAAATCTGCGCCCGTACTACGCCGAAGGTTCGAAAACTTTGGCCTACGAGATCGGCGAGCAGCTCGGTTGGCGCACGCCGGACCGGATTATTTCGCCGATCGCGTCCGGTTCGCTCTTCACCAAAATCGGTAAGGGTTTCGCTGATTGGCTCGAGCTCGGGCTGCTCGAAGGTAATCTGCCGACGATGAACGGAGCCCAGGCCGCGGGCTGCTCGCCGGTCGCGACGGCTTGGTCGCAAGGGCGCGATGTCTGCCAGCCGGTCAAGCCGAACACGATCGCCAAGTCGCTAGCAATCGGCAACCCTGCTGACGGGCCCTATGCGCTCGAGCTGGCTAAGAACAGCGGCGGCTCGATTGACTCAGTCACAGACGACGAAATCCGCGCTGGTATTCGGCTGCTTGCCGAGACCGCAGGGGTTTTCACAGAGACGGCCGGTGGTGTGACAATCGCAACTCTGGCGAAGCTCGCTGAGCGCGGTGACATCTGCCGCGACGAGTCGGTCGTCGCTGTAATCACCGGCGACGGGCTGAAGACGCTTGACGCTGTTCGCGGGAGTTTCGAGTCGTTTGAGATCGATCCGACCTTCGACGAGTTCACTTCGAAGGTTGAGGCGAACCTGGTCTCTGCGCAATGAGTGTCACCGTCAAGCTGCCAACCCAGCTACGCGCCAGCGCCGGCGGCGAGGGAGCGGTCACTGTCGAGGCTTCGACGGTTCGCGAGGCGCTCGAAGCGCTCTACGACGCTTATCCCGAGCTGCGCGAACGGCTAAGTGACGACGACGGCTCGCTGCGGCGTTTCATCAACGTCTACGTCGGCGGCGACGACATCCGCTTCGGTGAGCTGCTCGAGACGCCGTTGACCGATGGCCAAGAGCTTCAGATCCTTCCTGCCGTAGCGGGCGGCTGAGCGAGTTCAGTCCGCCAGCCGTAATCGTGATCTGCGGCCTGGAGATCCCTACCGCAATGCCACAACTGCTCAGCCCTTGGTAGATTGAAGTATGTCTACTAGCTCTGATTCATCGTCACCAATTACTCCAGCCGCCGCCGAACTGTTCGAGGCCGCATACGGCCCCTTGTTCGACGCCGTAATGATCACGAACGCCAACTTCGACGAAGCAGCCCTCGAGGTCGTCTACGTCAATGAGGCGTTCGAGCGAGTTACCGGCTGGAGCTTTGAAGCAATCAAGGAAGAAGGTCCGCATGTGCTTCAAGGGGCTGACACAGAGTCGGCGGTTACCGACCGTCTGCGAGCCGACCTCGACGCAGGGCGCCCGTTTGCCGGGTCAACTGTCAACTACCGGCGTGACGGCTCACCGTTCCCGATGGAGTGGAGCGTCACGATGTTTGAGCTCAGCGAAGGCGAGAGCTACTACGTAACCGTTCAGCGCGACGTAAGCGAGTTCGACGGCAGTTAGGTCGCGCAAGAGTCGGCCGCTAGCTTGTAGTTTGGGCGGTGCGCGCGCAACGCGCTTTAGTTTTACGACCATGGCAAATAGAGAGAACGACACGGACGAGCCGGGCGCCGGCCCGAGCGATTCTGGCCCGCGCGGAGCCGGTGGACGCGCGCTGCGCGAGCCTAATTGGCGCAGTGCGGTAGCGCCTGGCGTGGCCGCCGCCGCGGTCTTTGTGGTGTTTCTTTCGTTGGTTTCAAAAGTCCCGATCAACGAAGCCTTGCCGATCGCCGGGCTGATGCTTGTTTTCTACGTACCGATCAGTTAATACACCGATCGGTACCTCTACCGCCGCCGTCTCGCCAACGGCGCCGCGGCGGGCAAGGCGAAGCTCTAGGCAACGCCATCCCGCAGGGCGCAGAAGCGCTAGGAGGTTCAGTCCACGATTAGTTTCGCGGCCTCAGGCCGATCGACATCGCAACTTGACGGCGATTGGCGGGACGGAACCAAATGAGAAACCTCTTACACGTACGCGCCCGGCAGGATTCGAACCTGCGGCCTCCCGCTCCGGAGGCGGGCGCTCTATCCACTGAGCTACGGGCGCAACAGCCCTGAGCCTACCGCGCGCCTCGCGCGGGTACTCTCGCGGACGTGGATCAGATTGAACTCTTCTTCGCTGGTACTGGCGGCTCAGTGCCGACGCCGCGCCGCGGCCTGCCCGCGACGCTGGCCCGGCTCGACGGCGACCGCCTGCTCTTTGACTGCGGTGAGGGGACTCAGCGCCAGCTGATTCGAAGCATCGGCCTGCCCGACATCGACGCGATCTTTCTAACCCATCTCCACGCCGACCACTGGCTTGGCATCCCTGGACTGGTTCGCACACTCGAGCTGCGCGGGCGCGAGAAGCCGCTAGACCTTTATGGCCCGGGCGGCACCGTCAAGCAGCTCGCGGCCGTCGCCGTCGCCAGCAGCAAGATCGACTATGAACTTCACATCTCCGAATTAGAAGCTGGCGACGCGATCGAATTCGCTGGCTACGAGGTTGAGGCTTTCAACGTCCGCCACCGCGGCACGGCGCTTGGCTATTCGTTGATCGAAGCGGGGCGGCCGGGGCGCTTTGACGCCGAACGGGCGGCTGAGCTTGGGATCACCGACGGCCGAGAGATCGCGGCGCTCGTGGCCGGGCAGAGCGTTGGCGACGTTGAGCCAAGCCACGTGATCGGTGAGCCGCGCGCCGGCAGGAAGGTCGTGATTTCCGGTGATACTGCGCCAACTGAGATGTGTGAGGCAGCGGCGCACGGAGCTGACCTCCTGATCCACGAGGCGACCTTCGCCGATGAAGATGCGGCCCGCGCCGCGGAGACGATGCACAGCACGGCGAGGCAAGCAGCGCAAGTGGCTGCGTCGGCCGAAGTGGCGATGCTTGCGCTCACGCACATCTCCGCCCGCTATCCGGTTCGCAAGATCATCGAGGAAGCCGAAGCGGTCTTTGCCGAAACCGTCGTGCCACGTGACTTTGACGCGATCGAGATTCCCTTCGCCGACAAGGGCGCACCGACGCTGCTGCGTCCTGCCGACGTCGAAGTTGAAGAGCCGGCGGCGGCGCAGTTTGCCGAGGCAGCCGAAGAGGGTTCCGCAAAGAGCGAAAATTGATTCAGCGCTGCGCCGTGAACGGTGCTAGCCTACGCGCAGCAGTTAACCCCCTTTAACTCGGTCCGAGAGGCCAAGAAGGGCAGGATCCAATGAGCCAACAGAATGTCGCCCTTGGCGACGAAGATCTGAACCGAGCGCTAACGCGCATCGCTCATGAGGTCCTCGAGCGCAACACCGATCCGTCTTCGCTCGCGATCGTGGGGATTCATAGTCGCGGCGCGGTGCTCGCGCGCCGACTCGTCGCGTTGCTGAGCGACCTTGCTGGCGTCGAAGTCCCGCTCGGCTTAATCGACATCGGATTCTACCGAGACGACCTTGGAAAGCGACCTGAGGCACCACAGGTTTACTCAACAGAGATTGACTTTCCGCTCGATGGAGCGACGGTCGTGATCGTTGACGACGTGCTCTACAGCGGCCGCACCGTGCGCGCAGCAATCGAAGCTTTATTTGCTTATGGGCGCCCCGCCTGTGTCCAGCTCGCCGTACTCGTTGACCGCGGCCACCGCGAACTACCTATCCGCCCTGATTACATCGGCAAGAACCTGCCGACCGCGCCCGGGGAACGCGTCTTCGTTCAACTTCAGGAGAGCGACGGCGTTGACCGCGTCTTGATCGGTGACGCTGAAAGCCTGATCACTGGGGATGCAGCGTGAAACATCTGCTGAGCATCGAGGATGTCAGCCGCGAGGACATTGAGCGGATCTGCGCACGCGCCGCGGCCTTCTCTGAAAATCATCAGCGTGAGATCAAGAAAGTCCCCGCCCTGCGTGGTCGGACGGTGCTCAATCTTTTCTACGAAGCGAGTACGCGCACGCGCAGCTCCTTCGAACTGGCGGCCAAGAGGCTGAGCGCCGACGTCGTCAACTTCAGTGCCGCCGGCTCGTCAACTGAGAAGGGCGAGTCGCTCAAGGACACCGTCCAGACGCTGAGCGCGCACCGCCCCGATGCAATTGTCGTTCGCTGCCCTTGGGCCGGTGCGCCTGCGCTGGTGGCCGAATGGACCGACGCGGCGATTATCAACGCCGGCGATGGCAAGCACGAGCACCCGACTCAGGCGCTGCTCGACATCTTCACCCTCACTCGTCGGCTCGGCTCGCTCGATGGGGTGAAGATCTGGATCGTCGGCGACGTACTCCACTCGCGCGTCGCGCGCTCCAACATTCTTGGCTTTCAGAAGATGGGTGCGCAAGTGACTGTTGCCGGTCCGCCGACGCTGCTGCCGCGCGAGATCGAGGCGATGGGGGTTGAGGTTCGTTACTCGCTCGACGAGATTCGCGAGGCCGACGTTGTTTACGCGCTGCGGATGCAGAACGAAAGGATGCAGCAGGCTTACCTGCCGAGCATGCGTGAGTACGCCTCACTCTTTCAGATCAACGAGCGCCGCCTTGGCGCCCGTTCACTGTTGATGCACCCGGGGCCAGTCAACCGCGGTGTTGAGCTCTCCGATGAGGTCGTTGATTGCGCTCAGTCGCTGATCCTCGAACAGGTTGCCGCTGGCGTCGTTGTGCGAATGGCCGTCCTTTTCGAGCTGCTCGCCGCGTCGAGGGCCTTTGATCCGGTGCCGGAGCACCAGTCGGCATGACCCGTCGCCAGGAACAGTTATTAGTTCGCGGTACGGCCGCGGAGGCCGACCTAATGATCAGCGGCGCGCATTTGATCGACCCGCGCGCCGGGATCGACGGCATCTTCGACATCAAGATTGACGATGGTCAACTAAGTCAGATCGGTGAGTCCGGCACGCTTAGCGTCGGCGCCGACGCTGAGCAGCTCGATGCCAGTGGTTTGCACCTCTTCCCGGCCTTCGTCGACCCGCACATTCATCTGCGCACGCCTGGCCATGAGCACAAAGAAGACATTGAGACTGGAACTCGCTCCGCCGCGGCCGGTGGCTTCTGCGCGGTGCTTGCGATGCCAAACACCGACCCTGTGCTCGACTCAGCACCGGTCCTTAGGGCTTTGCGCGAGGCCGCCCGCCGTGACGCTCGCGTTCCAGTCGGTTTTTTGGCCGCGATCACGATTGGGCTGGGCGGCGCCGAGCTGACCGCAATGTCGGAGCTGCGCGCCGCCGGCGCGGCCGGCTTCACAGACGACGGTATGCCGGTTGAGTCAGCGGGAATGCTGCGTAAGGCGTTGCAGTACCAGCAGATGGCCGGTGGCGTGCTCGCGCTACATGAGGAGGACCGATCGCTGTCGGCCGGCGGTTCGATGCACGAGGGCGCCGTAAGCGCACTGCTTGGGATTGGCGGCATACCTAGCACCAGTGAATCGATAATGGTTGCCCGCGACGCCGCGCTTGCTGGCTACGAGGGTGGCGCGGTGCACATGCAGCACCTCAGCTGCGCCGAATCGGTCGAAGTAATCCGCGAGGCCAAGCGGCTCGGCTACAACGTCACAACCGAGGTCAGCCCGCACCATCTGTGCTTTACGGAAGAAGCGGTGAGCACGCTCGACACGCGGATGAAGATGAACCCGCCGCTGCGGACAGAGGCCGACCGCCAGGCGCTAATTACCGGCCTGCTCGACGGCACGATCGACTGCATCGCCACCGACCACGCTCCGCACAGTGCGCACGAGAAAGAGGTGCCGTTTGAGCAGGCGCCGATGGGCACGACCGGTCTTGAAAGCTCCTTTGCCGCCTGTTACACGGAGCTGGTCCGCAGTGGCCCAATGAGCATCGAGATGCTGATCGAGAAGATGACCTGCGGTGGAGCAATCTTCGGTCTTGAGATTCCGCAGATGACGATCGGCGAGAGCGCAAACCTCGTGCTCGTCGACCTTGAACAGAAGTGGCGCGTGGGAGCGGACGGCTACGAGAGTCGTTCAGATAACTGCGCTTTTGATGGCCGCGAGCTTTTCGGGCGAGTGCTGCTGACTGTTGCCGATGGCGCGGTTGCTTACCGCCAGCGAAGCTTTGCGCTCAGCGCCGCTCCCGACCCAGAGACGGCCGCGCAGTGAAAGTCGCGCGGCTTGAGGCCAGCCGGGCGGCGCTAATTATCGTCGACATTCAGGAGGCTTTCCGTGGCGTGATCGCCGACGCTGATGCGATCATCGCGCGCACGCTGATCCTTGCCCGCGCAGCGACGCTGCTTGGGCTGCCAATTATCGTCAGCGAGCAGTACCCAAAGGGGCTTGGGAAGACGGTCACGGAGCTGGACGAGGCGTTGGCGGGCGCATTGGTCCTCGAGAAAACGGCCTTTTCGGCCACCAATGCTGAGGGCTTTACGCTCGACGGCCGCGACCAAGCGATCGTTTGCGGCACCGAAGCCCACATCTGTGTAGCCCAAAGTGTGCTTGACCTGCTCGCGACCGACGCCGAAGTCTGGCTTGCCTGCGACGCAGTCGGCTCGCGTAGCGCCGACGACCGCGCGCTCGCGATTCAGCGGCTCGCGCTGGCGGGCGCCGTGCCCTCAAGCAGTGAGTCAATCTGCTTTGAACTAATGAAGGATGCGAAAAATCCCCACTTCAAAGAGATTCAGGAGCTAATCAAGTGAGTGCAGACGGGTTCGTTCTGCTTGAGGACGGCGCACGCTTTGAAGGCAAACTCTGCGGGGCTAGCAGCGGGTCTGTTGGCGAGGTTGTCTTCACAACAGCGATGGGCGGTTATCAGGAGTCGGTAACAGACCCTTCGTTTGCTGGCCAAGTTTTGACCTTCACGGCGCCCCACGTAGGCAACTACGGCGTTAGCGGGCGTGCGATGGAGAGCGACCGCATTCACGTTCGCGGTGTTGTGATGCGGGCGGCCGACAACTCGTCTGATGCGCCGACCGCCGACGAAGGTTGGCTCGACTGGCTTGAAGCGAGCCGGATTCCTGCGATCACAGAGGTCGATACTCGCGCGCTGGTGCGTCATCTACGCAGCCTTGGCGCGATGCGCGGCGGAATTTTCGCTGCAGCTGACGCGAGTAGGGCAGCGGCGACGGTCGAAGCTGAGCCGCCAATGGATGGGCAGAACCTCGCCGAGGAGGTTGGACCGAAACAACTGATCCGCCACGGCGAGGCGAATAGTGGTCCCCGTGTGGCCGCAGTTGACACCGGAATCAAGCTCTCGATTGTCAACCAGCTTGTCCAGCGCGGCGTGCAGCTTGACCTCCATCCCTGCAATGTCAGCGCGGAGGATCTACTCGCCGACGATCCCGACGCAGTCTTTCTTGCCAACGGCCCTGGCGACCCGGCGGCTCTCGCTGGCGTTGTCGAGACTATTCGCGGCGTGCTCGGCAAAAAGCCGGTCTTTGGAATCTGCCTTGGCCACCAGCTCTGCTGCCGCGCACTTGGGCTTGAGACATTCAAGTTGCCGTTCGGCCACCGCGGCGTGAACCACCCAGTTAAAGATCTGCGCACGGGCAAGATTGAGATCACGTCGCAGAACCATGGCTTCGCCGTAGCAGCGCCCGGCGGCGGGCTACGCGTAGAGACCGACGAGCCAATTCGCTGGGAGACCGACTTCGGCGCCGCGGAGCTCAGCCACGTCAACCTTTACGACCGAACCGTCGAGGGGCTCACGCTGCTTGATGTCCCGGGCTCAACCGTCCAGTACCACCCCGAGGCTGGGCCGGGCCCACATGACGCGCGCCACCTCTTCGACGAGTTCGTCGAACGAATTCACAAAGCGGCGGCCTGATGCCGCGGCGCGATGATATCGAAAAAATCCTCGTGATCGGTTCCGGGCCAATCGTGATCGGCCAAGCGGCCGAATTCGACTACTCCGGAGTTCAGGGCTGCAAGGTGCTGCGCGAAGAGGGCTACGAAATCGTCCTCGTTAACTCGAATCCGGCGACGATCATGACCGACCCGGAGTTCGCCGACGCGACTTACGTTGAGCCGCTACTGCCAGGCCCGGTCGCGGCGGTGATTGCGAAGGAGCGCCCCGACGCGCTGCTACCGACGCTCGGTGGACAGACGGCGCTGAATCTCGCCAAAGCGCTCGCTGAGGACGGAACGCTGGAGCGTTTTGGCGTCGAGCTAATCGGCGCCGACTATGAGGCGATTGATCGCGCTGAAAACCGTCAACGGTTCGCCCAAACAATGACCGCAGCAGGGCTGAAAATGCCACGCAGCGCGATTGCGACGACGCTCGACGAAGCACTCCGAGCGCTAGCAGAGATAGGTCTACCAGCAATCATTCGTCCCGCGTTCACATTGGGCGGCCGCGGCGGAGGGATTGCCCGCGACGAGGATGAATACCGCTCAATCGTCGAGCGAGGGATTGAGGCCTCTCCAATCGGTCAGGTTTTGCTCGACCAGTCGGTTCTTGGCTGGGGCGAATTTGAGCTTGAAGTGATGCGCGACCGCGACGACAACTGCGTGATCGTCTGTTCGATTGAGAACATTGACCCGATGGGTGTCCACACCGGCGACTCGCTAACAGTGGCGCCGCAGCAGACGCTGACAGATGAGCTTTATCAGCAGCTCCGCGACCAAGCCTTGACCGTTATCCGCGCCGTTGGAGTTGAAACCGGTGGATCGAACGTTCAGTTTGCCGTCAACCCAGCGACCGAAGAGATTCTCGTGATCGAGATGAATCCGCGCGTCTCGCGATCATCGGCGCTGGCCTCGAAGGCGACCGGTTTTCCGATCGCCAAGATCGCGGCTCGGCTAGCAGTCGGCTACACGCTCGACGAGATTCCCAACGACATCACGCAAGTTACGCCAGCAAGCTTCGAACCGACAATCGACTACATCGTCGTCAAGTGGCCGCGCTTCGCTTTCGAAAAGTTCCCCGGCGCCGACCCACGGCTCTCAACACACATGAAGAGCGTCGGCGAAGTGATGTCTTTCGGTCGAACCTTCCAGCAGGCGTTCGCGAAAGCGATGCGCAGCCGCGAGCTCGACAGCCCAGCAAAGCTCGGCGGGCTCAGCGTTGATGATCTGATCGCCGCCCTAACGCCAGCCGGAGCCGAGCGCTACGACTTTATGCTCGAAGCGTTCCGCCAGGGCGCGACGATCGAGCAGGTTCACGAGGCCTGCCTTGTTGACATCTGGTTCCTGCGCCAGCTCCAACAGTTAGCGCTGGATCCCGAAGCCCCGTTCGCGGGGCAGCGCGTTTACCGCTCAGTTGACACCTGCGCTGCCGAATTCGAAGCCCGCACGCCCTACTTCTATTCCGGCTGGGAGCAGCAAGCCGAAAGCGAGGTCGAGCGCGGTGAGAACGCTTCGGTGATGATCCTTGGCGCTGGGCCAAACCGGATCGGGCAAGGAATCGAGTTTGATTACTGCTGTGTCCACGCCGCGATGACCGTCCGCGATAGTGGCCGCGACGCGGTGATGATCAACTGCAACCCGGAAACAGTCTCAACTGATTACGACACTTCCGACCGTCTCTACTTCGAGCCGCTGACGCTCGAAGACGTACTCGCGGTGGCCGAGATCGAGAAGCCTGAGGGAGTAATCGTCCAGTTCGGCGGCCAGACGCCGCTAAAGCTCGCTGCAGGGCTCGTAGAGGCCGGTATAACGGTGCTCGGAACGAGCGTTAACGCAATCGACCTAGCTGAAGATCGCGGCCGTTTCGGCGGCCTGCTCGAGCAGCTTGGCTATCAGGCCCCTCCGTACGCCGAGGCGCATTCGGTCGAGCAGGCGCTCAGCATCTCCGACGGCGTCGGCTTTCCGCTGCTTGTGCGACCGAGCTACGTGCTTGGAGGCAGGGCGATGGAGATCGTCTACTCACAGGATGATCTAAAGGATTACCTATCGCGCCACGTCCGTGAGGACGGCCGCGCGATCTACCTCGACCGCTTCCTCGAGAACGCAATCGAGGTCGACGTCGATGCGCTTTGTGACGGCGCCAACGTTTGGATCGGCGGCATCATGCAGCACGTTGAAGAGGCGGGCATTCACTCCGGCGACAGTGCTTGCGTGCTTCCGCCTCACTCGCTTGGGCCGGAGATGCTGGCCACGATTCGCGAGCAAAGCGAAGGAATCGCCAAAGCGCTCGGCGTGGTCGGACTTTGCAACATCCAGTTTGCTGTTTACGGCGCTGAGCTTTACGTGATCGAAGCGAATCCGCGCGCCTCACGAACAGTGCCTTTTGTGAGTAAGGCAATTGGACTGCCGCTGGCGAAGCTCGCCTGCCGCTTGATGCTGGGCGACAAGCTTGAGGATCTTGAGCTCCCCGCCGATCCGATGGGCCACGACCACGTTTCGGTTAAAGAGGCCGTGATGCCGTTCGACCGTTTCGATGGAGCCGACGCGCTGCTTGGGCCCGAGATGCGTTCGACCGGCGAAGTGATGGGCATTGCGCGCGACTTCCCGACCGCCTTCGCGAAGGCCCAGGCTGCCGCCGGCGCCGCGCTTCCCGACGGTGGCACGGCGTTTATCACCGTGACCGATTCAGACAAGGCTGGTGCGGTGGCGATTGCGCAGACGCTGCACGACCTTGGCTTCAAGATCGTCGCCACGCGCGGCACGCGCGAAGCGCTCGAGCGGATGGGCGTCCCGGCCACCGAGCTGATGAAGGTCGGCGAAGGATCACCGAACGTCGTCGACATGATCGAAAGTGGCGAAGTGACGCTGGTTGTAAACACACCGACCGGCTCGGGTGCGCGCAGCGACGGCTGGGAGATTCGCCGCGCCGCGGTTGCTGGCAGCGTTCCGTGCCTGACGACCTTGGCCGGCGGCTTGGCGGCCGTGCGGGCTATCGCGTCGGCCCGGAACGGTGAAGCAGAAGTACTCTCTTTGCAGGAGATTCATCGCGGTTTGCGCTCCGTCGAGGCGCAGGCGTGAGTGGCGCCGCTGACCGCGTGCAAGCGCCTTTCGGAACGCGCGAGGTACGAATCGCTGGAACCGAGCAGATCGGTCCGTACCGCGTATTTAGCTGCCGCGACCCGGAAGGACCGTTGCCGCAGGCCGGCCAGTTCTACATGCTCGCGAGCGCCGAGCGGTGGGGTGGGGGCAGCGATGAAAGGCCCTACCTGCCGCGCGCAATCTCCGTCCTAGCGGCCGACGATGATCAGCTTTCGTTTGCGCTCGAGTCTGTCGGCCCGGGCACCGAGCGGCTCGCTGAACTCGAGGAAGGCGACGGCCTGCGGCTGCTCGGACCTCTTGGTAACGGCTTTACCGCACCGCCTGATCATGCTCGGTCGATTCTCTGCGGCGGCGGAATTGGTTTGGTGCCGCTAGCGATGCTCCAGCATGAACACCTGGCCGCCGGCCGCAAAGTCTGCGCTTTGCTCGGTTTTCGAGATGCCGCCCACGCCGCTGGGGCGGAGTTTGTGAGTGGCGCGCAGGTCGCCACCGACGATGGCTCTGTTGGCCACGGCGGGCTCGTAACCGAGTTGCTGTTAACCGAGCTGGATCGTGATTCAAGCGCAGTGATCTATGCCTGCGGTCCGCCGCAGATGCTTGACACTGTGCGCGCCATCAGCGTTGCCAGCGGCGTTCAAGCGCAGCTTGCGTTAGAAGCGCCGATGGCCTGCGGCTACGGAGCCTGCTACGGCTGCGTCGTGAAAGTTACCGACGGCAGTTATGTGCGCACGTGCCTCGATGGACCTGTCATTGCTGCCGACCAGCTCGCAGCCGACTGGCTCCTGAGAGAGGGCTGACGATGGGTGTTGACCTCTGCGCTATCGATCTCGCTCATCCGGTGATTAACGGTTCGGGCACGTTCGACGTAATTGCTGCCAGGCGGGCCTTTGGCGCGTCGGTAGATGAGCAGTTTCCCTTCTCGGCTTTTGTTTCGAAGACAATTACGCTGCAGCCTCGCAGCGGCAATCCGCCGGCCCGGCTGTTTGAAACCCCCGCTGGACTAATTAATTCGATCGGGCTGCCAAACCGGGGCCTAGCCGGCTATCTCGAGCACGATCTGCCGCAGCTCGCGACATTGGCGGTGCCGCTGATAACCAATGTGATGGGCTCCGACGCTGGCGAAGTCAGTCAGCTGCTCGAAGCGCTCGATGGCCGCGAGGAGATCGCGGCAATTGAACTGAACGTCTCTTGCCCGAACGTGAAGACCGGTCTTGACATTGGCTCCGACCCGGCTGAGCTGAGCAAACTGTTGGCGGCCGTGCGCGCCGATACGTCGAAGCCGCTGATCGTCAAGCTGACGCCAAACACGGCAAACGTGGCACTCGTGGCAAAGGCAGCAGAGGCCTCCGGCGCCGACGCGGTCTCCTTGATTAACACGCTACGCGCGTTCGCTGCGGACCCCGCGCGGCCAGGCAAAGCATGGCTTGGCAGCGGCACCGGCGGCCAGTCAGGACCGGCCATTCGCGCCATCGCGCTCGCTCAGACAAGCGCCGTTGCGGCGGCAGTAGAGCTCCCGATCATCGCGATGGGAGGAATCAGCAACGCCGCTAACGCGCGCCAGTTCCTTGACGCTGGAGCACTCATTGTCGCAGTGGGCACGGAGAGTTTTCGCGATCCAGCCGCTGCTGCTCAGGTTCGTGACGGGCTCGCGCGAGCAGCCTAAGTGAAGCTCGATCGGCGTCGTCCAGACGCTTGATAAGTGCAAAGCCTCGACCTCAAGTCGACGTCAAGTCGAATATTTCTGCCACGCCTCGCAGGTCGATCAGAGTTGTGTATGCTCGCGGTCGTGGCTTCGGCAACCGATAAAAAATCTCTCCTAGCGGCCGAGGCACCGGAGCGTTCAAAGCTTCAGCGGATGGAGGCCCTCGAGCGCGCGAACGACATTCGCAGCAAGCGCGCGAAGCTCAAGCGTGACCTGCGCGCCGGGAAGGCGACGATCGATCGGCTGCTCGAATCACCTCCGGAGTACCTACAGACAGCGAAAGTGTTCGACCTGCTTTTGGCGGTGCCGAAGTTTGGTCGCGTGAAGGCCAACAAAATTCTTCAGCAGGTCCGCATTTCGCCGAGCAAGACCGTTGGCGGGCTTTCGGACCGCCAGCGCGGCGAGCTCGTTCAGCTCTTGCGTAGCCGGGTCCGCTAGTCGCGCCGCACAATCGCTTAGCCTGCGGTTATGGCGCACGTAATCGTTATCACCGGGCCTTCAGGGGTCGGCAAAGGGACGGTTATTCGCTTACTGCGCGAGCGTATTCCGGCGCGCCTGACTATCTCCGCCACGACGCGTGGGCCGCGCCCGGGCGAACGAGACGGAGTCGACTACCACTTTCTCAGCGCCGAGCAGTTTGAGCGACTTGTCAGCGAGGCGGCGTTCGCCGAGCACGCACGCTACGCCGGCCAGCAGTACGGCACACTGCTGACCGAGTTGCGCCGCGAAGGCGACGGCGTAGTGCTGCTGGAGATTGAGCTTCAAGGAGCGCGCCAGATTCGTGAGCTGATGCCCGAGGCGCTGCAGGTCTTCATCGCGCCCCCGTCGTTAGCGGCGCTGCGTCAGCGACTCGTCGGGCGCGGCACCGATTCGGCAGCGACAATTGATGAGCGGTTGTCGGTCGCTCGCGGTGAGCTTGAGGCACAGGACGAGTTCAGCGAGGTAATCGTCAACGACCACGTCGATGTCGCTGTTGACGCGTTGGAGGCGCTAGTGCAGTCGCAGCTGGGCGGGGCGGTAGACTGATCAACATGATCGCTCCTCGAATTGACGCCCTGCTCGAACAGGTGGACTCGAACTACGCCACCGTGATCGTCGCTGCGAAGCGTGCCCGCCAGATCAACAGCTACTACCACAACCTCGGCGAGGGAACTTTTGATGAGTTCCCGCCGCCAATGGTCGCCAGCCACTCGGCTAATTACCTCACGATCGCACTCGAAGAGGTCGCCGACGGCAAGCTCATTTATCGCTACCCCGAGTAGCAGTTAGAGCCAGGAGCGCGATAATGGCCCGAATTCTTCTCGGCGTCAGCGGCGGCATCGCTGCCTATAAGGCGCTCGAACTAATTCGCTTGGCAAGCGCCGCCGGTCATTCGGTGCGCGTGATCCAGACCGAGAATTCGCAGCGCTTCGTAGGCGCAGCCTCGTTTGCGGGCCTCACCGGTGCGCCGGTCTTGACGTCCGAATGGGAGCGCGACCCCGCCCGCGGCGCCTTCCCTGATCAGCCGGCTCCTGAGCACGATCCGATCAGCCACCTTGAACTGGTGCGCAATGCCGACTGTTTTGTAATCGCACCGGCCAGCGCGAACACAATCGCCAAGCTGGCGAGCGGCGCGGCCGACAATCTTCTAACGAGCGCTGCGCTTGCGGCCGCGTGTCCACTAATCGTGGCGCCCGCCATGAACCATCAGATGTGGCAGAACGCCGCGACTCGAGCCAACGTCGAGCTGCTCGCTGAACGGGGAATGACGATCGTTGAGCCGGATGTTGGCTCGCTCGCAAGCCGCAACGAGCGGGGCAGTGGGCGGCTCGCTCAGCCGGCAGCAATCCTTGCCGTCATCGAGCAGAGCGTGCCAGTCGGGCAGCGGCCTTGGGACGGTCGCAAAGTGCTCGTGACCGCGGGGGGTACGCGAGAGCCGATCGACGCCGTCCGCTTCATCGGGAATCGATCCTCGGGGCGAATGGGCTTTGCTCTGGCCGAGGCCGCCGCCGCGCGCGGCGCCGACGTCACCGTGATCGCCGCGAATGTTGACCTGCCCCGTCACGCAAAGATCACATACATCGAGGTCGAGAACGCCGCGCAGCTCGAGCAGGCAGCACAAAGTCAGTTTCCAAGCTGCGATCTGCTGTTAATGGCCGCGGCCGTCGCTGACTTCACTGCTGCCAAGCCAATCGCTGGCAAACTCAAGAAGGAAGGACGCGGCGAGCTGGAGCTAACGCTGACAGCAACGACCGACGTGCTCGCCGAGCTGGGCGCGGTACGGAGCGAAGCGCAAACGCTCGTTGGCTTTGCCGCAGAGTACGGCGCAAACGCGCTTGAGGTAGGGCGCAGGAAGCTCTCCGACAAGAGTCTTGATCTACTCGTCATCAATGACGTTTCGCCAGCTGATATTGGGTTTGAGAGCAGCTCCAACGAGGTCACGATTGTCACCGCCAGTGGTGATCAGCACGTCCCGAAGGCCGACAAGGCGAGCATTGCAAACGAAATCCTTGACGCTGTAGACCGGTACGATCTCGCTCGCGCGCCAATGGTGCCCAAGGGCACCCACTAGCGATGGCTGCTCCTTCAGGCTACGACTCTTATCGCAGCGGGCTAGAGCTGCTTGAAAGTGGCGATCACCACGCTGCTGTGGTCGCGCTGATGCGTGCGCGTGAAGTGGAGCCCGGCGCAGCAATGGTGCGCGAGGCGCTGGGTCGCGCGCTCTTTGGTGCCCACCGTTACCGCGAAGCGGCAACCGAGTTCGAGGCCGTCGTAGATGGCGCACCAACGAATGATTACGCGCTCTTCTGCCTCGGTCGCTCGCTCCAGCTGCTTGGAGCACACGACGACGCACGCCGTCCACTTGCACTAGCTGCCTGCCTGCGGCCTGAGCGCGACGACTACCGCGCGTACCGTGACGCGGCCCGACGCCTAGCTTCCTGAAACTTGCGCCGGGCGCATTAAATCGGCGACAAAGCGGCGTCGGTGCTATCGTTGAAGACGAGCTTTCGAAGGCCGGTAGCGCCGGTCACCGCAGCAACGAAAGTGGGCGCTAGCCCACTTTTTTTATCCCCTTATCGCGATGAATACGACACAAATACACGCCGAAATCGAGGCCAAGCTGGCTGAAACTCAGCCGGCATTAGAGGTGCTCGCCGTGGAAGCTGCAGGTAGTGGCACGGTGCGCGTTGTGATTGACCATCCCGACGGCGTCACGCTCGACCTGTGCGCGGCGGTCACGGGCGACCTCGAGCTGATCCGCGAGAAGGTTGGGATCGAGGTTTCGTCGCCAGGGCGTGAGCGGCCACTCACCCGCCCTGAGCATTTCCAGCGTTTTTTGGGCCGTCGCGCGAAGGTGCGCACCGGCGAGCCGCTCGACGGGCAAAGCAACTTCAGCGGCGAACTGGTCGGCGCGTCAACCGAAGAGGTAACAATTTCGGCCGGCGATGCGCTAGTCGTGATCCCTTATGAGGCGATTAAACGATCCAACCTGATCGAGGAGTAGCGAGATGTCGACGGAAATCATCGAAGCAATGACAGTCCTGGCCAACGAGAAAGGGATTAGCCCGGAGCGGCTGATCGCGGCTCTTGAGGATGCACTCCTTTCGGCCTACATGAAGCAGTCGACCTCAGTTAAGTATGCGCGCGTTGCGCTCGATCCTGACACCGGCGACTACCGCGTGATTGAGCTGAAGATTCCTGAGCGGCTTGAAGCTCAGCTGATCGTCGAAGCAATCGATGAGGAAACCTACCTCGACCCTGAGACCGGGGAATACGTCGAGCCCGCTGAGCCGGTGATTGACCCTGAAAAGTTCGCGATCTACCGCGACCAGATCGAAGAAGCCGACGTGACGCCAGACGACTTCGGTCGAATTGCCGCTCAGACCGCCAAGCAGGTAATTCTTCAGCGGGTCCGCGAAGCCGAGCGCGACATGATGTTTGACGAATATCAAGACCGCGTAGGAGAGCTCGTCAACGGCATTGTTCAACAGTCTGATTCTCGCTACACGCTGGTGCAGCTCGGCGTTGGTGGCCGCATCGAGGCGCTACTACCCCGTTCTGAGCAGGTCGACGGTGAGCGCTACGACCACGGTCAACGCGTCAAGGCCGTAATCAAAGAGGTTTCGGCCGACACGAAGGGCCCGTCGATCATTCTCAGCCGCCGCGACCCGGAGCTGATCAAAGCGCTCTTTGAGCTCGAAGTGCCAGAGATGGCTGACGGTCTTGTAGAGATTGCCAACGTGGCTCGGGAGCCGGGCTACCGCTCGAAGATCGCTGTCGTCTCCTACGCCGATGGCGTCGACCCCGTCGGTGCTTGCGTGGGCCCCCGCGGGTCGCGCGTCCGGATGGTCGTGTCCGAGCTGCGCGGCGAGAAAATCGACATCATTCCCTACAACGAGGAGCCTGCCCGCTTTGTTGCCAAGGCGCTTTCGCCAGCCCGCGTTCGCGAAGTCGTCGTCGACGACGAAGCCCGTCAGGCAACCGTAATCGTTCCTGATGACCAGCTCGCACTGGCAATTGGCCGCGAAGGGCAGAACGCGCGTCTTGCTGCCCGTTTAACCGGCTGGCGAATCGACATTCGCTCCGAATCTGAATTCGCCACAGAGGCTCCTGATGGGTCGATGTCGGCCGACGAAGAGGTCGGCGGTCGTTGCGTCGCGGTATTGACAAACGGTCGCCGTTGCCCGAACGCCGCACTGGCTGGCACAACCTCTTGCGGCCTGCCTGCGCACATTGCGCTTGGACGCTTCAGTGGTAACTCGGTTGCCTTCGCAGCGGAGCTGACCGAGGAAGAGATAGAGCGCTTCGCGGACCCTGAAGTCCCAGCTGCTGAGCTCGCTAGTCGTGTCGGTGAGATTGAGGCAGTCGTTTCGGAGGCACAAGCTGTCGCCGCTGCTGCCGCCGCGGCGCAGGCTGAAGCGGACGCTGCTGCAGCAGCACAGGCCGCCGCCGCAGAGGCCAGCGCAGAAGCCGAGGCTGACTCCAGCGCAGAAGCCGAGGCTGACTCCAGCGAAGAGATTGCCGACGCCGAGGACAAGGTCGGTGAGGCCGACGAAGTGGCCGAAGAGGCGGAGGAAGCGAAGCTCGAAGCCGAGCAAGAAGCCGCCGAGGACGAGGCGGACGAAGAGGTCGCTGGCGCTGAAGTGTCTGAGGATCAAGCGGCGAAGGATGAGCTGGAAGAAGAGGCAAGTGGCAACTAAGCGCGTTCACGAGATCGCAAAGGAGCAAAACCTCTCCAGCCGCGAGCTGCTGGAGGAACTTCGCGCTGGCGGTTTAGAGGTAAGCGCCGCAGCTTCGAATGTCGATGAGGACGAAGCGCTTCGCATTCTTAAATCGGCCGGCGAGAGCCCAACTGAGCGCCAAGCGAAATCACCGACGAAGCCTCGCACCCCGGCGGCGCTGCGCAGGACGCCAGCACCAAAAGCCGCAGCCAAGGCACCCGCTGCAGCGCCGCCCGGACCGGCTGAGCAGCGCAGCTTTGACCCTGACGATGGCGTCGACACGGGAGGCAATCGCGTCTTCGAGCCCGACGTCGTCACCCCTATAAAGCCGTCGTCGGCTGGCGGCAAGCGCGAGCCTGCGCTGCCACCGGCGCCGAAGCCAAAGGGCGCACCGAAGCCAAATGTCGGCGCGCAGGCGCCGCCTATGCCCAAACCGAAGGTTGCAGCCGAGAAGGCTCCGGAGGAGCCCGCCCAACCGGTTGCGGCGCCCACCTCTGGCGAGAAAAAGGCAGCAGACGCTCAAACAGAAAGCAAGCCAGCTGCGCCGGTCGACGAGATTGCCGCCGCTGCGAGCATCGGCCCGAAGATCATTGCTCAACCTGATAAGCCGAAGCGTGCGCCGCGCAAGCCCGCTGCCCCAGACGATGCCGGCGGAAAGCGCCGCGTTGTAATCGATTCGCAGGCCAATCGCCGCCCTGGCGGCGGGCCCCCACCAGGTGGTTTTCCGCAGCGCCGCCCACGTCGCCGTGGCCGTCGCAAATTCGATGACACGCCGCTGGCACCGCTGGACACCAGCGCGCAGAGCGCGACCGACGCGGTGCGCGTAAACAGCGGCGCGACGGTCAAAGATGTTGCTGAATACCTAGGTCTGCCCGTCCCGGACCTGATTAAGCAGCTGATGATGATGGGCGAGATGGCGACGCTCACTCAAACCCTGTCCGATGAAGCAATCGTGATCCTCGCTGAAGCGCTCGGCAAAGAGGTTGAGATCGTCACAGCGGCCGAGGAAGAAGCCGAAGAGCTGGTCTTCGTGGACGCAGAGGCTGATCTTGTTGAGCGTCCGCCGGTCGTAACAATCATGGGTCACGTCGACCACGGCAAAACATCTCTGCTCGACGCGATCCGCAAGACCGAGGTCGTCGCTGGCGAAGCCGGGGGCATCACCCAGCACATTGGCGCCTACCAAGTTCATCACGACGGCCGCCTGATCACCTTTCTCGATACCCCCGGTCACGAAGCCTTCACGGCGATGCGCGCCCGCGGTGCGCAGGTGACCGACATCGCGGTGATCGTGGTCGCGGCAGACGACGGGCCCAAGCCGCAGACCGACGAAGCGATAGATCACGCCCGCGCCGCCGGCGTGCCAATCGTCGTCGCCGTCAACAAAGTCGACAAGGAGGGTGCCGACCCGACCCGCGTGCGCACCGAGCTGACTGAGCGTAAGTTGCAGCCCGCAGAGTGGGGTGGGGAGACCGAATACGTTGACGTGTCAGCGAAGTCCGGCAGCGGTCTCGACGAGCTGCTTGAAACGCTGCTCGTGGTTTCTGAACTCGAGGATCTTAAAGCCAACCCTGACGCCGAGGCGAGCGGGATCGTTGTCGAATCAAGGCTCGACCCGGGCCGCGGACCGGTCGTTACGGTGTTAATTCAACGAGGCACGTTGAAGGTCGGTGACGCTTTCGTTGCCGGCGCGCACTGGGGTAAGGCGCGCGCGATGCACGATCACACCGGCGCCGTTCGCGACGCAGCGATGCCAGGTGATCCAGTTGAGCTGCTCGGCTTCGATGGCGTCCCGGACGCTGGCGAGCTGCTCCACGTCACCAAGAACGAGAAGGTTGCTCGCCAGCAGGCCGATGAGCGTCAAACGCGCATGCGCAACGAGGCGGCGGCGCGCCGTTCGGGTCGAAAGGTTTCGTTTGATGATCTATTCAGTGGAATTCAGGCGGGTGTGCTCGCCGATCTCAACCTTGTGCTGAAGGCCGATGTTTCAGGTTCGCTTGAGGCGTTCGAAGATGAGATCGCAAAGCTTCCCCAAGACGAGATCTCGGTCAACATCATCCACCGCGGTGTGGGCGGCATCAACGAATCGGATGTAATGCTCGCCGCCGCTTCCGACGCGATCATCCTCGGCTTCAACGTGCGCCCAGTTGGCGACGCGCGCGCTGCTGCGGACCGCGAGGAAGTAGAGATTCGTGGCTATTCAGTGATTTACAACGCGCTTGGCGAGCTGCGCGACGCGATGACAGGGATGCTCGTCCCAGAGGAGGTCGAGGATGCGCTCGGCAGCGCGGAAGTGCGCCAGACCTTCAAGGCCTCAAAGGTCGGCACAATTGCTGGCTGCCAAGTCACGGCCGGCAAGCTTGTTCGCAACGGCCACGTGCGCGTAGTCCGTGACGGCACAGTTGTTTATGAGACGACAATTGATTCGCTCAAGCGCTTCAACGACGACGCCAAAGAGGTCGCCGAAGGCTTTGAGTGCGGGATCGTGCTAGCCAACTTCCAAGACGTTAAAGAGGGCGACGTGCTTGAGGCTTACACGACGCGCAAGGTAGAGCGCCAGCTGTCCTGAGGCCAGCGCCTCGGATTCTCCAGCGCCCCTTTCAATGGCGTCCTCACGAATGCGGCGGGTCGACGAAGCTATCCGCGAGGTTGCCGCCGACACGATCACGAAGCAGATCAAGGATCCGCGCGTCGGCTTTGTCACCGTTACCGACGTTCAAACGACCCCCGACCTGAGCAGAGCGCGGATTCACGTGAGCATCTTCGATTCGCCGTCGGGCCCGGAAGATTGCCTCGAGGCGTTAAACGCCGCGCACGGCGTTGTCCAGACTGCCTTGGCGAGCCAGCTTCGAATGAAGCGCACGCCAACCGTGCAGTTCGTAATCGACACGACGCCGGCGACGGCGGCGCGGCTCGAAGAGATCCTCGACGGAGTAGATTTACGAAGCGAAGGCGAATCCCAATGAATCCGACTGCAACAGAAAGCCGTGAACAGACGATCGACGCCCTTAGCGTCGGCGAACGCTTCTTTCTCGTTACGCACGAGCACCCCGATGGTGATGCGCTCGGCTCGCTGCTCTCGATGACGATGATTCTGCAGGCGCTCGGCAAGGACGTGGTTGCGTTCATCGGCGCCGACGACCTCCCGCTCTCCTACGAATACGACTGGCTTGACGTCAGCGATGTTGTCTCGCAGATCCCCGCCGACGTCGACGAGCGAGTTGTGGTTCTGCTCGATTGCGGCAATACCGAGCGCAGTCCCTTCGGCGACGCGGCCGCCACGCCGGAGCATCTGGTCAACATCGATCACCACCACGACAACACGCGCTTTGGCAGCATCAACTACGTAGACGAGGACGCGTCATCGACGGCAGAGGTTGTCTGGGGTCTCGCTCGCGAGCTCGAGGTTCCGTTAACTCGTCCCATCGCCGAGGGCCTTTATTTAGGCCTCATAACCGACACTGGGCGCTTCATGTACCCGAATGCGACAGCTCGCTCGCACGCGATGGCGACCGAGCTGCTGGCCTCCGGGATCGACGGCAACCTGATCTTTCGCCGCGTCTACGAGAACTTGCCTGAAGCAAAGCTCCACCTGTTCGCACGAGCTCTCAGCGGCACCGAGCGGTACCTCGACGGGCGCCTGACGCTTTCAGTTTTGAGCAACGCAGACTTCGAAGAGTGCGGCGCTCCTCCCAGCTACACCGAAGGGATCGTAGATTTTCTGCGCGCCGTCGACGGCACCCGCGTTGCCGCCCTTATTCGCGAAACTACAGACGCCGACGGCGAGAGCTATCGCATCTCGATGCGCTCCAGCGACGGCGAGATTGACGTGTCTAAGATCGCTCGCGCCGGTGGCGGCGGCGGTCACGCGGCCGCAGCAGGCTTCAAGAGTGAGCTTCCTAGGGCAGAGCTGATCGATCTGCTTTGCAAGCAGATCAGCGAACAGTCGTAAGCCGTCGTGGACGGAATAGTGCTCGTCGATAAGCCCGCTGGGTTCAGCTCGCGCAAAGTGACAAACGATGTGCGGCGGTCACTGGGAGCCGACAAGGCAGGGCACGCTGGCACGCTTGACCCGTTCGCGACCGGGCTGCTGATTGTGTTACTCGGCCGCGCCCGCCGAGTTCAACGCTTCTTTATGGGAATGTCAAAGGAATACATCGTCAGTGCGCGGCTTGGCGCTACGTCAAGCACAGGTGATCCTGAGGGCGAGATCACGCTCACTGGAAAGATGCCGCCAGACAAGTTCGCACCAACGCTCGGCCGAATTAGTCAACGGCCGCCGATCTACAGCGCCGTCAAAGTCGATGGCAAGCGAGCCTATGATCGGGCGCGCGCTGGAGAAAAGTTTGAGATTCCCGAACGTCAGGTAGAGCTCTATGAGTTCAGCCAGCTAAGCCGTGACGGCGAAGAAGCCGAATATCGAGTTCGGTGTTCGTCGGGCACTTATGTGCGCTCGCTGATCTCTGATCTTGGCGACGCCTATGCCGTCCAGCTGCGTCGGCTACGCATCGGCCCGTTTAGCGTCGACGACGCGGATCCCGACCACGTGGTTGGACTCGGCGCCGCGCTCGGCTTCTTCGACTCAATTGAGCTCGGCACCGACGATGCAAAGAAGGCCGCGCACGGCGTCGCGATCGCCCCAGGTGGGGTAGTGACTGCGGCCGCGCTCCGAGCGCCGGAGGACGCAGTTCCAGACGAGCTTCTTTTGATCGACGAGGACGGGCCAATCGCGCTAGCTGAGCGGCGTGACGACGGGATGATGGGGCCGGTCGTAGGCTTCCGGGCATGAAGGTCACGCCCTTGAGTGAAGTCGAACCGCGCGAGCGCGTAGTCGCGGTCGGCACCTTTGACGGCGTTCACCTTGGTCACCGCGAAGTAATCGCCGGCGCCGATACCGTCCTGACCTTCGATCCTCATCCGATGTCGGTGACCGCGCCAGATAAAGCGCCAATGCTGCTGACTTCGCTAGAGCGAAAGGCGGAGCTGGTTGCCTCGCTCGGCGTTGAGGAGATAGTCGTGATCAAGTTCGATAACCAGTTCGCCGAGCACAGCGCCGAAGAGTTCATCGACGAGGTGCTTGTCGAAAAGCTGGGCGCCGCGCGCGTTCAGGTTGGCCAGAACTTCGGATTCGGCAAGCGCGCTCAGGGGCGCGCCGAGACTCTGCTCGCAGATTCCCGCTTTCAGACCGAGGTGGTGCCGCTCTTTGAGATCGATGGAGCCCCGATCAGTTCGAGCCGGATTCGCACGCTGCTCGAGGGCGGCGATGTTGCCGAGGCCAACCGACTGCTCGGCGCGCCGTATCTGTTCAGCGCCGAAGTGCAGCACGGCGAGCGCCGTGGCCGTGAGCTCGGCTATCCAACCGCCAATCTCAACCCGGCCCCGGGCTACTGCACTCCTGGGCACGGCGTATATGCCGGCCGCGCTCAGATTGATCACGGCGAGACGAAGATCGCGGCGATCAGTGTTGGCGTGCGCCCAATGTTTGAAAGTGGGCTGGGAGAGCTGATCGAGGCCTATCTGCTCGATTTCGATGAGGAGATTTACGGACAGCAACTGAGGGTCGAATTCTTCCAGCGCCTGAGGGGCGAAGAGAGCTTTGACAGCGTCGACGCGTTAAAAGTTCAGATGGCTGCTGACGTCGAGGCGACGCGCCTGCTGGTAGACCTCTAGGAACTGCGTGCTGCTAGCCTGCGCTGTTCAATGAGCACGCTTACCCCAGAGAAGACCCGTGAACTCGCTGCCACCTACGGTGGCAATGAAGCGAATACCGGTGACACGCGCGTCCAAATTGCACTGCTGAGCCAGCGGATTGAAGATTTGACTGAGCACCTGCGCGGCGCCAAGAAAGATCACGCGTCGCGTCGTGGCCTGTTGATGCTCGTCGGTCGTAGGCGCCGCCTGCTCGATTACCTGCGGCGTAGCAACCTCGACGCTTACCGCGAGCTAGTGGCAGCGCTCGGCCTGCGCAAATGAGCATTATTGCGGCCGGCACGAAAGTGCCTGAATTCAGCCTGACGCGCGAGGATGGTTCGAAGTTCACAGAGGCCGACCTGATTGACAGCACGACGGTCCTCGTCTTTTATCCATTCGCGTTTAGCTCAGTCTGCACTAGTCAACTCCAGGTATACACCGAGGCGCTGCCGGAGATCACTGCCGACGGCGCCGTCATCTACGCGGTGTCAACAGATGCGACTCCGTCTCAAACTGCATTCCGTGAGCAGCTTGGCGTACCTATCGAGCAGCTCTCCGACTTTGAGCCCAAGGGCGCAGCCGCGAAGGCCTTTGGCGCCTACTTCGAGCCCGCCGGAATGACTAACCGCGCGATTGTGATCGTTGGCCCTGATGGCTGCGTTACTTGGAGCTATCTTGCTGACAGCCCAGGTGACTTGCCGGGCGTCAACTTGATCATTGACGGCCTCGCAGCAAGCTGAGCCTCAGACCTCGCTACTACTAGCGCGCGCTTCGATGTCGGCTGCCAGCAGTGGCGCGATTACCTCGCCGCGATAATCGAAGATCGCGGCGACGTCGCGCCCGACAAAAAGAGTGTGGGCGAGATCCCCTAATGGGCCGTAGCCGATTGAGTAGCGGACAACGTCGCTCATCAGCGTTCGGCCACCTGGTAGTGCCTCGAAGCTGTGCGTGTGGTGCCAGAGTTTGTAAGGCCCTTTGATCTGCGTATCGACAAATGATTCACTCGGCTGCCATTGCTCAATCAGGGTGCGCCAGCGGATTGGCATTCGGTGGATCTTCAGGCGGTATTCGATCAGCGTCCCTGCCGCCATCGCAATCGGCCTCGGTGTGGTTACCTGAAAGGCAAGTAGCGGCGGCGTGATCGCCTCGAGGTTGGTTGCGTCGGCGAAGAAAGGAAAGACCTCTTCTGGTGTTCCCTCGAGATCCTGCTGGCGGGTGAGTGTGTGGACGGTCATCGCTTGGGGTACGACGCACTGCTGCGCCGAGATCTACTGTTTACACGGTGACGCGCAATCTCAGCAGCTTGCCGGTCGATCCAGTCGGACCCGAGGATCATCTCCGCGGTGAGTCCGGGCAGCCGATAATCGTTTACGCCGAATTCAGCTGTCCGGAGTGCGCCATTGCCGCCGAGCGTTTGCGTGAGAGTGGCAGGCAGGTCTGTTTTCGCCACTTCGCTCTGGCAGCGCGTAGCCCACGGGCGGTCAAGCTTGCAATCGCATCGGAGGCCGTCGCCCGTCAGGGACTGTTTTGGGAATTCCATGATTCGCTTTTCGCTGATCAAGGTCGGCTCGACGACCCGCATCTGTGGCAGCGCTGCGAGCTGCTTGGGATCGATATCGGTCGCTTCGAGCTCGATCGACGCGATCAATCGCTTGCTGAAAAGGTCGCGGCCGACGCGACCGCCGCGATGCGCGCTGGGGCGACGGGAGCGCCATCGTTTGTTGTTGCTGGCGAGCTCCAGAGCCAGTTCCCTCCGCTCTAGCGTTGGGAGCCGTCCTGCGCCGAAACAGATGAGGCGGCTAGGATGGCCGTAATCGGATATCGAAAAGAATTTAACTAAGACGGCCGCAGGGTCCGAAGGCGGCCCGATGAGGAGTACTACAGCAAATGACTACCAACACTGTGACCACGGTCTCGGCTGAGATCGGCGGCACTCAAATCTCGCTGGAAACCGGCAAGATGGCCAAGCAAGCCGGAGGCGCCGTTGTCGTCCGTCAGGGCGACACGATGGTTCTCTGCACCGCAACCGTCGGCAACTTGCGCGACGTTGATTTTCTCCCCCTAACGGTCGACGTTGAGGAGCGGATGTACGCCGCGGGCAAGATCCCCGGATCGTTCTTCAAGCGCGAGGGGCGCTCAGGCGAGAAAGGGACGTTGACGGCGCGAATGATTGACCGCCCGATTCGCCCACTCTTCCCCAAGGGCTGGCATTACGAGACGCAGCTAGTGGCGATGCCGCTCAGCGTCGACATGGTCCACCCCTACGACATCCTCGCGATGAACGGCGCCTCAGCGGCCCTGATGATCTCGCAGGTGCCGCTGCCAACTCCGGTTGGTTCGGTTCGAATTGGCAAAATCGATGGCAGCTTCGTGATTAATCCAACCGAAGAGTCGCTACTAGAGGGCTGCGAGCTTGACCTCGTCGTCGCCGGCACCGAAGAGGCGATATTGATGGTCGAAGCTGGAGCAAGCGAAATCAGCGAAGACGAGATTCTTGACGCTCTCGACATCGCTCACGGTGAGATCAAGAAGCTTTGCGCGCTCCAGCACGAGCTGCGTGAGAAGGCCGGCCGCGAGAAGATCGTCTTTGAGGCACCAAGTCTCGATCAAACGCTTGTCGAGAAAGTTCGCGCTTCACACGGCGCTGACCTTGACGCCGCAACTCAGGTTGAGGACAAGCTCGCCCGCCAAGACGCCAGCAACGCCGTCTGCGACGCAATCGTCGCTGAATACGCTGGCAGCCCGGATGACGCTGGATATGCGGCGCAGAAAGCGACCGCTTTGACGATCTTCTCGAAGCTCGAAAAGGCGACAATTCGGAATCGGATTGCGGTCGACAAGAAGCGTCCAGACGGTCGTGACGCGCAGGAGATCCGCGACATCTCCATCGAGGTTGGAGTAACGCCGCGCACGCACGGGTCGGCGCTCTTCACGCGCGGACAGACGCAAGCGCTTTCGATCGCCACGCTCGGCACGCTGAAGGAAGAGATGCGGCTCGACACGCTTGGACTGGAGAAGAATCGCTTCTACTGGCACCACTACAACTTCCCGCCCTTCTCGGTTGGCGAAGCAGGCTTCATGCGCGGCCCTAAGCGCCGCGACATCGGTCACGGCGCGCTTGCTGAGCGGGCCCTCGTGCCGGTTGTCCCGGACACTGAGGCCTTCCCGTACACGATCCGCGTTGTCTCCGACATCCTCGAGTCAAACGGTTCGTCCTCGATGGCTTCAGTTTGTGGATCGTCGCTCTCACTAATGCAGGCTGGGGTGCCGATCAAAGCACCGGTCGCCGGGATTGCGATGGGGCTGATTAAGGAAGGCGACGATTACATCGTCCTCACCGACATCGCTGGCGTCGAGGATCACCTCGGCGACATGGACTTCAAGGTCGCAGGCACGAACGAGGGCATCACGGCGCTACAAATGGACATCAAAATAACGGGCGTGACGTTCGAGATCCTCAAGGACGCTTTGACTCAGGCCAAGGAGGCTCGCCTAAACATTCTCGGCCAGATGGATGCCGTGATCTCAGGCCCGAGCGAGGAAATGTCGCCTTACGCGCCGCGGATCATCCAAGTTCAGATCGATCCTTCGCAGATTGGCATGCTGATCGGCAAGGGTGGCGAGACAATTCGCGGTCTAGCCGAAGAGTTCGAATCGCAGATCGACGTAAATGACGAAGGCCAAGTGCTGATCTACTCATCGAACGGTGAGCTCGGTGAAGCGCTGCGCGATCGCATTACAACGATGATGAAGGAGGTTGAGGTCGGTGACGAGTTCACCGGCAAGGTCGTCAAGACGACTACCTTCGGCGCCTTCATCGAACTTGCCAAGGGAACGGATGGACTACTTCACATCTCGAACGTCTCACCAGGTGAGCGGGTGGAAAACGTCGATGACGTTCTCTCCCGCGGCGATGAGATTCAGGTTCGCGTCGTTGAAGTCGACCGTGAGCGTGGCCGCATCGGCCTGCGCCTCGCGGACGATCCGTCGATCGCTGGCAAGGGCGCCGACGAACTCGCTGAAGCTGTCGCAGGTGGCGGTGGTGGTCAGCGCCGCGAGCGCAATGGCGGCGGCTCAGACCGTCCCCGCCAGCGCCGCGGTGGCCGCGACTAAGGAATTGGCATGAGTGGAGATGGATCGGCAGCAGCAGCCCCGATCAGGGTCGCCGTTGCCGGCGCCGCCGGCCGAATGGGCATGGCGGTCTGCGAAGCGGTTGAGCTCGATGACGGAATGGTTGTCGTGGGGCGGGCCGACCCGGCCCTGAGCACTGCCGTGGCCGACGTTCTCGCTGACGCCGACGTGCTGGTCGACTTCACGCAGCCCGACAGTGCGCTGCCTAATGCGCGCGAGGCGGTCGCCGCCGGCGTTCACGTGGTGATCGGAACAACCGGCTTTGAGTTAAGTGAGCTTGCAGGCTTGAGCGGCGCAAACATGCTCGTGGCACCGAATTTTTCAATCGGTGCCGTGCTGATGATGCGCTTCGCTACCGAGGCTGCTGCGCTCATGCAGTCGGCTGAAATCGTCGAGCTTCACCACGACAAGAAGCTCGACGCACCAAGTGGGACGGCTGCGCGCACCGCTGAGCTGATGAAGGAATCAAGCGGCAGAGAGGTGCCAATCCACTCGGTTCGCCTTCCCGGGCTGGTGGCACACCAGGAAGTGATCTTGGGTGGCACGGGGGAGACGCTGACGATTCGTCACGACACGCTCGATCGCGCTTCGTTTATGCCCGGGGTGCTGCTGGCCATTCGCCGCGTCGGCGACCTACCCAGCTCTCCCGTCGTCGGTCTTGAGAACCTGCTGTGAGCGCTTCGCTTGGCTCAATCATCACGGCGGTTATCACTCCGTTTGATCAGCAAGGCAGAGTTGACGAGCAAGGCTTCGTCGAGCTGCTCGCTTTCCTCGCCGCAAACGGTTCAGACGGCTTCGTTGTCTGCGGCACAACCGGCGAGGCAGCGACGCTCTCGATTGAGGAGCACCTAGGCCTAATCGAGCTGGCGGTTGCAAATCGGCCTGAAGGGACCTCGATCATCGCCGGCGCCGGCTCAAACGACACCCGTCACGCAGTCCTGATGACAGAGCGCTCAACTGAGCTCGGCGCTGACGCAATCCTCTCCGTAACGCCGTATTACAACCGCCCCAACCGCCGCGGCATCCTCGCCCATTACAAAGAGGTCATCGAGGCCACTGACAAGCCGATCATTCTCTACAACATCCCAAGCCGCACGGGAACTAATCTCCCAAACGAGTTTCTCGCCGAGCTGGCCCAGCTTGATCGGATTGACTTCGTCAAGCAGGCCAACCCCGAAGACGTCGCGCAGGTTGACGGGCTCGGCCTCTACGCAGGTAACGACGACATGCTCGCTGAGGTTCTGGATCTTGGTGGCCTTGGCGGCATCCTCGTCGCAAGCCACGTCGCAGGCCCGCAGATGAGGCAGATGGTTGAGCAGCCCGATCAGCGCTCGCAGATTGACGCTGGTCTCGCTGAAATCTATGCCGCGCTCGGCGTGACGACGAACCCAATTCCGGTCAAGGCCGCGCTATCGCTGCTCGGTCTTCCATCCGGCACGCTGCGGCTTCCCCTCGTGGAGGCCAGCCGTGAGGAACTAGCCGTCGTAGCGACGGCGCTCACAAATCTTGGATTACTAAAGGGAGATGGTCACTAATGGCCGACCAAACATTGCGAGTGCTGCCGCTTGGCGGTCTCGGCGAAATTGGAAAAAATATGACCGTCATCGAATATGACGGCAAGCTGCTGGTCGTCGACTGTGGGGTTCGCTTCCCAACTGCCGAGATGGTCGGAATCGACCTTGTTCTCCCGGACTTCTCGTACCTTGAGGGTCGCTCCAGTGACATTGAAGGGATCGTCATCACGCACGGCCACGAAGATCACATCGGCGCGCTCCCGTGGGTGCTGCGTGAGATGAGCGCCGAGGGCGAGCTTCCGCCGCTCTTCGGCGCGCCACTAACGATGGCGATGGCTCGCTCAAAGCTAGACGAGCACAGAATCAAGGAGATCGACATCGAGGACGTACGCCCCGGCGACGAGATCGAGCTAGGTCCATTCACGGTTGAGCTGATTCAGATGACCCACTCGATCCCCGACGCGATGGCCGTCGCGATTACAACGGCGGCCGGAACGATGCTGATCACCGGCGACTACAAGTTCGATCAAACCCCGGTCGACGCCCGCCCGGCCGATTTCGGGCGACTCGCGCAGCTCGGCGCTGACGGTCTGCTGCTGCTCTGCGGGGATTCCACCAACGCTGACCGAGCAGGGTATTCGGAGAGTGAAGCTGGCGTGGGGCCTCATCTTGAGCAGGCGTTTGCCGGCTGCGAAGGGCGGATCATCGTCACCTGCTTCGCCTCCAACATTCATCGCGTCCAGCAGGTCGTCGATGCCGCGGAAGTACTCGGACGTAAGGTTGCGCTGATTGGCCGCTCGATGATCAAGAACACAAACATCGGCAGGTCGCTCGGCCACATCGATTTTCCCGAAGGTTTGCTTGTCAAGCCGCGCGCGCTCGAGAATCTGCCGGACGACGAGATCGTAATTATTTGCACCGGCTCGCAAGGTGAGCCTCTCAGCGCGCTGCGACGGATGGCTTTCAGTGAGCACCGCGAAGTTCAGCTTCGCCGCGGCGATACGGTGATCTTTAGCGCGACTCCGGTGCCAGGCAACGAGCGCGCCGTCTCCGAAACAATCGACCGGCTCTACCACATTGGCTGCAAGGTCATGACGCCGCGTGACGCGCCGATTCATGCCTCCGGCCACGGTTACGCCGAAGAGATCAAGCTGATGCTAAACCTGACAAAGCCGACGTACGTGATGCCTTTCCATGGCGACTTCCAGCGGCTCGAGCTGCACGGCCGCCTAGCGGAAGCTGTAGGCGTAGAGCCGGAGCGGATCTTCAAGGGTGAGAATGGATTGCCGCTTGAGATCACGAGTGAGGGCGCGCGCTTTGGCGAGCCGGTTCCATCGGGGATGGTTTTCGTCGACGGTGTAGAGCTCGGTGAGGTCAACGAAGCACCGCTGCGTGATCGGCGGATGCTTAGTGCCGACGGAATCTTCGTCGTCGTGGCGACAATTTCAGCTGAGGACGGTTCCTCCGTTGCTGAGCCAGAGGTAATTTTCCGCGGCGTCCCGTTCCCGGATGAGGCCAACGAGCTGCTCGATGAAGTGCGGGCTGGCGTCGAAGCGACAATTGCGCGCGCGGCGAAGGAGTCGGTAAGCGAGATTGACGTGATTGGAGAGATGTTGCACGACGACTTAGCGGCGCTCGTTTATGACCACTTACGACGGAGGCCGATGGTGCTGCCCGTGGTCGTTGAGGTTTAGGCGCCGCCGCTTGACGCCAGCGGTAAATGCACGATGAAGGTTGCGCCGGGCTGCGCATCCTCGACGCTGACTGAGCCCCCGTGCGATTCGGCGACGGTCCGAACTATCGCGAGTCCAAGCCCGCTAGAGCCACCGTGGTCGCTGGACCGACGGACGAAGCGCTCGAAGATCCGCGCTCGCTGCTCGGCTGCGATTCCAGGACCATCGTCGCTGACAATCAGACAAGCCTCGTTACCGTCGCCTTCCGCGCAGATCCTTACTGTCGTTGCTGCTGGCGTGTGGCGGATGGCATTTTCGATCAAGTTCAGCGCTAGGCGGTGGAGCTGGTCGCCGTCGCCATTGATGATCAGTGGTCTTGGTGCGTCGACCTTGAGGTGATGATTGGTTGCCAATGCGCTCGCCTCGGCGCTTGCCTCCGTCGCAATCTTGGCTAGATCGATCGGCTGCCGAGAGACTGGCTGCTGATCGTCGCTGCGGGCGAGAAGCAGCAGATCGCCGACAATTCGCCTCATCCGCTGGGAGCTTCGAAGCGCTGATGACGCAGCCTCTTTGCGATCGCCGTCAAGGCTGTCAGAGAGCAGCTCGAGGTTGGCGAGGATGCTGGTAAGCGGAGTGCGGAGCTCGTGTGAGGCGTCGGCGACAAACTCGCGCTGACGGGCGAGAGCTCCCTCCGTCTCGCCACGCGAGGCCTCTAGCGCGCTGAGCATCTCATCGAAAGTCCGAGCCAGCTCAGCTACCTCATCATCGGTTGGGGGCTCGGGAACGTGGCGATCCGGGTCGCGGGTACGCGCGATCTCTTGCGCCGCCGCCGTCAGGTCGGTGATCGGACGCAGCGAACGCCGCGCCAGCGCCAGCCCCCCAAGCAGCGCTAGTAGCGAACCACCGATAATGCCGCCAACCAGAACCAGTCGCAGCGCGTTGACCGTCTGGCGCAGGTCGGCTAGCGGCCGCGCATATTCGATCCAGATCTGGAAGCTCAGCCCTGAGCCCCCGCCGCTGGTGAGCGAAGCCAAGCGCGTTTCGATTAGGTAGCCAGCACTTTCGGACGTGCCGGGCTTGGAGGGCAGACTAAGCTTTGGCGCGCCAGGCGTCACGCCGCCAGGGATCGGCTCGCGGTCGGCAAAAAAAAGGCGGATCGTGGCGTTATTTGGAGATGCATACAGCTCAAGTGGGGGAGTTATACGAAACTCGGTTGAAGAGGTTGGCGTGATCGTCAAGCGTTCTTCAAGGCGCCTAGCGGCGTCGGCAGTATCACGAACGAAGTCAGCCCGTAAGCGCGATGTGGTCAGCGAACCGAAGACGGCGGCAAAGGCGCAAAGGATTAGGAAGGTCAGCCCGGCCGACACCAAGGCTAGGCGCCAGCGGATGCTGATCCTGTCAAACACGAAGCACGTACCCAACTCCGCGCACGGTGTGCAAAAGGCGCGGCTCTCCGTCGGCCTCTAGCTTGCGACGGATGTTGGAAACGAATACCTCAATCGTGTTCGTATCGGCAAATGGGTCGTAACCCCAGACGTCCTCGAGCAGCTGCTGACGGCTGATTACGACCCGCTGGTTGACAATCAAATACTCGAGCAATTCAAACTCGCGCTGCGTCAGCTCTACGCGGCGATCACCGCGCAAGACCTCGTAGCTGTCGGGCTTTAGGACGATGTCCTGAAACGACAAGCTCGCGCTACCTCGTGGCGGCCGACGCCGCAGTAACGAGCGCAGACGGGCTAGTAGCTCGTCGCGTTCAAATGGCTTGACGAGGTAGTCGTCGGCGCCTGCGTCGAGACCTTCGACCTTCGATTCGGTCGCATCGCGCGCTGTCAGCACGAGTATTGGAACGTCGCTGGCTTCGCGCAGCCGCCGAGCCACCTCGTTGCCGTCTATTTGCGGTAGCCCAAGGTCAAGAATCACTAAGTCGGGATCGAAGCTCAGTGCAAGTTCCAGTCCGATCGCTCCATCGCTAGCGATCTCGGTCGTGTAGCCATCGATTCGCAGCATCCGCTGGACGACTTCAGCGATCGCGTCGTCGTCTTCGATAATTAGGACCCGTGCGGTGCGAGAGGACATTGCCTCAAGAGGGTAGAACGTTGGATTTGCGCCGGCTGAAGGGAGATCGTGCTCGCTGTCGAAGGGTCTGCTCGTAGGAATTTTTCTATGGCCACTGCGAAAACTAAAGCCAAGCCGCGCCCAAAGAGCTCACCGAAGCGCAAATCGCCTTCGCGTGCTGCTGCGAAGCCGCGCAAGCGGCCACAGAAAAAAGTCTCGAAACCGCTGCAGTTGCCGTCGCTAAGCCAGCGCCAGCGCGACCTTTCAGGGTTAGCACTAGTCGCTGCGGCGCTTTTCATTGCCTTTCCGCTTTACTCCGGCGGCGACGCAGGGATTGGTGGGGATCAATTTGTTGCCGCGCTGCGCTGGAGCTTTGGGCAGGTTGCGTATCTGATCCCGCCGCTGCTGGCGCTCGCCGGCTTGGTTCTGATTCTCCGCCCGGTGATCAACCTGCCGCAGACCCTGCGAGTCGGCGCGGCTTGCCTGCTGCTCGGCGGCTCACTCGCGCTAGCCGCCGGCACCCTCGGTCTGGGGACCGGAGGCGGTAGAACGGTTCAGCTAGCGCCCTCCTTCTTCGGTGATCGTGGGGGCGCAGTCGGCGATCTGCTTTACCTTGGTAGCGGGACGCTCGTCGGGTCAGTAGGCAGCCACATCTTTGCGCTTTTCTTGTTGCTGGCCGCCGTGCTCCTGATCAGCGGCCTGTCGATTGCTGGCGTCCTGCGCCACGGTGGCAGCGGCCTCACTGACCTTGGCAAGGCGCTGGCCGGTGGCGTTAGCGCGCTCTCACGCCGGAGTTTGGAGAAAGAGCCGATCACGCCGCCAGAGCCAGAAGGCTTCGAGCCCACAGTTCAGCAGATGGGAGCAGTCGAGTTCTTCGACCTCGCCAGTGATGAGACCGAGCCTCTGATTGAGCAAGAGCTAGCAGCGGCAGAACCATCGCCTGCAGCGTCGGCTCCTGTGGCCGCAAAGCGGGGCAAGCTAGCTGCGAAGGCACAGATAAGCGAGACTGGGGCAGCGCCAGTCTTCTCCCTGCCAGACCCGAAGTTGCTGAAGCTCAGCTCGAAAAAGAACGCGGCCCCCGACACAACCGACCAATCGCGAGTCTCTGACGCGTTATTGGAAGCGCTGCGCCATCACGGAATCGATGCATCGCTCGTCGGAACGGTCGCCGGGCCACACATCACTCGCTATGAACTGCGGCTCGCTCCGGGGGTGAAGATGAACAAGATCGGAGCGCTCAAAGACGACCTCGCCTACGCGCTAGCCGCAACCGATATCCGAATTCTCGCCCCGATCCCCGGGAAACAGGCTGTCGGAGTCGAGGTCCCCAATCGCACCCGGCGTGAGGTAACGCTCGGTGATGTCTTCGGCGAGCTTCCATCTGACGCCAGCCCACTGACTGTCTTTCTCGGCAAGGATGTCGGCGGTCGCGCAGTCACTGCTGACCTCGCGCGGATGCCTCATCTCCTGATTGCCGGCACGACTGGTGCTGGTAAGTCTGGCGCAGTCAACGCAATGCTCAGCTCGATCCTGCTGCGCGCAACGCCTGATCAAGTGCGCCTCGTCCTCGTCGACCCAAAGCAGGTAGAGCTGAACCATTACGAAGCGATTCCACACTTGCTAACGCCGGTCATCACTAGTCCGCGGATGGCTGCCAACGCGCTCGGCAATCTAGTGCGCGAAATGGAGTGGAGGTATGGAGTCATGTCGGTCGCTCGCACACGCTCGTTGGTGGAACTGAATAAGGCTCGCGTTAGCGATGGCGATGAACCACTTCCCTTCCTGCTCTGCGTCATCGACGAACTCGCCGATCTGATGATGGTCGCGCCAGCCGAGGTTGAAACCGCCGTAATCCGCCTCGCGCAGAGGGCGCGCGCCGTCGGCATCCATCTGGTGCTGGCGACGCAGAGCCCGCGCGTCGACGTGATCACCGGCATGATCAAAGCCAACGTCCCGTCGCGGATAGCCTTTGCTGTCTCTAGCCAGACCGATTCACGCGTGATCCTTGACCAGAACGGCGCTGAGAGCCTGCTCGGGCAGGGCGACATGCTCTTCTCTCCGGTTGGGTCGTCAAAGCTTGAGCGGATTCAAGGCGCCTACATCGATGAGCCACAGATCGCCAAACTGACGGAGTTCTGGGCCGCTCAGGGCGAGCCAGCCTTGCGGGAGGATTTGCTCGATGAGCCTGAGGTAGCAAACGATTCAGGCAAGCCCGGGGGCGATGCTGACGGCTTCGACCCCGATGAGGATCCAATGCTCAGCGAAGCGATTGCGCTCGTTGTTGAAATGGATACAGCTTCGACTTCGATGCTTCAACGCAGGTTGCGCGTTGGCTACACGCGCGCAGGGCGATTGATTGACATGCTCGAACGGCGCTCGATCATCTCTGGCTACGAGGGCTCAAAGCCGCGCCAAGTGCTCGTTACGGCAGCAGATTTGCCTCGCGTGCTTGCTGCGCTAGAGGCCACTGGGACACCGTCCGATGAGCCGCCAGAGGCAGAAGATGCAACTCTGCACGCGGTTTCGCCCGATTTAGCTGAAGACTGATTAGCCTTTGGGCATGGCCGACATTGGCACCCAGTTACGGACAGCTCGAACAGACGCGGGTATCGACATCGCTACGGCGGAGCACGTAACTAAGATCCGCTCAAAATACCTGCGCGCCTTAGAGGGCGGTGATTGGGCCGCGTTGCCGGAGGAAACAGCCGCGATTAGCTTCCTTAGGACCTACGGCGATTATCTGGGCCTCGATGGCCGTGCTCTGGTGGAAACATTCAGGGCGGGGCAGGTTTCAGTTGGCGTTCCTGCCAATTACAGCCCGGCCGCTCTTAGCGCTGACGCCCGCAGAAGGCGCGGCTGGCGCACGTGGCTCGTCGTCACGCTGATCCTCGTGTTGATCGGTGGACTGTTCCTTATCGGCACGAGCTCCGACGCGGCGGCGATCGAGGCCTTCGCTCACGCGATCGTCCTCGGTTCGACGCGATGAGTATGCGCGCGGGCATCGTCGTTACCGGAACTGAGGTCTTGACCGGGCGCGTCGTTGATCGCAATGGCCCGTGGTGCTCGGAGCAGTTGCGCGCGCTAGGCGTCGACCACGAGAGCACTGTTGTGGTTGGAGACCGGCCAGCAGACATTCTGGCCGCGCTGGGTTGGTTGGCAGCTGAGGGGTGCTCTTTGATCATTACGAGCGGCGGACTGGGGCCGACGGCTGACGACCTAACGGCGACCGTCGTTGGTGAGTTTCAAGGGCGGCCGATGGTCATCGACGAGCAGCTGCACCAGCGCATCACGGCAATTCTCGAGCGCCTGACGGCGCGTTGGCCGGACGTTGATCAAGAGTCGGTCGCGGCCGGCAACCTCAAGCAGGCAACGATTCCACGAGGGGCAAGTATTCTCGAGCCAGTTGGTACCGCGCCGGGGCTCGTCGTGCCGCCAGCGGAGGGGCGGGACGGGCCAACAGTTGTAGTCCTGCCTGGTCCACCGAGCGAGCTGATCCCGATGTGGGAGGCTGCCGCCCAGACAGAGCCATTCATCGCCGCGACAGAGGGGAGCGCCGCGATTGAGCAGTCGATGCTGCGGCTCTTCGGTATTCCTGAATCAGAGATCGCTGCGACGCTGCGCTCTGCTGAGGCGTCGGGAATCGAGATCGACGATCTTGAGATCACGACCTGTCTACGCCGCGGTGAAATTGAGATCGTGACGCGCTATACGCCCGATCGTCAATCCCTCTACGACCGCTTCGCTCAGTTTGTTGCGAGCAGCCACGCCGATACGCTCTTCTCGGTCGACGGTACGACGATTGACCAGCAGCTTGCAGCGCTCCTGAAGGGGCCTCCACTGAGGACAATTGCGCTGGCTGAGTCATGTACCGGCGGGCTCGTTGCCGCGCGGCTCACCGAGATGGCTGGCGCTTCTGACTACCTACGCGGCGGGCTCGTCGTTTATAGCAACGAGGCTAAAAGCAAACTGGCTGCAGTTCCAGCGGGGTTAATTGAGCAGCACGGGGCGGTCAGCGAGGAGGTCGCGCTCGCGCTCGCAATTGGCTGCCGTGAGGTGTTGGACGCCGAGATTGGCGTTGGCGTGACCGGTATAGCTGGCCCCGGCGGCGGAACGAAAGATAAGCCGGTCGGTTTAGTTTGGGTTGCCGTGGCCCTCGCCGACGGTGCTTCCACGGTTAGAAGGCTCGAGCTTCCAGGGTCGCGGCAGCTGATTCGCGATCGCACGACGACGGTTGTGTTGCACATGACGGCCCGTCTGCTGGGTTCAGTGAGCGCATGAGAGGCGTGCTTTTGGCTTCTTTTTTGGCATTTACGCCCTAGTGACGCTTCAGCCCGCTGCGTAGCCTCACCTTTCCGTCCGCACGAGGCCCGAACATAGGCCTTCGCCCGATAGAGAGGCTGTACAGACGATGCCAACTCCACCAACCGAAAAGGCAGCAAAAGCTCGTGACGACGCCCTCAAAGGCGCTTTGAGTCAGATCGAAAAGCAGTTCGGGCAAGGGTCCGTAATGCGGATGGGGGACGAGGGCGCGCAGGTTAAGGTCGACGCGATCCCGACGGGTGCGCTTTCGCTAGACCTTGCGCTTGGAATCGGTGGTATGCCACGTGGGCGGATCGTCGAGCTGTTTGGTCCTGAGTCTTCCGGTAAAACTACCCTCGTTTACCACGTAATCGCCGAAGCGCAGAAGCTCGGCGGTGTCTGCGCCTTTATTGACGCAGAGCACTCAATGGATCCGCTCTACGCGCGGCAAATTGGCGTCGATATAGACGAGCTGCTCGTCTCTCAGCCTGATTATGGTGAGCAGGCGCTTGAGATCGCTGACATGCTCGTGCGCTCTGGCGCCGTCGACCTCGTCGCCGTCGATTCGGTGGCTGCGTTGACGCCCCGGTCCGAGCTTGAAGGGCAGATGGGCGACCAGACGGTCGGCCTCCAGGCGCGAATGATGAGCCAAGCGATGCGCAAGCTCGCCGGCAACCTAAATCGCGCCCAGACGATGTGTCTCTTCACAAACCAGATTCGCGAGAAGATCGGCGTCATGTTTGGCTCGCCAGAAACTCAGCCTGGTGGCCGCGCCTTGAAGTTCTATTCCTCCCAGCGGCTTGATATCCGACGCATTGAAACGATCAAGGACGGAACAGAAGCCGTTGGTAACCGCGTGCGCGTCAAGGTCGTTAAAAACAAGGTTGCTGCGCCATTCCGGCAGGCAGAGTTCGACATTGAGTTTGGCAAGGGGATCTCGACATCGGGTTGTATTCTTGACCTCGGAATTGAGCACGACATCGTCACAAAGTCAGGCTCGTTCTTCTCCTACGGCGAGGAGCGAATTGGACAGGGGCGTAATAACGCCAAGGCCTACCTCGATGAACACCCGAAGATGGCGAAAGAGATCGAAGAGAAAATTTACGCGATAGTCGGCGTTGATACAGATCTTGTGGTTCCGATTGAGCGTGATCCCGACGCCGAGGTTCCGGACCTAGCGGCAGAGGCTGAGGCGAGCGCCGAAGAGCCGACAGCTGAAGCTGCCTGAGCAGTTGGCAAGCGCGCCACTAGACCACGACCAAAGAGTGCAGGAGGCGCTTGAGCGCGCCTTTCGCTATATCGCGAAGCGGGAGCGGACCGTTGCACAGCTTTCAGCTCGGCTTGAGCGCGATGGAATCTCCACGCCGGTCATCGGTGAAGTCGTGGCGCAGATGATCAGCGACGGCTATCTCAGTGATCAGCGCTTCGCCGCGCTCTACGCTGAGGATCGTCGCGCAATTGACGGCTGGGGGAACGAGCGGATCATCAAAAACCTGCGTGAGACCGGAATTTCGACCGAAATCATCGAAGCTGTCGCCGGGTCACGCGGTCACTCTGATCAGGTCGATGACGCAATTCGCGTGCTCGACCAGCGGATCGGGGTGAAGCCCAGCGACGAGCGCGAGCGCGAGCGGGCGCTCGGAATGCTCGCGCGGAGGGGTTACAGCCTCGAAATCGCTTACGACGCTGTGCGTGCCTTCGAGCGCGGCTAGCGGCCGGCGCGATAGCCTGCCTCGCTAATGCCTGGCCTTACCTACCACCTGACGACCTTTGGTTGTCAGATGAATGAGCACGATTCGCAGCGGATCGACGGCCTGCTCGAATCACTTGGTTATTCAGCGGCTGATGCGCCAAGCGATGCAGACCTGATTTTGCTCAACACCTGCTCGATCCGCGAGAGTGCTGACCGTCGGCTCGCAACGCAACTTGGCAACGCAAAGCGCTTTAAAGCGGCTCGTCCGGGGGTCGTAATTGGCGTTGGCGGCTGCTGGGCACAGTCGCTAAAAGATGAGGTCTTCGAGCGCTACCCGTTTGTCGACGTGGCCTTCGGTCCGGGTCAGGTGGATCGGCTGGGCGAGTTTCTGCTTTCAAATTCGATCGAAGCTCAGGGCCACTTTGAGTTCGGCGGCTTCACCGCTGATCTGCCGATGCCCGCGCATCAGGGCCCGTCGGCTTGGCTCCAGATCAGCGTTGGCTGCAACCAGAAGTGCTCGTACTGCATCGTACCTTCGACGCGGGGCTTGGAAGTCAGCCGGCAATTCCGCGACCTTGTTGTTGAGGCCGAGCGGCTCGTCGCTCGTGGCGCGCGCGAAATTGTTCTGCTGGGGCAGAACGTGAATTCGTATGGCCGCGATCTGCGCCCCGATCGGCGGTCGTTCAGCGAGCTGCTGGCGGCGGTAGACGCGGTCGACGGCGTCGATCGGCTGCGCTACACAAGCCCGCACCCCCAAGACGTCAGCGCCGACGTGGTCGCGGCTCACGTTGGGCTGGAATCGGTCTGCGAACACATCCACTTACCGCTGCAGTCCGGGTCATCAAAGATTCTCAAGGCAATGCGGCGTACCTATAGCCGCGAACGCTACCTTGAGCGCGTAGCGATGATCCGCGAGGCAATTCCGGACATCAGCCTCACGACTGACATTATTGTTGGTTTTCCTGGCGAGACTGACGCCGATTTCGAACAAACACTCGCGCTAGCGGCGGAGGTTCAATTCGACGCCGCCTACACCTTCATTTACTCGCCGCGCCGCGAAACAGAGGCAGCCTTAATCACAGAGGGCCTAGTTCCCGCCGGGCAGGCAAGCGAAAGAATCGGGCGTCTGATTGAGGTTGTCCAGCGCGGCGCTCGCAAGCGCGCGCAGCGATTTGTGGGACGTTCGGTTGAGGTTTTGGTTGAGGGCCCGTCGCGCACCGACGCGGAGCGGATTCGCGGTCGCACTCGCCACAACAAGCCCGTCAATTTTGTTGGGATCGCCGAGCCCGGCGAGCTTGTGATGGTTGAAATTGAGAACGCGACCAGCACCTCGCTGGGCGGCAGAGCAACGCTGCTGTCGAGCGCCCTGCGCTAGCGCTTATCCGATTGCCCGTCAGCAACTTCGGCGCTAAATTCGGAGCCACCGAGCCGCCGGACTACTGAACTCATTAGCGCGGGGGCGAGCTCTGAAGCCTTCGTTGCCGCCCGAACTCCGAACGGCGCTACATCTATTTCACCGCGATTGTGCGCGATCGCCACGCGGACGGCGGTCGCTACATCCTGCGGCGTGCTGGCGCCAACGTAGCTTGGAAGCTCGACCTTGCTGTCATGAAACATGCCTGCGTCGCGGACGAAGCCCGGGAAGATCACGCTAACGCCAACACCGGTTCCTACAAGATCGGCGCGCAGGCCTGCGCCGAAGCCGCGTAGGCCAAACTTGGTCGCCGAATAGAGACTGCTGCCAGCGGCGGCAACCTTGCCGGCTAGAGACGAGATAAGGACAATCTGGCCGTCGCCGCGCGCGATCATCCCTTCGCTGAGATGGCGTGCCATGAGAATCGGAGCGCGCAGATTGACGTCGAGGGCGCGATCAATTTGCTCGGGCGTAAAATCATCGATTTCGCCAGAAGCAGGGAGCGCTGCGTTGGCAACCAGCACGTCGACAGTGGGGTGAGCCGCCAGGAGGGCGTCCAGCTGGGTTCGATCGGCTAGGTCAGCGACTGCGACGGTCGCGTCGGTGTCGACGGCGATTCGCTCGAGCACATCTGCCCTGCGCCCGGTAACGATCAGCTTCGCGCCTGCGCTGCTTAGCTCGCGGGCGATAGCCTCGCCAATTCCGCCGGTGGCGCCAGTCAATAGAACCGTCTTGCCTTCAATCTTCATCCCAATATTGTCGCACGCAGCGCTACGGTTGCGGCTATGGCTCTGCCTGACGATTCAAGCGCCCAGCTTGCGCCGCAGGTACTAGCGCTGTTCGGCCCAACTTCGGTTGGAAAGAGCGCCATCGCCGTGGCAGTCGCCGAGCGGCTCGCCATCGATGGCAACGGCTGCTTGATTGTCGCCGCTGACTCGATGCAGGTTTATGAAGGACTGACGCTCGTGTCGGGCGCCGCAAGTCAGCAGCAACGCGCGCGCGCCGAACATCGACTGATTGGTTTTGTCCCAGTAGCGACTGAGTTCAGCGCTGGGCAGTACGCCGCGCTCGCGCATGCCGAGATCGATCAGGCGGTTGCCGGCGGCCAGCTAGCGATCGTCGTCGGTGGGACAGGGCTTTACCTGCAAGCGGCGCTGACCGAGATGCCTATGCGGCCGCCAATAACGCCAGCCACCGAGGAGGCGCTGGCACGGCAGCTGCAGACTGATGGCGCGGAGGCACTCCACGCGCGGCTTCGGGCGCAGTCTCCGGCAGCTGCGCAGCGGATTAACCCCTCCGATCACCGACGCCTGCTGCGGGCACTGGCGTTGTTGGCCGAAGGGCAGTCGCTGGAGGATCAGGACGGTGGGATCTGGACCTCAAAGATGCGTCATTGGACTAGGTTGATCGGTCTTACCTGCGACCGCGAGGAGCTCTACGCGAGGATCGACGAACGAGTCGAGGAGATCGCAGCAGCGGGAGGCGCTGACGAGGTAGCAGCAGCGCTCGCAGCGGGCGCGTCGCGGACAGCACAGATGGCGCTCGGGTTTAAGGAACTGCAGAACGGCGATCTGGAAGCGATGAAGCAGGCAACACGCCGCTACGCAAAACGACAGTTGAGCTGGCTTGGAAAACTCGATCCAGCCGAGCTGATTAACGTTAGCGGCCGTAGCGCCGAGCAGATTGCAGAACAAATTATTACCGGCGCCAGCCCGTCGGCAGCGTAGTCTGCGCGGGATGGAACTTGAGCGGTGGCAGGCGCTTGGCAATGAGTATCTGATCGTTGAACGCGATCGGCTGCGCCACGAGCTGACGGCGGAAGCGGTCCGCCTCCTCTGCGATCAGTCGGTTGGCCTTGGCGCCGATGGGGTTCTCGAGCTGAGCCACGATGACGATGACGCGATAAGTGCCGGACTGACGATTTGGAATGCCGATGGCTCGCAGGCAGAACTCTCCGGTAATGGCTCGAGGCAAGCCTTTCTCTATTTGCGCGCCAGCGGCTGGACCGGCTCAGATTCGCTCGCAATCAGAACAGCCGCCGGAACGATTACAGCTGAGCTGACCGGGCCCGACAGCGCCACTGTGCGGCTCGGCAAAGCGAGCACTGTTAGCGGCCAGTTTCCCTCAGGTTCGGGCGATGGGCGCGGCGAGATTGAAATTACTGGCAGCCAGGAAACGTTTCAGTTCATTTCGATCGGGAACCCACAATGCGCATTTGAGGTTGGATCTCTGAGCGCGTTGGAGGAGCTAGACCTCGGCCTTATCGGACCGCTGGTCGAAAACGACGCGCGCTTCCCGGCCCGCACAAACGCTAGCTGGTGGACAACGCTCGGTGACGGGCGCATCCGTGCCCGGATCTTTGAGCGTGGTGTTGGCGAGACTGCTTCAAGCGGGACCGGCGCTAGCGGAGCTGCGGTAGCCAGCGTGCTGGCCGGCGGCAGTAGCCCCGTGACTGTGGTGTTAGACGGCGGGGAACTACTGGTCGAGATTGACGATGCAATGAGCGTTGAGCTGAGCGGCAGCGCAAACTGTGTTGAGCGGATTCGTCTTACTGGTGAACTGCTGGCTCGCGTAAGTGGGGCCTAAGCTTCAGTTGCTGTGGAGCTCTGGGCTGAGGGCGCCCCAGTCACCATCGCGCTCTAACGCTTCGACGGTGCCGGTGGTGCTGTTGCGGCGAAAGAGTAGGCCCGGCTCGCCGCTCAGTTCGCGCGCCTTGCACTGAGATCCGTCCGTCGTTGTGACAATCGTCCCGGCCGTTACGTACAAGCCGGCCTCTACGACACAATTGTCGCCAAGCGAGATTCCAATCCCGGCGTTGGCGCCGATTAGACAGCCCTCGCCAACCGTAATGCGCTCGCTGCCACCGCCGGAGAGCGTTCCCATCAGCGAAGCGCCACCACCGATGTCTGAGCCAGCGCCGACGCAGACGCCGGCGCTAATTCGTCCTTCGATCATTGATTCGCCGAGGGTTCCTGCGTTGAAGTTGACGAAACCTTCGTGCATCACGGTCGTACCAGGCGCCAAGTGCGCGCCAAGCCGTACGCGGTCCGCATCGGCAATCCGCACGCCTTCTGGAACAACGTAGTCAGTCATCCGCGCAAATTTGTCAACCGAGCGAACTTGCAGCGCGCGTCCAGCCGCCATGAAGCGCATCTTTGTAGCACCGAAGCCTTCAACCGCGCACGGGCCAACGTCGGTCCAGACAACATTTGAGAGGACGCCAAAAATGCCGTCAAAATTAAGTGTGCCTGGTGGTGTAAAGCGGTGCGAGACGAGCTGCAGCCGCAGATAGGCGTCGTAGGCGTCTGCTGGTGGCAGGCTGCAATCTTCGATCACCGTTAACACGCAGACGCTTCGAACTGCGCGCAAGTCGTCGGTTCCGACGGCATCACCAAGCTCTGGGGAGCCTAGCTCGGCGGCGTGGTGGCTATGGATCTCACTCGTACCAGCGCCGGCGTCGTGGCCGGCAGCGCGAATAAGCTCGGCGGGCGCGCCAGCCAAGCCAAGCGCAGGAGTAGGGTAGAAAACCTCCAGCACGCTCCCGTCTTCGGCAAACGACGCTAGTCCCACAGCCCATGCGCCCTCTGTCGTCATCGCCTCCATCTAACCGAACCTACCGGCCTAGCTCCAGTAATGCTGCCGCCGCCGCTTCGCACTGCTCAACGGGAGGCACAAGCGCAACGCGCACGTATCCTTCGCCACCGGGCCCAAAAATTTCGCCGGGAGCAACGAGCACGCCGGCATTGAGCAGTCGCTGCGCCGCTGCGCCGCCTCCGTCGCCATCTTCGACAGCGCACCAAAGAAAAAATGTCGCGGGCCCGCCAACCGATTTCAGCCCGGCGGACTCAAGCGGTCCCGTCATGATTTCACGCTTGAGCTGATAGCGCTCGCGCATCCCGTCTACATGGAGTTCGTCGTTCCATGCGGCGATCGAGGCGCGCTGCACGAAGTTCTGTGGTGTCACGCCAAGCGTCGGCCGAACGTCCTTCATCGCGGCGATCAGCAGTGGGTCGCCACATACTGAGCCAGAGCGGTAACCGGCCATAGCAGAGCGCTTCGAGAGCGAATTGAAAGCGAGAATGTGCGTTGGATCAGAGATCTCGAGCACCGACGACGGCTTGTCATCGCCGAGGTAAATTTCGCTGTACGCCTCGTCCGAGGCGAGCACGACTCCGTGGCGACGGCACCGCTCGGCAAGCTCTTCATAGAAAGCCAGTGGCGCTGTCGCGCCCGTCGGGTTGTTTGGTGAGTTGATCCAAATGACGGCAAGCCGCCGCCACTCTTGATCGGAGATGGAATCGATGCGTGGCAGCCAATCGGCCGCGGGGTCGAGCGGTAGCTCGAGCAGGTGTCCTCCAGCAAGCTGCGTACTGCGCGCGGCCACCGGATAGCCGGGGGTGGTTACTGCCACGAGGTCGCGCGCCCCTCCGGCCCACAGCAGTAGTCCAGCGAGGTGGTAGATAGCTTCCTTGCTACCGAGCGTAGGGAGGACCTCAATCGACGGGTCCAACCTGACTCCGTAGCGGCGCCCAGCCCAAGCCGCAATTGCCTCGCGAAGATCTGCCATCCCAGCCGCGAGCGGGTAGCTGGAATAGTCCTCCTCGTCCAAGGCTTCTGCCAGTGCATCTCGGATCAACGCAGGCGTTGGCTCCCGCGGCACGCCGATCCCAAAATCAATTACGCCAAGGCCATCTCGCTCCCGAGCCGCACGCGCCTCAGCGAGCTGGTTGTAGGGGTATGTCCCAAGCGCTTCGACGAGCGGATTAATTTCCATCAGCAAACCCCAGAAGCGAGCCGCTCGAGCGCGCGGTATGAAGCAGCTAGCGCGTCGAGAGTCACGCTCTCGTCTACGGCGTGAGCCGACGACGGCGACCCAGGTCCAAAGTTAATTGCAGCAATGCCCACCGCTTCGAATTCGGCTACCGGCGTCCAAGCCTGCTTTGGTTCCACCGGGGCACCGACAATCTCAATTAAGTGCTTAGCCAACGGGCTGCCGATCCGCACCGCCCCCGACGGTGAGCTGCTTTCAATCTCAATCGCGCCGTAGGGTTCACAGATCGATCGCAGCCGCGCCTCGGCGTCGCTGAGCGAGACGCCAGGCGGGAAGCGGTAGTTGAGGTAGGCGGTGGCTTCCGCGGGAATTACGTTGCGCGCGATCCCGCCCGAAACACTGGTCAACGAAATAACTTCACGGAAGATCAGACCGTCGAATTCGTGTTCCACTGGTTCGAGTGCGGCAATCGCTGCGATCCCCTCGCCGAGACGCTCAATTGCGTTCTCGGCCAGCCACGGCCGCGCTGAGTGGCCACTGCGCCCGCTGAACGTCCACGTGGCGCCACAATTGCCGAGGCAACCAGCTTGCACGACATTCGCGGTTGGCTCCATCATCACGGCCAGCTCGGCTTTTCGCAGGCCGCGCTGGGCGGCCAACAGCGGTGTAAGAGAACTTTCCGAGGCTGGCAGCTCCTCGCGGCTGAAGAACAGGAAGGCGTAGTCGAGCCCGCGCGCTTCGTCGCTCGCGCCAACGCCGGCCAATGCCAGCTCAATCATCACGGCGACGGCGCCCTTCATGTCGGCCGCGCCGAGGCCGCGGACGAAGTCGGAATCGAGACTGCCGGGAATGTTCCCTTGAGCCGGGACGGTGTCAACGTGGCCGCCGAGAATCACCAGCGGCCGTTCGCCCCGTACGAGCGGGCCCGCCAACAGGCAATCGTCGCCAAGCTCGTGCAGCTCCAGCGGGGCGGCGCTGAGCAAGCCGGCGATGTGGGCGATGATCGCCTGCTCGCCGCGTGACGGCGAGGCGATGTCGATCAGTTCGAGAGTCCTGGCGCCGATTCGCGCCGCAAGTTCGTTTGTCACGGCTTCGACGCTAGCGCGCCGCGCTGCGGGATTGCGATCCGGCCGAACCACTGCGCTGTACCAGCGGCTATCTCCAAAGCGCAGAGCGCCGCGGCGATCGCGTCGCGTAGGTCCTGATTGGTGCGGGCGGGGACGTTGGCTAGTCTCAACGTGGCCAAAGCTTCACTTGACCACTGGGCGCGGCTCGTGCCACCTCTTGTACCCGCCCAGACCGTCCATGCGGCGGTCGGAAAGGTCTCGGCGACTGGAATCTGCGGCAGCCTCTTCGCTAACAACGAATAGAGCGTCAAGCCTTCGCGGATCCAGCCGTAGAAGGGGCCGCCGTGCATCACCGTTTCGTGGTCCGGTGTGTAGCGAATAGAGCAGATCTCGCTTGCAATCGCGCGTTCCTCGGCGCGGCTGAGTAAGCCGTCGTCGGCGCAGCAGCAGGGACTGTCGATCGCGATCGCGTCAGGGCGCAGCTCGGCGGCAAGCTTCTCAACGTCACCTGCGCTGAAGCCCCGATGGTGCTCGATCAACCTGCCGGACTCAACAACGGCAAGATCGAATCCTTTACGCGGCCCGCCGACGTCTACGCCAAATCCGTTCATCGGCGCAGCTTCCCACACCGGGCCGCGCTCTACACTGAAGCGCTCGTGCAGGAACGCAATCGTCATGGCCGGATCGCCAACCCGCAAGCCAGCGGCGAGGAACGCAAAGGCCGTGCGAAGCAGCGCGCGTTCTGCATCGCCGCCTCTGAGCAGGAGCCTGATCTTGCCGAGATTCACGAGCTACTTAACACCGCCGGTGTCGCCGTCGTCGGTGATGCAACGCAGCGACGCGAGAAGCCTCACCCGAACACCTACCTCGGCGCCGGCAAGGTCGAAGAGGTGGCGCTGGCGGCGCGGGCGGCCGACGCCAACGTGATCGTCTGCGATGACGAACTGTCACCGCGGCAGGAGCGCAACCTTGAAGAGGCATTGGGGATCCCGGTCGTCGACCGCACAGCAGTGATCCTCGACATTTTCGCCGGCCATGCCCACACCGCTGACGGCAAGCTTCAAGTGGAGCTTGCGCAGCTGGAATACAACCTCGCTCGAATGCGAGGCCTCTGGACGCACCTTGAACGGCTCGGCGGTGGGATCGGCACGCGCGGACCGGGGGAGAGCCAGATTGAGACCGACCGCCGCCTTGCCCGTGACCGAATCTCGGCGCTGCGGCGACGTTTGCGGGCGCTCGCTGAAGCGCGGCAAACGATGCGGGCCGAGCGCGAGCGGACGAAGCTGCCAATGTTTGCCTTGGCTGGCTATACGAACGCTGGCAAGTCAACGCTGATGAAAGCATTGACCGGCGCTGAGGTTGAGATTCAGGATCGGCTATTCCATACGCTTGATCCAACGACTCGCGTAATGGAACTTGGCGGCCGCAGCGTTCTCGCGACCGACACGGTCGGCTTCATCCGCAAGCTGCCACACCAGTTGGTTAAGGCCTTCGGCGCCACGCTTGAGGAGACGCGGCGGGCCGAGCTGATCGTTCACGTCGTCGACGCGTCGGTTGACGAGGCGTTGATGCTCGAGATGATGCAGACAGTCGAGCAGACGTTGGAGGAGATCGGTGCGACAGATCAGCCGCGGCTGCTTGTCTGCAACAAGATCGACCTTGCCGATGATCAGAGGCGCGAACAGCTGCGCCTGTTACACCCGGACGCGATCTGCATCTCGGCGATTGAAGGCAGCGGCATCGATCAGCTGCGTCAACGGATTGAGGATGTTTTTGTTGCCGAGCTATCTGCGGTCGATCTGCTACTGCCGTTCGCTGCCGGTGCGCAGATCGCTGAGCTACACGGCCTCGCCACGCAGATCGAACGCGAAGACACGCCGCAGGGCGTCCACATCAAGGCGCTGCTCCCGCCTGAGGTAGCGGAACGTTTTCAGCGGTTCGCAGTCGCGGCGATTGAAGAGGGAGGCTGATTGCTCTGCGGTTCCAGCGGCTTAACCCGAAAGCGATTGTTCCAACTAGGGCTCATCCCGACGACGCCGGGCTCGACCTCTGCGCGCTCAACCCGGTTGAGATTGCGCCCGGTCAACGCGTAAAGGTCGCCACCGGCATCGCGATCGAACTACCGGCCGGTCATGTCGGTCTGATTGTCCCGCGCTCCGGCTTGGCTGCCCAACACGGCCTGTCGATCGTCAACGCACCGGGCTTGATCGACGAGGGTTACCGCGGCGAGCTTCAGGTTCTGCTGCTTAACACCGACCAACAGGCGCCAATCAGCATCGCCGCTGGCGAACGGATCGCGCAGCTTGTCGTCGTCGCCGTTAGCACGCCGCAGCTTGTCGAGGTGGATCAGCTGGACAAGAGTGCGCGCGGCGAGCAAGGCTTCGGTTCCTCCGGCAGCGCCCCCGCCTGAGGCCTTTCAGTCTGCGGTAGGCGCTCAGCGAAGCCGGATCGTTTTGGTCGTCGTCTTTGCGCCCTGCGTGATTCTTAGGGTCAGGGTCAAGCCGCGCAGGCGTGTGCGGTACTTGCGGCCCTTTGCGTTCAGTCGCAGTTTGAAGCTCACCTGCCCTGCTCTCCTGGGGCTGGCCGATCCGGTGGCGATCACGACCGCTTTCTGGCCCTTCAGTCCCAAGCGGGAGGCAGGAACCGACGCGGTCACGGCGATCTTCCCGCCGGCCGGGACGGTGACCTTGAGTGGGAGGCCGGCCTTGGACGTGAGCGCAGCTGCTGTGACCTTCGCCGGCAATGTGACGAGGAGCGGCTTGCTCGCCGGCGCGTCGTCCG
>Ga0209491_10000292_pt1 | contig 99364 bp, 93 predicted proteins | sample BON02_FD_187213 | JGI IMG/M metagenome (GOLD analysis project Ga0209491, IMG submission 187213) | Freshwater microbial communities from Lake Bonney liftoff mats and glacier meltwater in Antarctica - BON-02 (SPAdes) (version 2) | ecosystem: Environmental > Aquatic > Freshwater > Ice > Glacier...
GCACCGCCACTGAGATCCGCGCCAGACGGGCCCGCACCCTCGACGCCGCCTACACCGCTAACCCCGACCGATTCCGGCACCGCCGACCCACACCGCCCCGGCTACCCACCGTCGCCTGGATCAACGACCCATCCCGAGAAGCACTCATACAGAGCAAGTAACCCGCTCGTGTCTCAAACTCCTTGACAGGCTCCGCGGCGATGGTCGCCCGACCTGAGTCGTGGATCGACAATGACAATGAGGACAAATAGGGACACGGACGGACACCACCGAATGCTGAGGCTGGCTGACCCGGCCGAGCCGCTGAGACAGTCACCTCGACTTTGGATCTGAGCCCCTGCAGGACTGCTCTTGGGCACCCAGGCACGCACCACCCGGACAGAGGTGAAGGCAACCCTGGGCGTGGCCGCCCGGGCCAACGCACGAGGCCACCCCGTGCGGCGGTGTGACACCCGGTGAGACCCAACCCCGGGAACGCAGGAGGGCCCCGCCGCGGCGGGGCCCTGACCTGCATTTTCGTTGGTGGCGGGGGCAGGATTTGAACCTGCGACCTTCGGGTTATGAGCCCGACGAGCTACCAGACTGCTCCACCCCGCGGCGTGACGGTGAATGTACCGGCCCCACCCCGCGACCGCCAACCCGCCGCCAACCCGGGCGGCCCCGGACCGGCCGCACGTGATGGACTCGGGCCATGCGTGCCGACGAGCCCTCCGCCACCGCCGTCGGGGTGGCCCTCATCCGCTCCACCCTCGACCGCCCCTCCACCCCGACCGGCGACCCGGTCGCCGACGACGCCCTCACCCGGTCGCTGCTCGGCGACGGCGCCGACCCCACGACCGCCGGCAGCGACGTCGAAGCCACCCACCGGGGCATCGTCCGGTTCATGGCCGAACGCACCGCCTTCTTCGACACCGCCGCGCTCCGTGCCATCGCCGCCGGCACCGACCAGATCGTCATCCTCGGCGCGGGCTACGACGGGAGGGGCCTGCGGTTCCGCTCCCCCGGCGTCACCTTCTACGAGGTCGACCATCCCGCCACCCAGGCCGACAAGCTCGCTCGTCTGCACCGCCTCGGCATCGCCACCGACGCCATCACCTTCGTGGCCGCCGATCTCACCGAACCCGGCCTCGACGACACCCTTGCCGCCGCCGGCCACCGAGCCGACACGCCGACCCTGTTCGTGGTCGAGGGCCTGCTGCGCTATTTGCCCGAGAGGACGTTCCGCGAGCTGCCCGCCATCCTGGCCGCCCGGGCGGCACCGGGCAGCGAGATGGCGGCCAGCGTCGTCACCATCCCCCCCGACGAGGACGCCGCCGCAGCCGCCGCTCGCGAGGAACAGGACCGGCGCATAGCCGACCTCGGCGAGTCCGTGCTCACCGTCCCACCAGGCAACACGGCCCTGCGGTGGATCGGCGAAGCTGGTTGGACCATCGAATCCGCCGACGACGTGGTGAACGAGCACGATGCCCCCACAGGCCAGCTGCTCGTGCTCGCCCACCCGTCACCCACCGCCATGAGCCGGTCGGGCAAGGCCGAGGTCCGGCTGGTGGCGATCAGAGGAGATGTCGAAACCCGGCCGCTGGGAGCCCTCGACGTGCCCAACTACTGGATGAGCGCCGACTTCGACGAACCCCTCGACGACGTTGACCACGACTTCGACCCGTCGTGAAGCGGCTGCTCGAGACTCGCTGACGGACCCTCTCAACGCTTCCCGTGCAGGGAGAACCGGTACCCGGGGCGCCCGGGGTCCGGTCGATGACACGATGGTGACGGACACGACGAAACGGGGCCTTCGATGGCGACGACCAGCGCAGACGATCCGGACCACCAACCGACGGGCCCCCTCGCCGGGGTGAAGGTGCTCGACCTGTCGATCGCCCTCACCGGGCCCTATTGCACGGCGCTGCTGGCCGACCAGGGCGCCGACGTGGTCAAGGTCGAGCGGCCCGGCATCGGCGACATCGCCCGCTGGGTCGGCGTGGCCGTCAACAACATGAGCGCGTTCTACCTGGCCTGCAACCGGGGCAAGCGCTGCATCGCCGTCGACCTCTCCGGCGACGAAGGCCAGGCCATCGTGCGCCAGATGGCCGCCGACGCCGACGTGGTGGTGCAGAACTTCCGCCCCGGCGTCATCGACCGGCTGGGCCTCGGCTACGACGACGTGGCCGCCACCAACCCCGACGTCATCTACGCCTCCATCTCCGGGTACGGCCCCACCGGCCCGTACCGCGACCGCAGCGCCTACGACACCTCGATCCAGGCCTACGCCGGGTTCGCCGCCAACCAGGCCGACCCCAACGGCGGGCCGCCCACGTTCCTGCGCCAGAACGGGGCCGACAAGGTCAGTGCCCTCTTCGCCAGCCAGGCCATCACCGCCGCCCTGTTCGCCCGGGCCACGGGCCGAGGCGGCCAGCACCTCGAGATGGGCATGGCCGACGCCTGCGTGTCGTTCCTGTGGGCCGAATCGGCCGGCAACGAAGTGCTCCTCGAGTCCGACGGCTCGATGCCCTCGAGCTTCAACGCGGGCTTTCAACCCATGCGCTTCCTCGACGGCTGGGGCATCGTCGTGCCCACCACCGACGCCGACTTCGCCGGCATGTGCAAAGCCTTCGACGTGGCCGGCTGGGACGACCCCCGCATCAAGACCGTGGCCGAACGACGCCAGAACCGCGACGTGCTCGAACCGATCATGGACATGTGTTACGCCATGGCGGCCAACCTCACCCAGGAAGAAGCTATCGCCCGCTTCGAACGCGAACGGGTGGCCTTCGCCATGGTCCTCTCGGCCGCCGAGATCGTCGACGACCCCCACGCCGTGGCCATCGAGATGTTCACCGAGTTCGACCACCCGGTCACCGGCCGCACCCGGCTGCCCCGCCACCCCACGAACTTCCACGGCACCCCGGCCGCCCTCGGTGGACCCGCCCCCGCCCTCGGCCAACACACCGACGAGGTGCTCACCGAGCTCGGCCTGGGCGACCGCATCACCGACCTGCGCACCGCCGGCGTCGTGGCCTGAGCCCGGCTGACGGGGCGGACGGCGCGCCGACCCGCACGCCCCGACGAGCCCGAGCCGGGGGAAACACTTGCGATCTGGGAAGGTGGAGGGGATGGCGACCAACAACGACTTCCCCCCTGGTTTCTTCGACCGTCAGGACCCCACCCTCGACGACCGGTTCTACGTTCCCGACCGGCTGGTGACCCACATCGACCAGGGGGCCATCGCCGCCGTCGGTTCGCTCTACGACGAGCTCGGTGTCGACGGCGAGGTGCTCGACCTCATGTCGTCGTGGGTGTCGCATTTCACCGCCACACCGCGCCGCCTGGTGCTGGTCGGGATGAACGACCACGAGCTGGCCGCCAACCCTCAGGCGTCAGCGAGTGTGGTGCGCGACCTCAACGCCGACCCCACCCTCCCCTTCGACAACGAGAGCTTCGACGACGCCACCTGCTGCGTGTCGGTCGACTACCTGATCCGGCCGGTGGAGGTGTTCGCCGAAGTGGCCCGGGTGCTGCGCCCCGGCGGCCGCTTCGTGGTCACGTTCTCGAACCGATGCTTTCCGACGAAAGTGATCCGGGGCTGGGCCATGGGCGACCTGGCCGGTTGCGGCGAGATCGTGCGCCGCTACTTCCACCTCAGCGGAGGGTTCGCCGAACCGATCGCGCAACTTCGCACCCCGCTGAGCGGCTTCGGCGATCCGCTGTCGGGCGTGTGGGCGACGAAAGAGCCGAGCGCCGGCGTCACGGGCGCCGATCAGGGCGATGATGCCAGCGGCGGCCCCGCCCGGTGAGCACCCGGGTGAGCTGCCCCGCGCACGCAACATCGTGGGCCACCCCGTGAGTACCGCCCCGTGAGCACCCCGGCTTACGACGCCGTCGTTGTCGGCGCCGGCCCCAACGGTCTGGTGGCCGCGGCCACCCTGGCGGGGGCGGGCTGGAAGGTGCTGGTCCTCGAAGCCGCCGACGTGGCCGGCGGGGGCACCCGCTCGGCCGAGCTCACCCTGCCCGGCTTCGTGCACGACATCTGCTCGGCCGTGCACCCTCTCGGGGTGGCGTCCCCGGCCCTCCGCAACCTGCCGATGGCCGAGCACGGCGTCACCTGGGCCCACCCGCCCACCCCGCTCGCCCACCCCCTCGACGGCGACCGGGCCGCAGTGCTGCACCGCTCGCTGGCCGCCACCGCCGCCGACCTGGGCGCCGACGCCGACGCCTACCGGCACCTCCTCGAACCGCTCGAACGTCACGGGCTCGCGCTCACCGACACCTTGCTCTCACCCCTGTCGATACCCCGTGCCCCCGTGACCGCGGCCCGCTACGGGCTGGTGGGCCTGCGCTCGGCCACCAGCCTGAGCCGAGCCCGGTTCACCGGCGACGAAGCGCAGGCCCTGCTCGCCGGGCTGGCCGCCCATTCGATGCTGTCGCTCGACGCGCCCATCACCGCCGGCTTCGGTCTGCTCCTCGGTCTCCTCGGCCACGTGGCCGGTTGGCCCGTCGCCGTGGGTGGATCCCAGACCATCGCCGACGCCCTGGTGTCGATCATCGAGACCCGGGGCGGCGAAGTGGTCACCGGCCACCGGGTGGATGACCTCACCCAGCTCCCCACGGCCCGAGCCGTCCTGCTCGACGTCTCCCCCGCCCAGTTCGTGGACATGGCCCGCGACACCCTCCCCGCTCGCTACCGACGCCGCCTCCTGCGATTCCGCCGCGGGCCCGGCGTGTTCAAGGTCGACTGGGCCCTCGACGGTCCGATCCCGTGGTCGGCCCCGGGGTGCCGTGACGCCGGCACCGTGCACCTCGGCGGCCGACTCGACGAGGTGGCCGCGGCCGAAGCCGCGGTCGTCGCCGGTCGTCACCCCGACCAGCCCTTCGTGTTGCTGTCCCAGCCCGGGGTGGCCGACGACACCCGCGCCCCCGCCGGGCGGGAGACCGGCTGGGCCTACTGCCACGTTCCCAACGGCTCGACCGTGGACATGACCGACCGCATCGAGGCTCAGGTCGAGCGGTTCGCACCGGGCTTCCGGGACCGCATCCTGGCCCGCCACACCATGACCACCGCCGATTTCCAGACCCACAACGCCAACTACCTGGGCGGCGACATCGGCGGTGGGGCCGCGGACCTGCGCCAGTTCCTGGCCCGGCCCGTCCTGTCGTTGCACCCGTGGGCCACCCCCCTGCCCGGCGTCTACCTGTGCTCGGCGTCCACGCCGCCCGGTGGAGGCGTGCACGGCATGTGCGGCCTGCACGCCGCCCACCTGGTGCTGCGTCGCCACCGCTGACCGGGATCCCCGACCGCACCAATCCGGAACCGGCGTCCGGTGGGGCCCCGATCGCAGCCCCGCTACGCTCGCCGTCGCCGGGCCGGCACCACGGGCCCCGCCACCACGAGGCCGGGGGGCCTCGACCCGCACCGGAGGACCCGTGACCGATACCGCCACGCCCGCCCACGCCCGGCCCGAGGTGGCCGAGTACCTGGCCGCCACGCAACGCCTCACCGGCCCCGGCTCGCCGTTCGAGCTGGTCGAGGAAGACGTGCGGGGCGAGACCATGCGGGTCTACGCCCATCGGCCCCGCTCGCTGCGCGACGTCCTCGTCGCCTCGTTCGCCCGTGGCAATCGCGACAACTGGGTGTTCAGCGACGGCCGGCGCGTCACCTTCGCCGACACCGAGCGCCAGGTCGCATCGGTCGCCGCCCACCTGAAGCGCGAACACGGTGTCAGCCCGGGCGATCGCGTGGCGATCTGCGGGGCCAACAGCGCCGGGTGGCTGCTGTCGTTCTGGGCCTGCCTCTCCCTCGGCGCGGTGACCGTGGCCATGAACGGTTGGTGGACCGAGGCCGAGATGCACCACGCCCTCGACCTCAGCGAACCGAAGCTGCTGCTCATCGACACCAAGCGCGCCGAGCGCCTCGGCCCGACCCCCGCGCTGACCCAGATCGACCTCGACACCCAGATCGACGCCCTGATCGCCTACGACCCGGCCGCGACGCTTCCCGCCGACCCGATCGACGAGGACGACCCCGCCATCCTCATCTTCACCAGCGGCACCACCGGCCGCCCCAAGGCCGCCGTGCTCAGCCACCGCAGCGTCATCGCCTACGGCATGACCCAGTCGTTCATCGGCGCCCGCGCCCTCGTGCTCAGCGGGCGCACCCCGCCCGCTGGCGCCCCGCCCGTGCGCCTGGCCGTGTTCCCCCTGTTCCATGTCTCAGGCCTCGGGGCCACCGTGTCCGGGGTCATGACCGGCTCCACCACGGTCTGGCCGCTCGGCCGCTTCGAACCCGAGGCCATCATCGAGCTCACCGTCGCGGAAGGCATCAACACCTGGGGCGGTACCGGTACCCACGTCATCCGCCTCCTCGAGCACCCCGACATCGATCGGGTCGACCCGGCGCAACTCGTGATGGTCGGTATGGGCGGCTCGGCCACCACCCCCGAGATCATGCGCCGGGTCGACACCAAGCTCCCCCACCTGGCCGGCACCATGAGCACCGGGTACGGCTCCACCGAGACCGGCGCCCTGGTGTCCTACGCCCCCAACTGGATGCTGAGCGCCTCCCCCGAGTGCGTCGGCCCGCCCCTCCCCGGCGTCGAGGTGCGCATCACCGACCCGCTCGGCAACGACCTCCCCGATGGCGAAGAGGGCAACATCTGCGCGCGCAGCCCACTGCTCATGACCGGGTACTGGCACAATCCCGACGCCGACGCCGACGCCTTCCTGCCCGGCCGCTGGTACATCACCGGCGACTTCGGGCGCATGGAGGGGGGTTTGCTCTACATGGCCAGCCGCCGTCGCGACCTCATCATTCGCGGCGGCGAGAACATCTACCCCTACGAGATCGAGAACCGCCTCGACGAGCACCCCGACGTGGCCGAAGCCGCCGTCATCGGCATCGACCACGACGTGCTCGGCCAGGAGGTCGGTGCCATCGTGGTGCTCGGCCCGGGCGCGACGGTCACCGCCGATGAGCTGAAGGCCTTCTGCGCCGAGACGCTGGCCCGATACAAGGTGCCGGTGTCGATCGAACTGCGCGCCGAGGCGCTACCCCGCAACCCCAGCGGCAAGATCCTCAAGCACGTCCTGGCCGGTTCGGGCGAGCACTCCTTCGTGGAGGAGTAGCTCCAGCGGTCGGGGGCGGCGAACCCCTACGAACCGGCGAACGAGAGGAGCCGGGTCGGGGGCCGCGCCGACCCCGAAGTGGTGGTCGCCCCCGGAATCGTGCTCGTCGTCGACGGCACCGAGCCGTTCGGAGTGGTCGTCGGCGGCGTGGTGGTGCCGCCCCCACCGACCAGGGCCTGGGCCTGGGCCAGCAGCTCGGCGGCCGACTTCACTGCCGCCTGGTATGCCCCGAGGTCGCCGGTGGCCCGCAGGTTGGCCTCAGCGGCGGTGAGCAGCGTGGCGGCCTGGGCCAGCAACTGGTCGACGGTCTCGTTGCCCGTCGGAGGCGCGGGCGGGGTCGGCGCCAGCGGATCAAGGGGCAGGCTCGGCGTGCCCGGAGTCGGGGGGGAGCCCGGCACCGCCGCATCCTCGAACGTCTGCGGATCGGCGCCCGGGAACAGGGTCCTCAGCGCCTCTCTCAACGTGGGCTTCATCACGACCTGCTGACCGAACACCACGATCACCTCGCGTAGCTCGGGAACCTGGGCGTTGTTGTCCGACGCCACATAGAACGGGCGCACGTACAGGATCGAGTTGTTGATCGGCACCAGCAACATGTTGCCCAGCTTCACCTGCGAGCCCTGGGTGTTGAGGAGGCTGATCCGCGTTGACACCACCTGGTTGGCCAGGATGTTGGCGTTGGCGATCGACGGGCCATCGATGTTGGTGCCGTCGGGCATCTGGAACACGGTGATCTTGCCGTAGTCCTCGGGGTCCGACGATGCCACCATGAACGCGGTGAGCACCCGCTTGGAGTCGTCCTCGGCGAACGGAACAAAGGGCCGCAGCGACACGAACTTCTCGCGCTCCTCCCCCGGCAGCTTCAACAGCATGTAGTACGGATCGATGCGCGACTCGCGGGTGCGCACCACTCCCTGGCCCGGCACGATCTGGGTGGTGGAACCCCCCGCACCCGTGGGGGCCGTGCCCGGGTCCTGGGCCACCGACCACGCCGCCGTGCGCTCGTAGAACTCGGCCGGAGCGGAGATGTGGTAGCGGGTCCACGCGTTGGTCTGCACCCGGAACAGGTCCTCGGGGTAGCGCCAGTGCGGCTTCAGCTCCTGCGGGAACTCCGAACCGTCCTCGAACAGGGCCGGGAACGCCCGCTCGTAGGCGGCGGCCATCGGATCGGACGGATCGACGACGTACAACTTCACGGTGCCGTCGAAGGTATCAACGATGCCCTTCACCGAGTTGCGCACGTAGTTGAAGCGCTGGTTGGCCAACCCGCCGGTGGAGGCGATGTTGCTGATGTCGGCCTGTTGGGCATTCGGGTAGCGGTCGGAGGTGGTGTAGGCGTCGAAGATGTACACGATGCGACCGTTGGTGAGCACCGGGTAGGGGTCGGCATCGAAGTCGAGGAACGGCGCCACCTGCCGCACCCGCTCGTTGACGTCGCGCTGGAACACGATCCGCGACTCAGGCGTCACGAAGTTGGAGATCAACAGGTTCCAGTCGCCGAACCGAGCCGCGAACGCCGCCTTGCGCAGCCAGGAGCTGAGCTCGACGCCGCCGGCCCCGTCGTAGCGGGTGGTCTGGGTCTGCCCGCCGACGGAGAAGTTGATCTCGTCGCGGGTGGCACCCGTGATGGCGTAGCCCGGCAGCTTCTCCCCGTAGTACATCTGCGGTCGGTCGAGGGTGACGTTGTTGATCGCCCCCTCTGGGGTGAAGTCGGTGGGGACGTTCTGGATCAGGAAGCTCGGACGGCCCTCGGGAGTGGTGGCGTTGGCCGGGGCCAGGGCCACGCCGTAGCCGTGGGTGTAGGCGAGATGTCGCCCCTCCCACGACTGCTGGGGGATGCCGTCGACGTTCAGGTCTCGGGCTCCGAGAATCACCTGGGTGTCGGCCACCGTGCCGTCCGGCGAGGTGATGCGGTACCGGTCGACGTCGAGCTCGTTGAACTGATACGACGCCACCTGGCTCTGGAGACGCTGGAAGGTGGGCAGGACGATCGCGGGATCGAGCAACCGGACGTTGCGGATGGTGCCCGGGTTGTCGTTCACCGCCTGCGTGGTCTGCGCCTGGTCCTGGGTGTAGTCGAAGGGACGCGTCGTCACCGCGTCGAGCCCCAAGGACTGACGCGTGGCCTCGATGTTGTTGGCGATGTAGGGCGCCTCCACCCCGGACTCGGCCGGCTCCACCGTGAACCGCTGGACGAACGCCGGGTAGGCCACCCCGGCGATCACCGACACCAGCGCCCAGAGGCCGACGGCGATGACCGGGAGCACCCACCCCCGACGCCAGATGTTGTAGATGAACAAGAAGAACGACAAAACAGCGATGAAGAGCAGCAGGTAGATGGCCGGGAGCTGGGCGTTGACGTCGGTGTAGGTGGCGCCGTTGACCGTGCCACGGGTCGACGTGGTGAGGGCGAACCGCTGAAGCCAGTAGTCCGCCGCCTTGACCAGCGCCAACAACCCCAGGATCACCGAGATGTGGGCCTTCACCTGCGGGGTGACCCGCTGGATCGGAGCCTGGACCCGGATGCCGCCGTTGATGTAATGAGCGACCACCGTGATGATCAAGATGATCACCCCGGATGCGAACAACCAGTTCACGACCGTCGAGTAGAAGGGCAACTTGAACACGTAGAAGCCCACATCGGTGTTGAAGGTGGCGTCGTTGATGCCGAAGTTGCCCCCGTTGCGGAACAACAACCACTGGTTCCACTCGGCCGACATGCCCACCCCGGCAACCAGGGCGAACAGCACCGAGACGCCGGCGCGCACCAACCCGGCCCGGCGCCCGACGGCGGCGTGGTACTTGTTCAAAAGTTCGTCCTCGGGCCCCTGCGGACGAAACTTCGGGGCGAGGCGGTCGGCCACGGTGAGGCTGATGAAGCACAGGACGAAGAAGGCGAGCGTGAACAACGCGGCCAGGGCGATCTTCGCCCCCAGGATGCCGGTGAACACCGACGCCAGGTTCAGGGAGTCGAACCACAGGAAGTCGGTCCAGAAGCCGGCGATACCCCGCAACGAGAGGGCCAGGAAAAACAGCACGGCGAAGACGACGAGGAAGATCACCCGCCCCCGGCCCGAGGTACGGCGGCGGCGGCTGGGCATGTCAGTGGGGACGCGCATCGTTCCGCAGCCTACGGGTGATTTCCGCCGTTCACGGAGCGCGGCCCGAACCAAGGCCGGTCAGGTCGGGCCCAAGAGCGGTCGGCCACCCGAACGGAACTACCCGGTCGGGTCACCCGACCCGAGGGCCGCTGCGGCCAGCACCGCCGCCGCCACGGGCAGATCCACGTGCTGAGACTTCCAGTCGCGGTAGCAGGCCCGGATGCGATCAGCCAGATCGTCACGGTCACCCCCGGCCTCGTCGAAGCATTTCTCGATGCGCTCCCGCAACGGCAACACCAGTTCCTCGGCCAGGCCCGCCGCCAGTTCGTCGACCGCAACCGGCTCCGCCGGAACAGCCCCGGGGCCGTGCTCGGCCCCCGCCTCGGCGGCGTCGGCCAACACCGGCAGGGCCAGGGCGCCATAGCGCTCGACCTGCTCACGGGGTGTAGGCAATGCGCCGGTGGCCATGGGCGTGCCCTTCTGGCGGCGCATGGCATCGAGCAGCTCGTTCTGCTCGTCAGAGAGGTCGCGTTTGAACTGACGCGAGAGGGTCTTCTCCAACTCGGCCAGCGTCGCGGCTCGGCCCGAGGCCGGTTCGAGCTCAGCACCGTCCTCGGCGTCGTGGCTCTCGGTGGGCTCGTCGGTCATCACCTCGGCGTCGGCGGTGGCGGCCGTCGGCGGCGGGACCACTGCGGACGCGGCGGCCGGGTCGTCGTCGCGGAGGCGGGCGAAGATGGCGGCCGTACGCTGGGCGCTGCCGGTACGCACCACCTTCACCGAGCTCGAGAGACGACCCTCAGGCGGATCGGGAGCCACCGCAATGGGGTCCGGCGCCTCGTCGACATCGTCGTCTCCGGCCGCGTCGGCGCCCGCCATCGACTGCTCGTCCCCCTCGTCCTCCCCTTCCGCCATGGCATCGCTCGCGACCGACAGGTCGGCCTCGCCGCTGGCCGCGGCCTCACCATCGCGCGTCGCAGCCTCCACCTCGGCGGCGAAGGCCGCCTCGTCGTCCTCGGTGGCGCGTAGCGCGGCCGCTTCCGCCGCCAACTTCGCCTCCGGCAACGCCACCTTCAGCTCCTCGGTGGCCACCTCGAGCGTCTCGCGCACCACGTCGTAGGCCGCGGCCAGACGATCGCGGCCGGCCTGGAGTTGCTCGATCTGTTGGCGCAGCAACTTGCGGCGTCGCGACAGGTCGTCGAGCATCCGCTGACGCACCCGCTGGGCCTCGGCCACCATCTCCCGGCCCTCGAGCCGGCCCTCTTCCACCCGGGCCGCCGCATCGTCCTGCGACTGCTCACGGACGTGGACCGCCTCCTCGCGGATGGCTTCACCATCGAGCTCGGCCTGGACCCGAACGGCTGTGGCGTCGCGACGGATCCCCTCGGCGTCGAGCTCGGCCTGCTCCCGCACGCCGTCGGCCGAAGCCTGGATGCGAGCCACCTCGGCCTCGGCCTCCTCGGTGCGCCGCAACAGCACGGTCTCGGCGTCGTTGCGCATGGCCTGAGCCTCGTCACGGGCCTCGCGCAGCATGCGAGCCACGTTCTCCTCGGCCTTGGCCCGGATCTCGGCGGCCGCAATTCGGGCGGCATCGAGCACCCGCACCGTCTCCTCGCCCAACAGGGCCGTGAGTCGGCTCGGGTCGAGGTTCTCGATGGGGGTGGCCCGCTGGTCGGCCTCTCGTAGCTGCGCCGCCAGCACGGCCTCCCGCTCGCGACCAGTCCGGAGCTGGTTGGCCAGCTCGAGCAGGTACCGCTGCACCTCGAGCGGGTCGGCGCCCCGGCGGACCGTGGTGAACGACCGCTTGATGATGTCGTCCGGATCGACAGGGGAACCCGAGTCCTTGGCCACGGCCGGATGGTACCGACGCGACGGGCGCCGCTGAGTGATGCGGCGAAGCGCCGAGCGAACCTCAGCCGACCGGAGCGGCCGTGGACGGCGGGGGCAGCACCGCGTCGCCACCGCCGACCGTGGCCAACACCCGCAGCGCCATGTCGAGGTCGTCGACCGGTTCCACCCGCAGATCGCCGGCGTACGTACGGGCCTCATCGACCTCCGCCGAGGGCACCAGCATCAGGTCGACACCCTCCTCCCGGGCGGCCACCACCTTCTGGTGCACCCCGCCCACCAGCCCCACCGAGCCGTCGAGCTCCATGGTGCCGGTGGCGGCGACCCGCGTTCCCCCGGTGAGGCTCTCGGGGGTCAACGCATCGAGGATCCCGAGGGTGAAGGCCAACCCGGCCGACGGACCGCCGACCCGTCCCGAGTCGATCGACACATCCACCGGGAACTCGAAGCTCAGATCGCGGGTGAAGGTCGAGATGCCGATCATCGAACGGGTGGGGTCCTCGGGTCGGGCCACCAGTTCGACGCTCACCGGACGGGAGTCGCCACCCTGAAACGGTTGGATCCCCAGCTCGACCACGGTGCCGGCGGGGAGACCGGACACGAGCCGGATCAGGTCCTGGTTGACAACCACCGGCTCGCCGTTCGCGCTCACCACCACGTCGCCACGCGCCAGCTCCGCCGCCGCCGGCACGCTCTCGTTGACCGAGGAGATGACCGCCCCCGTACCCGAGATCGGGATCTCGAAGCCCATGCGGCGCAACGCCTGATAGGTGGCCGCGTCCTTGGAGGTGGCCATCAGTTGCAGATTGAACTCGCGGTTCTCGTCCGGCGACTGCTTGCCCAGCACCTGTTCGGCCTCGACCACCTCGACCGCAGGGTCGACCCACGCCAGCAGCAGATCGGCGGGCGTGGCCTGCTTCACCGACACGGTCAGGTAGTCGATCACACCCCCCTGATCCGAGAAGGTGGGCGCACCCGAGATGGTGATGAACTGCTCGGTGTCGCGGGCCGAGCCCGGCGACAGCGTGTAATACGGCAGGTTCCACAAGAACCCCGCCGACGCCACCGCAGCCACTGCCGCCATCCAGATGAAGAAGAACCACTTGCGTCGCGCCGACCACGGCCGACGACCGGGCGCGACTTCAGCATCGGGCTCGGCCGGCGGACCTCCCGGCGGCGGCGGCAGTACAGTCGGATCTGCGGTGTCCATGACGACGTACTGCTCCGGACCGGGGACGAGACCGCTCAGCCTGCCACGGAGACCCGTGAAGAGCACACCAGGGCCGCACTCGCGAGGAGCCCGCCGTTGAGCGCCGACAACGACTTCGAACCGGTCGTCGAACAGATCGAGCCGACCAGCTCCAAACGCATCCACTCCGCCATCGGGCTGATCCTCCTTCTCGTCACCCTCGGCGTCGTGGCCGCCGTCAGCCTCGCCCTGTTCGTGGTGCTCGCCGTCATCGTCCTCAACAACGCGCTGTGAAAATGGCGGCGCGGAGCGCCGCAGTGGGGCTCAGGACTCGCTCGAACCCCAGGTGGCGCGGGTCCACAACTCGCTGACCGTGTCGATGGCCTGTTCCACATCGGCCGAACTCGGCTTCACGTGGCCACGGCCGAGGGCCACGAACGCATGCCATTCGCACATGGACACCAGCGCCCGTGCCGCCTGCTGGCTGTCGGGGACGGCCCGCATCTCACCCCGGGCCACCACCCGTTCGATGCCCGCGGTGATGCGGCTCACGAACTCCGCGCGCATCGCCAGCCACACTTCCTCGATGGTGGGGCTCTGCAACATCCCCTCGAGGAGGGCCCGGTACAGGCCCGGGTGGTCGGCCAGCACACCGATGTAGCTGCGCACCATGACCTCGGTGCGGGCCCGACGGCTGGCGTCGGGGCCGATCTCGGGGTGAATCAGGATCTGCGCCGTGACCGCCTCGAGCACCTGGGTGAAGGCATCGTCCTTGTTGCGGAAGTACAGGTAGAACGTGCCGTGTGCGGTCCCCGCGGCATCGGTGATGGCCCCCACCGTGGCGCCCCGGTAGCCCTGCCCGGCAAACACGTCCGACGCCGCCGCGAGCATGCGCTCCCGGGTCTGGGCGGCCTGGAGCTGACGCTTGGTGGGTGGGCGCAGTTCGGTCATTCGTGGTCCACTACGGAGATGTACGACGCCGATGCTGCATCGGAGCCGGCCGGGACAGCCCCCTCCGGACGAACGCTAGCCGACCACCTCGCGCGCCGACGCAGTGCCGCTCTTGCCGGACACAGAGGCGACGTCGCTGAAGCGCGCTCGTTCCTCCACGACCCTGACCCCGGCGTCCGAGGCACCGCTCTGGGCGCCCTGGTACGAGGCGGCGCGCTCACCGTCGGCGAGCTCCTGGACGCCCTCGACGACCCCGACCGCAGTGTCCGCCGACGGGCGGTCGAAGAGGCCGCCGGTGCGCACCGAGGCGAAAAGGCGGTCGACGAGCGGATCCTGGCGTTGCTCGACGATCCCGACCCGACCGTCGTCGAGACCGCCTCCTTCGTTTGCGGGGAAAGGCTGCCGGCCCCCGACGGGGTCGTGACCCGGCTCAGCGATCTGGCCACGGAGCATCCGGATGCGCTCTGCCGCGAGGCCGCGGTCGCGGCGCTCGGTTCGATCGGTGATCCCGCCGGCCTCTCGGCGATCCTCGCGGCCACGACCGACAAGGCCACGGTGCGCCGGCGCGCCACCATCGCCCTCGCCCCCTTCGACGGGCCCGAGGTGGAGGCGGCCCTCGCTCGCGCCCGCGACGATCGCGACTGGCAGGTCCGCCAGGCCGCCGAGGACCTCACGGCATAGGTGCCCCGCATGGGGGGCCGGCCCGCCACCACGTCATCTCCATGATTCGAGGTCGTCACTCGTCGGTCGCGTCGTCACCTGACGCGTCGTCATCGACAGGACCACCCGCCGCGCTTCGGTGAAAGGGCGATCACCGAAGCGTCACTCCATGAACATCACCCGGAGCTGGTCGAAGGACTCGACACAATGCCCGGCGCCGAGCACGACCGACTCCAACGGCAGCTCGACGAGGTGTACCGGGATGTCGGTCTCGGCCTCGAGGCGCAGATCGAGGCCGCGGAGCATTCCCCCGCCCCCGACCAGATGGATGCCCTGCCCGATGAGGTCCTGGGCCAGCTCGGGTGGGGCCTGGCCGAGACAGGCGATGACGGCGTCGACCATGGCCGAGACCGGATCGTCGATGGCATCACGGACCTCCTCGGCGGTGAGGATCACCGTCTTCGGCAGCCCACTCATGAGCTCGCGACCACGCACCTCGGCGGCGAACTCGTTCTCGGTCGGCCAGGCCGAACCAATGGTCACCTTGATCTCCTCCGCCGTCCGCTCACCTATGGCGATGCCGTACTCGCGACGGATGTAGGTCTGGACCGCGGCATCGATGTCGAAGCTGCCGACCCGAACCGCCTCGAGCGCGACCACTCCTCCGAGAGAGATGAGCGCCACCTCGGAGGTGCCGCCACCGATGTCGATGACCATGCTGCCGAGCGGCTCGTTGATCGGGAGTCCGGCCCCGATCGCGGCCGCCATGGGCTGCTCGATGAGATGGGCCTCGGCGGCTCCGGCCCGCCGAGCCGCCTCGGTGACCGCCCGCTGCTCGACTGCGGTGATGGCCGACGGCACGCAGATCACCACCCGAGGACGGTTGAAGCGGTTGACTCCCACGCGCTGCAACAGGAGGCGGATCATGCGCTGCGTGACCTCGAAGTCGGTGATGGCCCCCTTGCGCAGCGGCCGCACCGCCACGATGTAGCTGGGCGTCCGGCCGATCATCTGCCAGGCCTCGTGCCCCATCGCCAGCACATCTTGGGTGCGGCTGTTGAGGGCGATGACGGAAGGCTCGTTGAGCACGATGCCCTCACCGCGCACGTACACGAGCGTGTTGGCGGTGCCCAGGTCGATGGCCAGGTCGCGTGCCAGAGCTACCGCCCTCCACCCTCGTCGTCGTCGTCGCTCTGCTCGGGTCGGCCTCGCGGTGGCGGCATCCGGCTCGGGGGCGGGGCGACGGGACGCGGCCATCCTCCCCGACGGCCCGACGCCGCCGCGTCGTCCGCGTCACGGCCGAGGGCGCGCATCTCCTCTTGGAACTCGTCGACACTTGACATGAAGGTCGTCGGCTTGCGGTGCCGGAGCCAAAGGAACAACGAACCAACCATACTGATGACGACGACGATCAACAAGAACCCGATGTTGCTCATCGCCCGTCCCCGACCGTCGACACTGCGGATCCTGGTGAAACCGACGCGATGCCGGTGATGTGCTGCGCGCCTCTCGCCCACGCCGAGCCACCGGCGAAGTACTCCTTCTTCCAGATCGGCACGGTGGCCTTCAACGTGTCGATGCAGAACTCGGCGGCGGCGAACGCCGAGCCCCGATGAGGGGTGGACACGGCCACGACCACTGACGATTCGCTCAACGCCACCCGGCCGTCGCGGTGCCAAAGCACCACCCGGCCCGTGTCGGGCCACCGGTGGCGGGCTTCGGTGGCCACGGCAGCCAACCTGGGCACGACCTGCTCGGCCCAGGCCTCGTAGTCGATGTGGGTCACGCCGACCGTGCCCTCGGCGTGGTCGCGGACCAAGCCGCTGAAGACGACGACCGCGCCGCACCCGGGCCGGGCCACCCACTCGACCGCCTTCTGCACATCGAGCGCCTCACGGGTCAGACCGACCCAGTCGTCGGTGTCGGGGTCGGGCACGGTCACGCCGGCATCGTAGTGGGGCGCGTCCACAGGTCCGGATGTCACCGGTACGCTCCGCGACCATGGTGCCCGACGACGAGTCCGAGAACGCGGACGGGTTCCTTCCCCCTCTCCCACCCGAAGACCGACTCTGGCGCCATCCCTCGGAACTGCGAGCGAGACCCGACGGTTCAGTCGATCCGGACCCAGCACCATCCGGGTCCCGGCCGCCCACCGGAACGGCTTCGCGCAATGCCCGTCAACGCATCGTGCTGGTGTCGGCCGCGGCCGTCGTGGTCGTGGCCCTGGGCCTGGTCGCAGCGGTTGGCCCCATCGGGACCAGCGACTCGACCACCGTCGACGATCAGGCGGTGGCAGAACCACCTCCCGATCCCACCGTGGCCACGGCGCTGGCCCCGGCCCTGGCCCGCCTCGACATCGACCGAGGAGACGAGCAGGCCTCCGCCACCGCTGTCGTGTACCGATCGGACGGACACCTGCTCACCACCGCGCCGGCGATCACTGAAGCCGACATCCTCACGGTCACCCTGGCCGACGGACGGAACCTGCCGGGCACCTTCATCGGCCGCGATCCGGTCAGCGGCGTGGCAGTGGTGAAGGTCGAGGCCGAAGGGCTCACGGCCGCGGTACTGGCCGACTACGACGTGGCGGAAGGCGAGCCAACCATGGCTGTCAGCCTCTCGGCCGATCCCACCAGCACTCCTTCGGCGGAGTCCGGGGTGATCACCGGCACCGGATGGCGCGTCGACAGCACCGAACTGACCCGACACGGCCTCATCCGCGCCGCGCTCGCGTCGTCCCCGCCCTCTCGCCCCGGTACCGTGCTGTGCAACGGGAGCGGCGCCGTGGTCGGGCTCCTCCTCCCCCACGACGCCGACCGCGGCAGTTCGAAGCCCGGGAACGGCCGGGACGCGACGGTCGGAGCCACCGCGGCGGCCGGAGCCACCCACTTCGCCACGCCGATAAGCCTGGCCCGTCGCGCCGCCGACGACCTCGTCTCCTCCGGCTCGACCCACTACGGCTGGCTCGGTGTCCAAGGCAACGATCTCGACGGAGAACGCGTGGCCGTGCTCGGGCAGAGAGGCGTGACCGTCGAGGAGGTCACACCGGGCGGTCCGGCCGACCGGGCCGGTCTGCGCGCCGGCGACGTGGTGACCGGCATCAACGACCAGCCGGTGCGGTCCATGTCGGCGCTGGCGGTCACGGTGCGCGACATGCGTCCGGGCGACGTCGCCGCCGTCAGCTACGCGCGGGGCGCCGAGCGGGGCTTGGCCACCGTCACCCTGGCCGACGCGCCGTAGGAGGGCGCCGCCGGCGTCGCCGGAACACCAGACCGGCCACGACGCCGAGTCCCCCCAGCACCACCGAAACCCCGGCGCCGAGGGCGATGGCCTGGCGGTGGCGCGGGGTCAACCGGGCCCATGGGCCCCCGGTGTCAGCCTCGACGAACGCTTCGGCACTGGTGTACCCGGGCTCCCAGCCGAGCGCCCGGAGCCGGTCGTTGGCCAACACCCAAGGCCCGGTGCCGGCCAGCAACTCGTCGGGGCTCCCCCGACCGGATCCGAGCAGTAGCCCGACGCTAGCCAACGTGTAGGCCGTGCGACGAGGGAGTCGGAGCCGCCATGTGGGGCCCTTGAGGGCCCGCAGCTGGTGGGCGGCCAGCCAACCATCCGGGGCCACGTTCACCGCCCCTTCCACCCTGGTGGTCAGCACCACCCCCACCGCCGCGGCCAGATCGTCGACGTGCAGAAACTGCACCGGAGGCTCCACCCCCCGAACCTGCAGACCCGTCGTCGACCACGGCGATCTCGACAACCAACGACCGTTGCTCGCGCTCACCACGAGGCTCGGCCGCAGGATCGTGCACGTCGCACCATGGTCGAACGCCCACGCGCCCGCCATCGTCTCGAGGCGGGCCTTGGCCACCGCCATACCCACCCGGGGATGAGGCCGCACGGCCGCAGTCTCGGTCAACGGCACCGGGTTGTCGTCACGCGACCCGTACACCAGCCCGCTGGACAACACCACCAGATGGTCGACGCAGCCCACCGCCTCGACCACGTCGAGCAGGCAAGCGAACCCATCGAGATCCACACCGGTACCGCCCGTACCATCGAGCTCGGGGCCCGACACCGGACCCAGGTGCACCAGCACCGACGCCCCCGCCAGCGCAATCGCCAGCCGAGGATCGTCCAGAGCGAAGGGGGCCACCCGCACATCGGCCCCGCCGACCCCGTGCACCCGCGCCGCCGGGTCGAGGGCCACGTCGACGGCCACCACCCGCGAGACCCCCGGGTCGGCCGCGATCGTGGCGATGGCCTGTCGACCCACGGGTCCCCCGGCCCCCGTGACCACGACGATCGCTCCCACTCCACCTATCATGCCCGCCCCGACCCCCGTCCGCATCACGCGGGGCGGCGTCGGGGCAGGTGAGGCCTAGCCTGGTTCCCGTGAGCCCCGAACCCCCCGACGTACCCGGCAACGACCCGTTCGGCTCGGGTGGAAGCGGGAACCCCTTCGAGGGCATGCCCATCTTCGGGGACCTGGCCCGGCTCTTCTCCCAACAGGGACCCGTGGGCTGGGACGCCGCCCGCCAACTGGCCCACACCGTGGCCACCGACGGAGGCCAGGAAGCCAACGTCGACCCTCTCGAGCGCATCAAGATCGAGCAACTGGCCAGGGTCGCCGAGCTCCAGGTGGGGGCCACCACCGGGCTCGCCGTGTCCGGCACGGGAAAGGGCATCAGCATCACCCCGGTGACGCGCACCCAGTGGGTGACCGCCACCCTCGATGCCTGGAGGCCCATGTTCGAGACCCTCGCCGGCGCCCTCCACGACCCCGACCAGCCTCCTCCCACCCCCGACCAGTCCGACCCCCTGGGCTTCATGGCCCCGCTGTTGCAGATGGTCGGACCCATGATGTTGGGGATGACGGCGGGGTCGATGGTCGGGCACCTGGCCCGGCGGTCGTTCGGGCAGTACGACCTGCCCATCCCCCGGTCCCCCTCGGACGAGCTCGTGGTGGTGGTCGCCAACGTCGACGAGTTCGGCCAGCAGTGGAGCCTCCCGCCCGACGACCTCCGGCTCTGGGTATGCCTCCAGGAGGTCGCCACCCACACGGTGCTGCGCATCCCTCACGTCCGGACCCGCCTCGACGGTCTGATCCGCGCCTATGCCGGCGGTTTCGAACCCGACGCCAACGCCCTCGAGAACCGACTGGGGTCCATCGACGTCTCCGATCCGACCTCGATGGCCGACATCCAGACATCGCTCTTCGGCGACCCCGAGGTCCTCCTCGGGGCCATCCAATCCCCCGCGCAACGCGAGCTTCTGCCCCGGCTCGAGACCCTCGTGAGCGCCGTCGTCGGCTACGTCGACCACGTGATGGACCAGATCGGCCGAGGTCTCATCGGCGACTACCCCATGCTCAGCGAGGCCCTGCGTCGCCGCCGGGTCGACGCCGACGCCTCCGACCGGTTCGTCGAGCGCCTCTTCGGCCTCGAGCTCACCCAGGCCTCCTACGACCGCGGCTCGGCTTTCGTTGCCGGCGTCACCGAACGAGCCGGCGCCGACGGCCTCTCCCGCCTGTGGGAGTCGGAACGCACACTGCCCACGCCGGCCGAGCTCGGCGCCCCCGGTCTCTGGCTGGCCCGCATCGACCTGCCCGAGCAGTAGGTCAACACCCGGCGGTCGGCGGCCCGGCGTCGTCGTCGACGTCGGCGAGAGGCGACGACTCCGAGGCGGCTTCCTCGTGCCACGCGTCGGGTCCGAACAGCAGGCCCTGGCCGGCGGGCACCGGTCGGGTCGGAGCGGGTGGGGTCGACGGTGGCGTCGGCCGCATCCAGCGCCTGGCCGGGTCGGCTTCGGCGGGGTCATGCGCTCGTGGGCCTCCCCCATCGACGGCGGCCGGCCGGGGGCCGACGATGGTGCGATCGATGTCGATGAGCGTCGGATCGACCACCTCGGCCTGATCACTGGACACGACACCGGTCCCCCCCCGACCAGCGGTCGCGACCGGGTCGGCGTCCTCGGTGCCACCGGATGGAGCCTGAGCTTCGACCCGCGCGGTCTCGGTCACCGGCGGTGCCGGCGGGGCACCATCGGTGTTCCCCGGACGGGTGGGTCCGTACAGCGGCCGGCGGCGCCAGCCCTGACGACGGACAGGGACGCGGCCCTGGCGAATGCGGCGCAGACCCACGAGGTACCAGACCAGGGTGATGGTCGCCGAGACGGCCACGAGCGCGAACCCCAGCGTGATGGGCACCGACACCACGATCGGGATGAGGGCACCGGACACCCAGACCATCTGGAACCGTGTCTCGAAGCGGGCGAACGAACGACCTCGGTTGGCGTCGGGCGCGTCGCGCTGCACGATCGAGTCGAAAGCCTGCTTGGACGACGAACCGGTCGCACCCACCACCATCGACATCACCGCGGCACCGAGCAGGCCGCCCACGAGTGCGGTGAGGGTGCCGGCGACGGCCGTGATGACCAAGGCCCCCACCAGGATCCTCTCCTCGGTGAGCAGACGACGCAGGCGGGGCGCGACGACTGCACCCACGAGGAACCCGACCTGGGCCGTGGCCGCCACCACCCCGAGGTACCACAGCGGCGCCCCCGAGTCCTTGAAGGCGAAGGCCAGCATGAACGCCAGGAAACCCACCACACCCCGGATGACGGCCATCGCCGTGCCGGCCAGGAAGATGCCGGCACTGCGGAGCTCCTCGCGCTCCGCTTCGCCGGGGGGCTCGTCGGCCACGGTGGTGGGGGGCAACTTGAACGCGAAAGCCGCAGCCACCGCAAAGGCGACAGCCGCCAGGCCCACCGTCCACCGCGAGCCACCGAGGGCCAGCAGGATGCCCCCCGGCACCGCCGCCACCACCACGGCCAACGCCGAGAGCACCGTGAGCTTGGAGTTGGCCTCGACCAGCTCGGTGTCGTTGTGCACCGTGCCCGGCACCACCGCGCTCTTCGAGATCGTGTACACCTTCCCGAGCACCAGGATCCCGAAGGCGCCGGGATAGAAGAGCACCGTGTCGAGGTAGCGGACCACCAGCACGCACAGCAGCGCCCGCAACACCATCGAGGCCACGATGATCCAACGGCGACCGCCCCTGATCCTGTCGAGGGCCGGGCCGATGAAGGGCGCGGCCACCGCGAACGGGACGATGGTGAGCACCAGGTACAGCGCCACCCGCCATCGCGCCGAGTCGAAGTCGAGGGAGAAGAACACCGACCCGGCCAGGCCGATGGCGAACAGCGCGTCACCCGCCACTCCGAAGGCGTGGGCCCGGGCCAAACGCGAGAACGGCGAGACCGCCCACGGTTTCCGCGGGTCCCGGATCGTAGGGCCACCCGGCGGGGGTGGAGGCGCGGGCAGCAACGGGGAGTTCACCGCCTCCATGCTAGAAGTGGCCGGCCACCGCGGGGCCGAGCCCCGGCTCAGCCTCGGGGCACGTCGTACTTGTAGCCCAGCCCCCGGATCGTGACGATGCAGCTAGGTGCGGCAGGGTCGGGTTCGACCTTGGCCCGGAGGCGCTTCACGTGGACGTCGAGCGTCTTCGTGTCGCCCACGTAGTCGGCGCCCCAGACTCGGTCGATCAGTGTGTCGCGGGTGAGCACTCGACCGGCGTTCTCGAGCAGGATGGCCAGGAGTTCGAACTCCTTGAGCGGGAGGCGCACGTCCTCACCCCGGATGACCACCTCGTGACGCTGGTGATCGAGGCTCACGTCCCCCACCGACACCACGTCGTCGCCCACACCGACGAGCACCGGCACCGGATCCGCCGGGTGACGCCGCAGCACCGCCCGCATCCGCGCCACCAGCTCGCGTAGCCGGTACGGCTTGGTCACGTAGTCGTCGGCGCCGACCTCGAGGCCCACGACGGTGTCGATCTCGGCGCCCTTGGCCGTGACCATGATGATGGGCACCGACGACCGGGCCCGCAGCTCACGGCACACGTCGAGGCCCGACACCTTGGGGAGCATCACGTCGAGCAGGACGAGGTCGGGCTGGATGTCGTCGAACAGGTCGAGGGCTTCGGCCCCGTCACGGGCGATGCTCACCTTGAAGCCCTCGCGGGTGAGCCCGACGGTGAGGGCATCGATGAACGAGTCCTCGTCTTCCACGACAAGGACGGACGGCATGCTGGTCATCGGTCGGACTCCAGTTCAATCGAGGGGGAAGCATCAGGCAGGGACGTGGCGGGGATACGCAAAGTGAAGGTGGAACCCTCGCCGAGCTCCGACTCGACCTCCACCGTTCCGTGATGGTTGGCGGCGACATGACGCACGATCGCCAGCCCCAGACCGGTGCCTCCGGTCTGGCGGCTCCGACCCTGGTCGACCCGATAGAAGCGTTCGAAGACGCGTTCGAGATCACGTTTGGGAATCCCGATGCCATGGTCGGACACCGAGATGGCGACACGACCGTCGTCGCCGAGGTGGGCCCCGATCTCCACCGAAGAGCCGGTATCGGAGTACTTCATCGCGTTGTCGAGCAGGTTGCTGACCGCCGAGGTGAGCTGTCGGGCGTCGCCGCGGACCTCGACCCCCCGGTCCACGCCACTCGCGTCGAGCGCGATCCCGGCCTGCTCGGCGGCCGGCTGGATGCGGCTCACCGCCTCACCGATGATCTCGACGAGAGCGACCTCGTCGGGTTGCAGCACCGATGAGGTCTCGATGCGCGAGAGCTCCAGCAGGTCCTCGATGGTTCGACCGACGCGGAGCGACTCGGACTGGACCCGTCCGGCCAGGCGGGCCGCGACCTCGGGATCGTCTTCGCCGAGCAGGGTCTCGGCCAGCAGACCGATGGCCCCGACGGGGGTCTTGAGCTCGTGGCTGATGTTGGCGACGAAGTCACGCCGCACCGCTTCGAGCCGACGTTGCTCGGTGATGTCGTTGATGAGAGCCACCGCGCCGTTCCCCGACTTGGTGACGATGGGGGCCACGTCGAGGACCAGCACCCGTCGAGGAGGCCCGAACAGCTCGAGCTCGCGTCGGTCGGGCAGCCCTTCGAGCGCACCCTCGATCAGTTCGGAGATCGCCGCCTCGACCAGGGCGTCGGAATGGCGGGCTCCGACGAACGCCACGGCGGCGGCGTTGCGCTCCACCACGGCCCCGTCGGGACCGATGATCAAGACCCCCTGCGGGAGGCCGTCGAGCGCCCCCTCGAACAGCTCGCTCATCGAGCGCGCCCCCTCGAACTCGCCCTGCCGGGCATCCATGGCGCGCTCGAGCGCCGTCAGGGCCGACCCCAGATCATCAGGCTGCTCTGAAGTGGTGACCCCGGCCCGATCCATGATGCCGCGCACCGCGTCAAGGGTCCGACGCCGTTCGAGTCGCGCGGTCACGATGGCCGTCACGGCCGCGAGCACCACAGCGAGGGTGATTCCGATGACGGCAACGGTCACCCCGAACCCTCGACGCTGCGGTCGAGGAACTGCCGCAACGACTCGTCGTCGATCTCGACCTCATCACTGAGCGCGGAGCGGGCCTGAAGGCGTGCCGCCCCGCTGCGCTCGGGGAGCCAACCGGTCACCATGTACTCGACCCGCTGGCCGATGTTCACCGCGTGGTCGCCGATGCGCTCGTAGTAGCGGCCGATGAGCGCGAGCTGCACCGCCTGCTGGAGGTCGAGATTGCTGGCGGCATGCGACTCGAAGATGGCCTCGATGTAGTCCTTGTGCAGACCATCGAGAGTGTCGTCGATGTCGTCGAGGGCCGACGCCAGGCCGGCATCGCGCTCGACGTAGGCATCGACGGCCAACGTGTAGAGCCGGGCCGCCTCGTCGGCCATCCGCTCGATGAGCCCCCTCACCCGGGGGTCGAGGGCGGCCCCGTAGATGCGACGGGCCCCCTTGGCCACGTTGACCATGAGGTCGGCCGAGCGCTCGATCTCGGCGGTGAGCCACAGGGCGGTGACGATGCTGCGCAGGTCGGTGGCCATGGGCTGCTGCAAGGCCAGCACGTGATAACACTGCTCCTCGATGCGCAGGGTGAGCGCGTCGACCTCGTCGTCGCTCTCGATGAGCTGCTGAGCGGCGTGCATGTCGTTGGTGACGAGAGCCTCGGTGCCGCGAGGGATGAACTCACCGAGCATGGCGGCGAGGCGGACGATGTCGTCGCGGATCGCATCCAGCTCGTCGTGGAAGGTCTTGCGTTGTTCGGGCACGGTCAGCTCCTGAGGACGGGACGGCACATGACCCGGTGACGGAACGAGCCGTCACCGCACCTCGGCGGCGAGATGGCTGGGATCACCGGTGATGAGGTAACGGATCCTGGCTCCCAGTATGGCGGCATGGTCGCTGATGCGGTCGAGGGCCTGGCCGGCGGCCACGGGGGCTTCGCGCCGCAACAGCTCGTAGCAGCGCTCGGTGAGCGAGACGTTCATCGCGTCGATGCGATCGGCGGCGGAAACGGCCTGAGCCGCCAGTTCCTCGTCGCCGGTGAGCAGAACCCTGCGCATCGACTCGAGATTGTCGTCGACGACGACTCCCATGAGCTCCACCTGGAGAGCCAGCTGTTCCAGTTCGGCTCCGTACTGCGTTCGGAGCGGAACGCCGTCAGCCGAATCGGCCGGTGACATAGTTCTCCGTGCGCTCGTCGGCCGGCGCCGAGAAGATCTTGTCGGTGCGGTCGTACTCCACCAACAGCCCCGTGCGGGTGTCGCTCTCGGAGTTGACCTCAGTGGTGAAGAAGGCCGTGCGATCACTCACGCGCGCCGCCTGCTGCATGTTGTGGGTCACGATGATGATCGTGTACCGAGACTTGATCTCCTGCATCAGATCCTCGATGCGGGCCGTGGCGATGGGATCGAGCGCCGAACACGGCTCGTCCATCAGCACGACCTCGGGGTCGACGGCGATGGCCCGGGCGATGCAGAGCCGCTGCTGTTGACCGCCGGAGAGACTCATGGCCGACTTCTTCAGCCGGTCCTTGACCTCGTCCCAGAGGGCGGCGCCCCGCAGAGCCTTCTCGACGGTGTCGTCGAGGTTCTCCTTGTTGCCGTTGAGCCGCGGGCCGAAGGCCACGTTGTCGTAGATCGACTTCGGGAACGGGTTGGGCTTCTGGAAGACCATGCCGACCCGCTTGCGCACCTCGACGGGATCGACCCGAGGGTCGTAGAGATCGACCCCGTGGTACATCACGGTGCCCTCGACCCGGGCCGACGGGATGAGGTCGTTCATGCGGTCGAAGCAGCGCAGAACGGTGGACTTACCGCAGCCCGACGGCCCGATGAACGCAGTGATCTCGTTGCGGTGAACCCGGATGTCGACATCGCGCACCGCCCGGAACGGCCCGTAGTACACGTTGAGGCCCTTCACGTCGAAGACCACCTCGGCCGCGCCGGTGGCCGCGGGCCGCGCCGTGGCCACCGGCGTGGTCATGGCAGAGGGGCCGGAAGGCTGCACCGGGGCTTGAGTTTCGGAGGACATCGGTGGGACCTCGTCGGGTTGAGGGGGATCGGCGTTCGACAGGGCAGAGGCTATGGGCGTCAGGCGGAGTGGCGGCGGGCGACCCGGGCCGAGACGACGCGGGCGGCGATGGTGAAGAGGAACACGATGGCGACGAGGGTGAGCGCCGCCGCCCAGGCCCGGTCCTGGGACGCGGGGAAGGGCGACTGGGAGTTGTTGAAGATCTGCAGCGACAGAGCGGCGTTGGCTCCATCGAGGAGGTTCGGGTTGAGGGCCCGGGCCGCACCGATGGTGAACACCAGGGGGGCGGTCTCACCGGCGGCGCGAGCGATGGCCAGCATGACTCCCGACACGATGCCCCCGAACGCCGCGGGCAACACCACGGTGGTGACCGTTCGCCACTTGCGGTTGCCGAGCGCGTAGCTGCCGTCGCGCAGCTCGTCGGGCACGAGCTTCAGCATCTCCTCGGTGGAACGGATCACGATCGGAAGCATCAGACACGCCAGCGCCAGGGCGCCTCCCAAGCCGTTGAGCCCGAAGGTGAGGGTGAAGACGGTGTAGACGAACAGACCCATGACGATGGACGGCACGCCGGTCATGACATCGGACATGAAGCGGATGAGACCGGCCGTGCGACCCTTGCCGCCGTACTCGTTGAGGTAGATGGCGCCGAGGATGCCGAGCGGCACCGCCATGAGGGTGGCCGCCCCGGTGATCAGGAGGGTGCCCACGATGGCCGGCGCCATGCCGCCACCGGCCTCGCGGCTGCGGGCCTGGATGTCCTCGGTGAACCACGTGACGTTGATGAGCCCGATCCCCTTGACCACCACATAGCCGATCACGAAGGCCAGCGGGACCATGGCGACCACGAGCGACCCCACCATCCAGATCGAGGCCACGCAATTGCGCACCTTGCGCGACCGCGACGTGGTGGCATCGAGGAGAAGTCGTTCGCTGTCGTCTTGACGTTCGAGGACATCGGTCACGTCAAGACCCCGCGATCCTTCGGTCGAAGCGGCTGACGATGCCCCGCGCCGAGACGTTCACGATGATGGTGATGCCGAACAGCACCACGCCCAGACCGATGAGCGCCGACCGGAACAGGCCGGACGCCTCACCGAACTGGTTGACGATGACGGCAGCCATGGCATCGCCGGGGGCGAACAGGTCGGCGGTGATCTGGGGGTTGGAGCCGATCACCAGGGCCACGGCGATGGTCTCGCCCATGGCCCGACCCAGGCCCAGCATCACCGCGCCGACGATGCCACCCCGGCTCCACGGCAGCACCGCCGCCCGGATCATCTCCCACCGGGTGGCGCCCATGCCGTACGCCGCCTCGCGCTGGGCGCTGGGGACGGTGGCGATCACCTCCCGCGACAGCGAAGTGACGATCGGCGTGATCATCACGGCCAGGATGAGACCGGCGGTCATGAAGGACCGGCCGCTCGACGTGGGGCCGAAGATGGTGCCGAGCACCGGCCATCCTTCGAAGAACCCGCCGACGGCTTCGTACACGCCCTTGACGTTGGGGGCGAACACGAGGATGCCCCAGAGGCCGTAGACCACCGAAGGGATGGCGGCCAGGAGGTCCATCACGTACACCACGCTGGACTTGAAGCGCTGGGGCGCGGCCTCGTTGGCGTAGAGGGCGATGCCCACGCTGATCGGCACGGCGAAGATCAGCGCCAACACCGACACCAGGATGGTGCCGTAGATGAAGGCCAGCGCTCCGAACCGGCCCTCGGCGGGCACCCAGTCATTGGTGGTGATGAACGACAGGCCCTGGTCCTGGAAGGCCGGCCAGGCCTCACGGGTGGTGGACACCGCGATCATCGCCAGGATGACCAGCACCGTCAGACCGGCGACGAGGGCCACCCCCCGGAAGGCCTGATCCCCGCGATTAACCCGTCCGGCCGCGATGAGCTCGGCACCCGACCCGTACGTGGGGTCGGCGTTCGGGGGTGACGCGTCGGGGACTTCGGTGGAGGGTGACGCCATCGCCCTGAGGAACTACGGACCGACCGTGATCTTGGAGACCTGCGCCAGCGCCGCCTCCTGGATGTTGGACGGCAGGTTGGCGAAGTCGACGCTGTTGGCCAGGGTCTCGCCCTCGGTCAACACGTAGGTGAGCCAGCCCTGCACGTTCTTCACCGTCGTGTCGCTCGGGTACGTCTGGTACACGAGGATGTAGGTGGGCGCAGTGATCGGGTAGGCCTCGGCCCCCGCGGCGTTGAGCGGGTCGTAGGTGAGGTCGGGCTTCAACGTCACGCCGGCCAGGGCGGCAGTAGCCCCTTCGAGGCTGGCGGCAACGAAATTGCCGTCCTTGTTCTTGATGGCGGCGAAGGTGAGGCCGGTGGCCTTGGCGTCGGAGTAGTCGACGTAGCCGATGGCCCCGGCGGTGTCCTTGACGAGCTGGGCCACACCGGCGTTGCCCTTGGCAGCCTGGGCGGCGGGCCACTGCACGGTGTCGCCCGACTCGATGGTGAACACCGACGGTGACGCCGACTTGAGGTACTTGGAGAAGTTGGACGTGGTACCCGAACCGTCGGACCGCGTGACCACCGTGATGGCCGTGGAGGGCAGGGTGACACCCGGGTTGTCGGTGGCGATCTTGGGGTCGTTCCATGTCGTGATGGCGCCCATGAAGATCCCGGCGAGGGTGTCGGGCGAGAGCTGGACCTTGTCGACACCCGAGAGGTTGTACGACACGGTGATGGGCGCGGCCACCGTCGGGAAGTACAGGAACGGGCGGCTGAAATTGGCCTTCTCGTCGTCCTTCACGGTCGAGTCGGTACCGGCCCAGTCGGAGGTGCCGGCGGCGAGGTCCTTCTTGCCCTGACCCGAGCCGACGGCGTTGTAGTTGACTACCAGCTCGGCGACGCCTTCGAACTCGGCGACGACCTCCTCGTAGAACGCCTTGGGGAACGTGGCCCCCGAACCGTTGAGCGTGCCCTGGAGCGAGGCGTAGTCGAAGTCGGAAGTGGCGCCGCCGGCCCCAGCGGTGGTCGTGGTCGAGGACTCGTTGCTGCTGGAGCCCCCACACGCGGCGGCAACCAGACCGACGGCGGCGAGCAGGGCGATGAGCCACACGAAGTGACGACGCGGGGAAGTACGCAAGGTTCGACTCTCCTCAACAGGGGATGTGGGCGCGGGTGACATCCCCCGCCGCCTGCCGACCGTACGGAAGCAGGGTGGCGAGGGAGGGTTCACCGGATGAACGTGAAGTGAACCTGAGCTGAACACTTCTTGCGATCGGGTCCGGCCTCAGTCGCCCTGGTCCCCCGTCGCGAACCGCAAGAAGGCGGTGAGCACATCGCGATCGTGGTCGTAGGTGAGGCGGCGCCCAGCCGACTCGAGATCCGACCACTCGAGCCGGTCGACCTCGTCGTTGATCGAGAACGATCCCCCGGCCACCGTCATCTCCCAGTAGCGAACCTGCTTGTGACGGCCCTTCGCGTCGCGATAGGTGACCGACGGGAGCTCACGACCGAGGATGCAGTCGAAGCCGGTCTCCTCGAGCACCTCGCGACGCGCCGCGTGCTCGTCGGTCTCGCCCTCGTCGAGCTTGCCCTTCGGGAAGGTCCAGTCGCGGTACTTCGGACGATGGACGAGGACGACCTCCGGATGACCGTCGACCACCCGCCAGACCACCCCCCCGGCGGCCCGAACGTCCGGTTCGACCCCTTCGTGGGCCGGGAAACGTCCGCCCTCGTCGCTGGAGCCGGCGACCGTCATCGCAACCACCGCAACGAAGACTTCTGGTCACATGCCGCCCAGGCCGCCGGCCAGACCCGGCGCAGTTCGTCGGCCCGCCGGCGCTCGGCGGCGATGAGCTGACCGGCGACCATGGCCTCGGCATGGGACAGCACGGGCACCAGGCCCCGGAGCCACGCGACGGCGACGGCAGTGTCGTGCAACTCACCGAGGAGGTCGGCCACCACGCCAAGCGCGTCGCCCAATGCGTGGGCCGGGGCTCCCACCACGGGCGCCACGAACTCGGCGGCACAGCGCGCCCGCTTGGCCAGGATGCGCACCTCGTGCTGGGCCTCGTCGGACGGCCGCTCTCCGAGGCGCTCGACGGTACGGCGGAGCTGCGTCCATCGAGGACGGACCAGGTCGGGCGCCAGTTCGGCGGCCCGACCGTTGGCCGCCGGCGTGAGTGGAGGCGCGCTGGCTGCGACGGCGACGCCCTCCAGCAGGTCGAGGTAGCGATCGGTGCGCATCGCGCCCAACAACGCCCCGAGGTGGTTCCGACGCTCCGTGTCGAGACGGGCCACGACCAGCGCGGCGGCACCGTGATCGCTCTCGTCCAGATCCTGGCCCATGGCCCAGAAGCGCCCGAGGAGCACGTCGGTGTCACGGACGGCGCCGAGGAGGGTGGCTATCCATGCCAGTTCGGCCCGTAACCCGTCGGCCCAGATCGGATCGAGGACGGGCCCGAAGGTGGACACGGCCGAACGGAGGCGCCGGGCGCCCACCCTGGTGAGGTGCACGCCCTCGGGATCGTCGTCCAGGCGTACGACATGGTCGTGGTCGATGATCTGGCGGGCCGCATCGGCCAGCGCCGCGGTGACGAGGTCGGCCATCGAGGCCCGAGCTCCGACCTCGTCCCGGCACAGGTCAGGAGGGGCCAACGCCCGCGGTCCGAGGGCGCGGACCACCTTGGTGGTGCGGTCGGGCTTGCCGGCCCCGGCGCGCTCGAGCGCCCTGGCCACCAACGTGAGCAGATCAGGCGAGGCGCCCGGGGTCAGCTCCACCTCGATCTCGCGAAACCGAGCGGCGACCTGCTCGTCGCCCTCGATCACGGACACGACGTCGTCGGCGACCTCGGCGAGCGCGACACCGTTGTTGATCAGCACGACCCGACGGCGACGGGTCCGGATGGTGGTCACGGGCACGAGCGGCGTGCGCCGCACCCACGCCGCCACGAGATCGGCGAGGTCCGGAGGCACGTCGGCCTCATCGCTCTCGACATCGAACTCCCGGCGGGCCAACGCGATCCCGCCCGTGCCCTGGTCGGGGAGCTTGAGGGTCCAGCGGGGGGCGCCCTCCCCCGTCCGACGGCGCAGCGACACCCCGCGGCGTACGAGCCCGAGATCGGCGGTGTCGACGTAGACGGCATCGAGATCGAGGGTGGGGGCCTCGACGACCGTGACCCCCGGCGCCACCCCGGACAGGTCGGGCAGGGTGAACCCCGGCCCGGCCCCGAACTTGATCTCGGTCTCTACGGTGCCGGTCGCCGCCATGCCCAGCGCCGTCAGGACCGTCGACGCTCGAGCGCGAGGTCTTGTAGCGCGCGATGGGTCTCCATCCCGGACTCACCTCGACGGTGCCGCCAGGTGCTGTCGGACTCGAGGGTCCAAGCCAACGTGTCGTCGGCCAGGCCGACGTCGATGATCTCGGCCAGACGAGCCTGCAGAGCCGGGTCCTCGATGGGGACGAGCGCTTCGACCCGACGATCGAGGTTGCGCGGCATCAGATCGGCCGAGCCGATGAAATAGACGGGACCACCGTCGGGGCCACCGTGGGCGAAGTGGAAGATACGCGAGTGCTCGAGATAGCGACCCACGATGGAACGCACCCGGATGTGGTCCGACAGTCCCGGGACACCCGGGCGCAGGCAGCAGATTCCCCGGACGAGGAGGTCGACCGGGGTGCCGGCCTGCGAGGCGAGGTAGAGCTCGTCGATGATCCCGGGGTCCACCAGGCTGTTCATCTTGAGCACGATCCGCCCGCCGGTGCCCCGGGCTGCCTCATTGCGGATGAGATCGGTGATGCCCGGGCGAACCGTCCTGGGCGAGACCAACAGCTTCTCGAAACGCGGCTCACGGGCGAAACCGGTGAGCAGGTTGAACAGCTGGGTGAGGTCGGCACCGATGGCGGGGTCGCAGGTGAGCAGGCCCAGGTCCTCGTAGAGGGCGGCCGTCTTCGGGTTGTAGTTGCCGGTACCCACGTGGCAGTAGCGGCGCATGCCGTCGTCCTCGTCGCGCACGACGAGTGTGGTCTTCGTGTGGATCTTGAGCCCCATCAGGCCGTACACCACGTGGACGCCGGCCTTTTCGAGCTCACGCGCCCAACCGATGTTCTTCTTCTCGTCGAACCGCGCCTTCAACTCGACGAGGGCCGCAACCTGCTTGCCCGCTTCGGCCGCCCGGACGAGCGACGTGATGATCGACGTGTCGCTGGAGGTGCGGTAGAGCGTGAGCTTGATGGCGAGAACCTTCGGATCGCGCGAGGCCTGCCGGATGAACTCCTCGACCGACGTCGAAAAAGACTCGTAGGGATGGTGCACCAGCAGATCACCGTCACGGATCACCGAGAAGACGTCGACCGGCTCCTCGCCGACGGGTTGGAGGCGGGGCTGGGTGATCGGGGTCCACGGTGGGTCCTCGAGGTCAGGCCGGTCGAGGCCGCGGAGGGCCCACAGGCCGCCGAGGTCGACCGGGCCCGCACAGCGGTAGACGTCGTCGTCGGTGAGGTCGAGTTCGCGCTGCAGCAGCTCCAGTACCTCCGCCGACATCGCCGCTTCGACCTCGAGCCTCACGGCTCGGCCGAAGCGGCGGCGGCGCAGCTCGAGCTCGACCGCTTCGAGCAGGTCGTCGGCCTCCTCCTCCTCGAGCGTCAGGTCGGCGTTGCGGGTGACCCGGAACCCGTAGTGGTCGCCGGACTCCATACCCGGGAAGAGCACCTGGAAATGGGCGGCGATGACCTGCTCGAGGGGAACGAACCGCTCGCCGTCGGGCATGACCACGAACCGGGGCAGGAGGTTGGGCACCTTCACCCGGGCGAAGCGCTTCTCGCCGCTCACGGGGTCGAGCACCACGACGGCCAGGTTCAACGACAGGTCGGAGATGTAGGGGAACGGATGACCCGGGTCGACGGCCAGTGGCGTGAGCACCGGGAAGATGCGGTCGGCGAACACCTCGTCGAGGTAGGTGCGGTCGTCGTCGTCGAGGGCCTGGTAAGAGGAGTAGACGAGGCCGGCCTCGGCGAGGTCGGGGACGAGGCGGTCGGAGAAGATGCCGTAGGCCTGGGCGTTGAGATCGTCGAGCCGGGAACGAATCTCTTCCAGCTGCACGGCCGCAGTGCGACCATCGGCGGTCTTCTTCGGCACCGCCGCCGCGACCTGATCCTTCAGCCCCGCCACTCGAACCTGAAAGAACTCGTCGAGGTTCTGGCTGAAGATGGCGAGGAACTTCGCCCGTTCGAGCAACGGCACATCGGGGTTGTCGGCCAGCTCCAGCACCCGCGCGTTGAAGTCGAGCCACGACAGTTCCCGGTTGAGGTACCGCTCTGGCGTCTCCATCAACTCGACGCCGGCGCCCTCGATCGGCCGAGCCACCCCGAGTGACCCCTCGCGGGAGGTACCGATCGGGAGAGTCTCGCCGTGCATGGGGCCGAGCCTACCGCTGACGTTCGGGCCCGTCCCTCGGCTCGGCCGGGGAGCCGAGGACGTTCACCGGCAGGAAAAGGGAGCGCCGCCGAGAGCTCGGGCCCAGCTCAGCCCGTTACTCGTCCTCGGGCAGACCCAGGTCCCACACGAGGGTGAGCCGCTCTCGTTCGGCGTCACGCACCACGCGCTCGCGATTGCGGCGGAACTGCGGATCGTGAGGAGGAAGCAGAAGAAGGCGGGCATTGACACGGGCCCGGAAGTCGTCGATGAGGCCGCGAACCTCGGACTCGCCGAGGACCTCCCAGTGGGGGGCCACCGGGCCGAGGTACACCACACGAACCCGCCCCCGCGGCGGGAGGTTCGGATCGGGGGTGTCGGTCATGGCCATGGCGATGCTCTTTCGGGAGATGTCGAGGCGCCAAGGAACCGGTCCTCGGGACCGCAGCACCCTACAGGCGGACCCCACCAACGACAGAACGGACGTCCGCGCCAGCGAGAGCAGGCTGGACCAGGGGCCTTACGCCCTTTTTCGCACTCATTCCTTACCTTTCCCCCACTGCCCCTCGTCGAGCGAGGGCGCCGCCTGCCAACCGGGACCGGCGAATCGCTCGAGAGTTCGGCACCCGGAGGCAATCAGTGGACACCGACACCGAGTGGATGGCGCAGGGCAACTGCCGCCACGCACTCCCGACCAGGTTCTTCCCGAGCGACGGCGTCGGCGTGGAAGCGGCGAAGAAGATCTGCGCCACGTGCCCCGTCAGCGCGATGTGCCTCGAGTATGCCCTCACCCAACGCATCGATCACGGCGTCTGGGGCGGTACCTCCGAACGTCAGCGCCGCCGCATCCTGCGAGCCCGCCGCTTCTCCATCGCGGTCACCGCCACCCACTGACCACCGTCCGACCGTCGACGAGCCGCCCCAACGGGTGGCTCGTGGCGCGTCCGGTGGGCGGACGACAACGGGCTGGCCCGATCCCACGGGACGGGGGAGTATCTCGGCATGCTCGAATGCGTGGTGAACATCAGCGAAGGCCGTCGCTCCGACGTCCTCGCCACGCTCGACTCGTCGGTGGCGGCCGCCCACCACCTCGACCGGCACACCTGTGAACACCACAACCGCTCGGTGTTCACCCTCATCGGGGAGGACGCCCCGCGACAACTGGCCCACGCCGCCGTAGACACCCTCGACATCGAAACCCACATCGGCGCCCACCCTCGCCTCGGTGTGGTCGACGTGGTGCCGTTCGTCGCCCTCGACGGCTCGTCCCCGGCCGACGCAGTGGCGGCCCGTGACCGCTTCGCCCAGTGGGCGGCCGAGGAGCTGGCCCTGCCGTGCTTCCTGTACGGGTCCGAACGCACCCTCCCCGACGTACGTCGTCAGGCGTTCACCACCCTGGCCCCGGACTCGGGTCCACCTCGACCGCACCCGACCGCGGGTGCGGTGGCAGTGGGCGCCCGGCCCTTGCTCGTGGCCTACAACCTGTGGCTGGTCCAACCCGATCTGGCGCTCGCCCGGCGGATCGCCCAAGCCGTCCGCGGGCCGGGAGTGCGAGCCCTCGGTCTCGCCGTCGGTGAGGCCGTGCAGGTGTCCATGAACCTGATCGACCCCCTGAACGTGGGGCCCGCCACCGCCTGGGATGCGGTCGAGGCCCACGCGCCCATCGACCACGCCGAGCTGGTGGGCCTGATCCCGCGAGCGGTTCTCGACGCCACTGCTGAGCCACGCTGGACCCAACTCGGCCTCTCGCCCTCGGTCACCATCGAGCAGCGGCTGCTCGATCGGTCATCGCAATCGCGAGGCGGCTGACGCCGAGCCCGGTCCGGACCCGGCGTGGGCGCCGAAACGGCTCAGGCCGACGCGGCGGCGCTGGCAGCCGCGGCGCGGGTCAGCGCCCGCTGGCGGCGGATGCGTCGACGCTCCCGCTCGCTCATGCCCCCCCAGATGCCGAACTTCTCACCGTTGGCCAGGGCGTACTCGAGGCAGTCGGACTGCACGACGCAACCCCGGCAGACCTCTTTGGCCTCACGGGTGGAGGCTCCCCGCTCGGGGAAGAAGAGATCGGGATCGACCCCCAAGCAGTTGGCCGTGTCCTGCCAACTCTTCTCTTCGGTGACCTCGACGACACCCGGCTCGTGCATGTGTTCTCCTGACGTAGGGCTTCACACCCGACGAATTCGGTCCTGCGGCCGCACGCTCGCTTACCAGCGACGCCCTCCTACCACAGGTGTAATTACAACGGTGTGATCATGACCGCTAACGCGCCCGGATGCAAGAGAAACTTCGGCGCGCCGGCGCCGGATGACCCGATCGGGGCGGGAAACGCTTTCAGCTGGCGCGTCGACCGCGCAGCAACTGGCGCTTCTGCTCGATGAAGTCGACCAACACGTAGTCGCCGAGCGTCTCGGGAGTCGTGAAGAACGCCCGGCCCTTGTTGAGCTCGGTGAGCTTGGCGATGAACCCACGAAGGTGCGGGGTGGGGTCGAGCATGAAGGTGTTGATGCGGATGTTGTCCTTCGTGCATCGCACCACCTCGCGCAGGGTGGCGTCGACCGTCTCCTGCACCGGGGGGTAGTTGAAGTAGACGTCGCCCGGCGGGGTGATGTGGGCGGTGGGCTCACCGTCGGTGATCATGATGATCTGCTTCGTGCCACTCTGGCGGGACAGCAGGCGCCGGCTGATCTGGAAGGCGTGCTGCATGTTGGTGCCGTACACGAAGTCCCACGAGACCTCGGGGAGCTGTTCGGCCTTGAGCTCGCGAGCGACCTCGCTGAACCCCACGATGCCCATGTAATCACGGGGGTACTGCGAGGTGATAAGCGAGTGCAAGGCCATCGCCACCTTCTTGGCCGGCAGAAAGTTGTCGCGCATCGGCATCGAGAGCGACAGGTCGAGCATGAGCACGGTGCTCGACCGCACCAGGTGTTCCGTGCGCTCGACCTCGAAGTCGTCGGGGGTGAGCTGCACCGGGGTGCCGGTGCCACCCCGACGGATGGCGTTGCGGACCGTGGCCCCGATGTCGAGGTTGAAGGCGTCACCGAACTCGTAGGGCTTGGTCGAGAAGTCGCGCTCGTGTCCGATGCCGATTCGGGTGATCTGGTGCTGGCCGATCTTGTCGGTCGCCAGTTTGGCAAACAGGTCGTCGAGGGCGTTCTGGCCGATGCGCCGGATGCCGCGGGGGGTGAGCTCGAGCTTGCCCTCCTTGTTCTCGATGAGCCCCGCCTCCTCGAGTTGCTTGGCCAGTTGCGCCATCTGCTCGAGGCTGCGGGCGGCGTCGTCGCCGAGCAACTCACGGGCCCGATCGAGATCGACCTCGGCCAGCGCCCCGGGCGAGGTGGCACCACGGAGCAGGTTCTCGAGCTGATCGATGTCGGCCAGCTCCTGCATCATCTGCGAGGCCGACGACATGTCGAGCGGCTGATCGCCGGAGAACTCGTAGCGGCGATTCCAGCCCAGATCGGGAAACATGCCCTGGAGGTTCTGACCGAGCTGATCGATCTGCCAGCGCAGGTCCATGTCCTCGAGCAGCTGATCCGAGAGCGCCTGGAGCTGGGCCCGCTGCTCCGGGGTCATCGAGTTGAGCATTGCCTGGGCGGCAGCCATGCGCTGCGCCATGATCTCGAGCAACTCGTCGAGGTTGCGCGGGTTCTCGGGGAAGAAATCGCCGAAGCGCTCCATGAACCCGTCGAAGTCGGGCTCCTCCCCTCGCTCCCGTTGCTCGAGCATCTGGTTCAGCGCTGCGAACATGTCCTTCATCCGGGCCATGTCCTCGGGGCTCATGTTCTCGACCGCCCCCGCCATCTGGTCGACATACTGCTGCATCAGTTGCTCACGCAACTTCTCGACCAGCTCCTCGAACTTCTCGCGCGCCTCCGAGGAGGTGAAGTCGTGGCTCTGCAGATCGCGCACCATGCCGGCCAGGTCGGGCGACAACAGGTCGAGAGAGGCGTGGCGCTCGGCCGCCACCTGCTCGGTGAGCTCCTCACGCCGGGCGTCACCGGAGTCGCGGGCTTCCTGGGCCATCTGATCGATGGCCTGGCGTTCGGTCTCGACCACCTCACGCAGGTCGCGGGCGATCTCGTCGTACACCCCGCCGAGGTCGTGCTGTTCGAGCGACTCACGGCGCTTTCGCCGCAGCTCCTCGAGCATCTCGCGAAGGCCCTTCATCTGCTCACCGTTGCGGTCCTTGAACCCCGACTGCATGGCCCGACGCAGCGCCGCGTTCAGATCGCCGTGGTAGAGCAGATCGTCGGTGATCTCCTCGAAGATGCTGGTGGCGTCGAGGTCGAAGCCGACCTGCGTGCCGTCCCAGCGTGAGTAGCGAACCCGGTTTCCCTTACCCATAGGGGCACGGTACCGGGAATACTGCCGACATGAGCCTCCCAGCACCGACGACTCCCACCCCCCTGCCACGACCCACGTTCTGATGGCCCTGTCATGGGGCACAGCCATGACTTCCGCCGGATCGCTGGGGGTGGCGTCGCGCAGCGACTGGGCCCCCTGGGTCGACGACGGAAGGTTGCCCCGCTCCGGGGACGGCAGTGGCTTCGGGGTGGACTTCGCCACCGATCTGCAACTCCTGGCCGACCACGGCCTCACGTCGTTGCGATGGGGCCTCGACTGGGCCCGCCTCGAACCGTTCCCCGGGAAGTGGGACCGTGATGCCGCCGACGTCGTCACCGAGATCCTGCGGGCGGCGCGGGCGGCGGGGGTCGAGGTGTGGGCGGTGCTGCACGAGGGACCCCTGCCCGGGTGGTTCAGCGAGGATCAACGCGGCTTCGCCGACGACAAGGGCCTCGGTGTCACCTGGCCGAGGCACGTCGACCGGGTGGCCGAGGCCTTCGGTGACCTCGTGGCCGGATGGGTGCCGGTGCTCGACCCGTTCACCCGGGCCGCCGAAGGCCACCTCTGGGGAACCCGGCCGCCGGGCCGCACCGACCCCGAGACGTTCACCGGCACCTTCCGCGAGCTGCACCTCGCCGGGCTGGCCGCATGGCGGTTGCTGGCGAGTGGGGAACCCCCGGTGGCGGCGTGCCTGGACGTGGCCCCGGTGAACGCCGGGGTGACCTCCCGGGAGCCCGACGAACGCGGGGAGGCCCAGCGACGGGCGCGAGTGCTCGACCGGCTGCGATGGGGCGTGGGGGTGCAGGCGCTGGCCGACGGCGTGCTCTCCGTACCCGGTCGGGGCGAGGTCGAGATCGACGGACTGGCCGGGGCCTACGACGTCGTCGGCTTCACCTACCGCGGCGGGGTGACGGTCTACGCCGACGGATCGACGGGCCCCTACCCCGCCGATGCCCCCGTCGCGGCCGACGGTCGCGCCCCCTGGCCCGAGGAGCTGGGGGTGGTGATCCGACGGCTCGCCGACGAACTGCCGGGTCGGCGCCTGGCCTTGCTCGGCACCGGCGTGACCGCCGACGAGGACGACTGGCGCGCCGACGTCATCGGGGCCTCGGCCATGGAGGTCGATCGCGCCGTCGGCGACGGCGTGCCGATCGACCTGGCGTTCTGGGAGAGCGGCATCGACGGCTGGACACCCGAGACCGGGCTCGACGTCCCCGACGGAATCATCGACCGGGCCCGCCACCCCCGACCGAGCGCAGCGGTGCTCGCCGCCGCGACCGAGCGCGCGAGGCTGAGAACGTGAGCGACGACCGCCAGCAGCGGGCCAAGGAAGCGGCGGGACGACACGCCGCCGGCCAGGTGACCGCCGGGATGCGCGTGGGCCTCGGCTCCGGATCGACGGTGCACTGGACGATCGTCGAACTCGGCCAGCGGGCCCTCGACGTGGTCTGCACCGCCACGTCGGTGCAGACCCACGAACTGGCCACGTCGCTCGGCCTCCGAGTGGTGTCACCCGACGAGATCGGGCACCTCGACATCGCCATCGACGGCGCCGACGAGGTCGACCCCTCCTTCAACCTGACCAAGGGAGGGGGTGCCGCCCACACCCGAGAGAAGATCGTGGCCGCCATGGCCGACCGATTCGTCGTGGTGGTCGACGAGTCGAAGCTGGTCGACCACCTCGGCCCCTTCGGCACCCCGCTGGAAGTCCTCGACTTCGCCCCAGGGGTCGTGGCCGCCTTCGTTCGGGCGCTCGGCGCGCCGGACGTGGCGACCCGCGACCGGCGCAGCGACAACGGGAACCTGATCATGGACGCCCGCTTCGGCACCATCACCGACCCGGTGGCCCTGGCCGCTGACCTCTCGGCGGTACCCGGGCTGGTCGAGCACGGGATCTTCCCCGGAACGATGGTCGAGCGCGTCGTGATCGCCGGCGTCAACGGCGTCCGCGAGTTGGTCAACCCCCACTGACCACCGACACAGACCTCTCCCCCGCCCAACCTGTCTACGAACACTGCTCAATAGGGCGACCGAATTAGACAGGTTCGGGATGATGGCGAACCTGTCTACGAACACTGGCCCATAGGTGGGTCTTCGTAGACAGGTTGGGCGGGGTGGTCGGCGGGGTAGCAGCGCCGCCGCGCCGCCAGCAACTCAGCGGGCGCGGTACTGGGCGCGGGCGCCCACGGCGTCCTTGTTCAGACGCTTCGAGAGATGCAGGCCCTCGAGCACGAACTCGACGGCACTGGCCACCACGGCCGGTGACTCGTCACCGCCGGTGAGCGACAGCACCGGTGCTCGCAACGACGGGATCTCCACGAGCAGGTCGACGTAGTCGGCGGCGAGGACGTCTTCGCCGGCCTGCACGATGCGATCCTCGTCGAAGGCCTCCACGATCTCGCGGAGCTGCTCGACGGCCACGTGCTCGCGGAACACCGACAGGATCGCCGACTTGAGGAGGTGCTCCACGACCTGCTCGTCGCGCCCCTCCTCCAACGTCTCGATCTCGAGCTTGCCGGCCGTCGACGAAGCCAGGGCCTCGAGGTCGGACACACGCGGCACGACGTCGGTCTCTCCGTGCACCAGCGTGCGCCGGGCGGCGTTGGCCACCAACGTCTCCATGTTCGACACGGTGAGCCGCACCGACACGCCGGAACGCTGGTTGATGTGGGGGCTCTGGCGCGCCACCTGGCTGAGCTCGGCCACCACCTCGGCCATGTACTCGGGCACGACCACCCGCACACCTGCGGCCTCGAGCGGACGCACTTCCTGGCGGGCGATCTCGACCTCCGTGGCGACATCGAGCGGATAGTGGGTGCGGATCTGGGCGCCGAAGCGGTCCTTCAGCGGGGTGATGATCCGGCCGCGATTGGTGTAGTCCTCGGGATTGGCCGAGGCGAACAACAACACGTCGAGAGGCAGGCGGACCTTGTAGCCGCGGACCTGGACGTCACGCTCCTCGAGCACGTTGAGCAGGCCCACCTGAATGCGCTCGGCGAGGTCGGGGAGCTCGTTGATGGCGAAGATCCCCCGGTTGGTGCGGGGCACCAAGCCGTAGTGCAACGTGAGCTCGTCGGAGAGATAGCGACCCTCGGCCACCTTGATGGGGTCGACCTCACCGATGAGATCAGCAATGGACGTGTCGGGAGTGGCCAGCTTCTCGCCGAAACGGTCATCGCGGTGCACCCAGTCGATCGGGGCATCGTCACCGGCCTCGCCGACGAGGTCGCGGGCGTGACGGGACACGGGATGGTACGGATCGTCGTTGATCTCCGATCCGGCGACGATCGGCATCCACTCGTCGAGCAACCCGGTGAGCGAACGGATCATGCGGGTCTTGGCCTGACCCCGCTCCCCCAGGAAGATGACGTCGTGACCGGCCAGCAGCGCGTTCTCCAGCTGCGGCAGCACCGTGTCCTCGTACCCGAGCACGCCGGGGAACAGCGCCTCACCGGCCCGGATGCGAACGATGGCGTTGCCCCGGACCTCTTCCTTCACCGGGCGGCTGACCCAGCCCGAGGCCCGCAGCGCACCGAGGGTGGTGGGGCGGTCGGTCGAGTCGGACATGGTGGTTCCTCCCCTTCGCGAGCCGGGCGGCTGCGGTTGTCGAACAAACCTCACGCTACCGCCGCGGCCCGGGGCTGCGTCTGGTCGCGCCGGGGTACGGTCGCTCCGTGGTCCACCGTCGCGACATCGACCTGTCGGGAACGTGGCGCGCCGCTCCGGCAGCCGACGAGCGGCTCCGTCGCCAGTACGTCGACGACGACCTCGACGACGCCGAGTGGGTACCCGTCACCGTCCCCGGCCACTGGCGATCATCCGCCGCCCTGGCCGACGAGGACGGGCCGGTCCTGTACCGCACCCGCTTCGTGGCCGACGGCGGCACCGACGCCGACGGCCGGGCCTTCCTCGTGTTCGACGGGGTGCTGGCGGCCAGCGACGTGTGGCTCGACGGCACCTACCTCGGCGACACCTCGGGCTACGTGGCCGCTCACGCCTTCGAGGTGACCGACCTGCTCCGGCGGCGTCCCGAGCACCTGCTGGCCATGGAGGTCTCGAACGGGCCGGTGGGACCAGGGCGCACCCGCGACCTCACCGGGTCACTCGGGCGCTCGGCCCTCACCGGCGACCACCACAACGTCGGTGGGGTCTGGCGACCGGTCGGCATCGTCCGAACCGGGCCCGTGCGACTGCGCTACAGCCGACTCCGTTGCCCGGACGCGACCACCCGACGGGCATCCGTCGCCATTCGGGCCGTTCTCGACACCGTCGAGGCCCGCACCGTGACCTTGCGAACCTCGGTGCGCCCGGTCGTCGACGCCCAGGGCTCGATGCTCGAGATCGCGGGAGACGCCCCTCTCGTCGTCGAGCGCGAACACCCCCTCGCCGCCGGGGAGAACCGCGTCGAGTGGACGGTGTCGGTGCCGACACCCGAGCTGTGGTGGCCCCGGGCCCTCGGTGGGCAACCCCTCTACGACGTCACCGTCGACGTCATCGTCGACGACGGCCCCAGCGACTCCCGCACCTGGCGTACCGGCCTGCGCCAGGTGCGGATGGACGACTTCGTGTGCCGCATCAACGACGAGCGCCTCTTCCTGAAGGGCCTCTCGATCGGACCCACCCGACTGCTGTTGGCCGAGGCCTCCGGCCACGAGGTGGAGGCCGACGTGGAGCGCGCGGCTGCTGCTGGCCTCGATCTCCTACGGGTGCACGGCCACGTGGGACGCCCCGAGCTCTACGAGGCCGCGGACCGGACGGGGATATTGCTGTGGCAGGACCTCCCGATCCAGTGGGAAATGCAGCGCGGGGCCAAGGAACCGGCCCGGCAACTGGCCCGGGCGTCGGTGGACCGACTCGCCCACCACCCGTCGATCGCCATCTGGTGCACCCACCACGAGCCATGGGTCGGTGATCCGGCCTCGCACCGGGTCGTCCGACGATGGGCCCGGCCGCGACGACGGGCGGCGGTGGTGGCCACCCACCTGCTGCCGACCTGGAACCGCACCGTGCTCGACCGGTCGGTGTCCCTCGTGCTCGACCGAAGCGATGGGAGCCGACCGGTCGTGGCCCACGCCGGGGTCTGGCCCCACCTGCCCCAGCTCTCCGGAACCTCCACCCACCTGTGGGCGGGATGGAGATGGGGCACCATCGACAGCCTCCCTCGCCTCCTGCGGGCCTGGCCTCGCCTCGCTCGCTTCGTCGGCGAGTTCGGAGCGCAGTCCCCTGGCATGGATCCGGGTCTGCTCGACCCGCGCCCCGATCAGGAGAGAAATGCCCACCACGACCCGTCGAGGCCCGGCCGTCCCACCGGCACCTCGTCGGCCTGGCCGGCGCTCGACTGGGCCGCGATCGCCCGACGGACCGGCCTCGAGGTGGACGCCGCGAGCCGAGTCGCTTCTCCCGCCAGTCATCGAAACGCCAACGACTGGGCCGACGCCCTGCACCGCCACCAGGCCGAGCTCGTACGGAGCCACATCGAGACCCTCCGCCGGCTCAAGTACCGGCCCAGCGGAGGGTTCACCGCTTTCGCGATGGCCGATCCGGCCCCGGGCATCACTGCGGCGCTGCTCGATCACGAGCGCCGACCGAAGCCGGCCTGGGCCGCGCTGATCGAGGCCTGCGCGCCCGTCATCGCCATCAGCGACCGACCTCCCGACGTGCTGCGCGTCGGAGAGCACCACGACCTCGCTGTCCACGTGGTCAACGATCGTCGGGTTCCGTTAAGCGAACTCGTCGTGCGCGCCACCGTTTCCTGGGAAACCGACGACAGCCCCCGGGTCGTTCCACCCGCCCCACCGAGGCCGGACATCCGACGCCAGGCGTGGCAAGGGGAGGTCGGCGCCGACGCGGTGGTGAGGGTGGGTTCCATCCACCTCGCCGTACCCCCGGGGGCCGACTCCCTCGTGCTCGAGCTGGAGCTCTCGGACGCCGCCGGTGTCCTGTCGCGACGACGCCACCAACGCCAGGTGGCCGACACATGATCGCCATCGGATCGATCAGAGCACAGGCCGGTGACGCCCGTCGCTCTCGTCGGTTCGCCAGTGAACGACAACGCTGGGTAGCGTTCTCCATGCTCGCAGGTGACCGGTCTTCCCGCGCCGAGCGACCCGACCCGTCTCCGTCACCGGCACACGTTGGAAAGGCCCGCTCGTGACCGCCACCAAGGAACCGTCAGAACTCAGCTCCGACATCTCGTCGCGGCCGATCGCCCGACGCCAGAAGCGCAGCCCGTTCGCAGTGATCGACCTCTACCGGTCGGCCGTGGGCAAGAAGTGGGTGATGGCCGTCACCGGCATCATGCTCATGGGCTTCGTCCTGGTGCACATGATCGGCAACACGAAGATGTACTTCGGGGCCGAGGGCTTCGACAGCTACGCCGAGTTCCTCCGCATGCTCGCCTATCCGCTGCTGCCCGAGACCGGCGCCCTGTGGCTGTTCCGGATGGGGTTGATCGTCGCCTTCGGGCTCCACATGCAATCGGCGTACAGCCTCACGGTGTTGAACCGCAGGGCCCGCCCCGTCGGCTACCAGTCGAAGCGCGACTACATCGCCGTGAACTGGGCCAATCGCTCGATGCGCTGGACCGGCATCATCATCCTGTTGTTCCTGATCTTCCACCTGATGGACCTGACCTGGGGTCGGGCGCCGGCGGCCAGCGGCCAGTTCGTGTTCGGGCAGGTGTACGACAACGTGGCTTTCAGCATGCAGCGCTGGCCCGTGGCGCTCATCTACATCGCCAGCAACATCGCCCTCGGTGTCCACCTGTACCACGGGTCGTGGAGCATCTTCCAGACCCTCGGCACCGTGAGTGCCAAGTTCAACCCCCGTCACAACCCCCTTCGCCGCAGCTTCGCACTGGCCTTCGCCATCATCGTTGCCGGCGTCAACATCTCGTTCCCGATCGCCGTTCTCACCGGCGTCGTCGGGTAAAGGAGGCCCCGTGAGCACCGCGACCATCAGCCTCGACTCGAAGGCCCCGTCCGGCGACATCAAGGACCGTTGGGACAACCACCGCTTCGACATGAAGTTGGTGAACCCGTCCAACAAGCGCAAGTTCACCGTGCTCGTCGTCGGCACCGGCCTGGCCGGCGCGGCCGCCGCCGCCACCCTGGCCCAGCTCGGATACCAGGTGAAGTGCTTCACCTTCCACGACTCGCCCCGACGGGCGCACTCCATCGCCGCCCAGGGCGGCATCAACGGCGCCAAGAACTACAAGAACGACGGCGACAGCATCTACCGCCTCTTCTACGACACCGTCAAGGGCGGAGACTTCCGGGCCCGTGAATCCAACGTGTACCGGCTGGCCCAGGTCAGCGTCGACATCATCGACCAGTGCGTCGCTCAAGGGGTGCCGTTCGCCCGCGAGTACGGCGGCCTGCTCGACAACCGCTCCTTCGGCGGCGCCCAGGTGAGTCGCACGTTCTACGCCCGGGGCCAGACCGGGCAGCAGCTCCTGCTGGGCGCCTACCAGGCCCTCATGCAGCAAGTGGCCCTCGGGCGGGTCGAGATGCACACCAAGACCGAGCTGCTCGACGTCGTCACCAAGGACGGCGTCTGTGCCGGCATCGTGACCCGCGACCTCGCCTCCGGCGAGGTGAAGAGCTGGTCGGGCCACGCCACGCTGCTGTGCACCGGCGGGTACGGCAACGCCTTCTACCTGTCGACCAACGCCATGAACTGCAACACCACGGCGATCTGGAGGGCCCACAAGAAGGGCGCTCTGTTCGCCAACCCCTGCTACACGCAGATCCACCCCACCTGCATCCCCGTGTCCGACGAGTTCCAGTCGAAACTCACGTTGATGTCCGAGTCGCTCCGTAACGACGGGCGCATCTGGGTACCCAAGAACTTCGACGAGAGCCGACCCGCCGATCAGATCCCCGAAGAGGACCGTGACTACTACCTCGAGCGCCGCTATCCGGCGTTCGGCAACCTGGCGCCCCGCGACATCGCCTCTCGGGCGGCCAAGGTGGTCGTCGACGAGGGCCGGGGCGTCGGTCCGCTCAAGAACGGCGTCTACCTCGATTTCAGCGAGTCCATCGGGCGTCTCGGCGCCGACGTCGTCTTCGAGCGCTACGGGAACCTGTTCGACATGTACGAGCGGATCACCGACGAGGACCCGGCCAAGATGCCGATGCGCATCTACCCGGCATCGCACTACACCATGGGCGGTCTGTGGGTCGACTACAACCTCATGACGACCGTGCCCGGGCTCTATGCGCTGGGCGAGGCCAACTTCTCTGATCACGGTGCCAACCGCCTCGGCGCATCCGCGCTCATGCAGGGGCTGGCCGACGGCTACTTCGTGGCGCCGTACACAGTGGGCGATTACCTGGCCGGCATGCTCGGCCAGAAGCCGGTGTCCACCGACGACCCGGTGTTCGTCGAAGCCGAACAGGGCGTGCGCAACGAGATGCACCGCTGGATCTCCATCGGCGGCACGAAGTCGCCCGACTACTACCACCGCGAGCTGGGCAAGCTCGTGTGGGACTACTGCGGTATGGCCCGCGACGAGAACGGGCTCGAGAAAGCCCTCAGCGAGATCCCTGCGCTCCGCGAGGAGTTCGAGAAGAACGTGCGGGTGCTCGGCTCCCCCGACGGCGTCAACCAGTCCCTCGAGAAGGTCGGCCGGGTGGCCGACTTCTTCGACCTCGGAGAGCTGATGTGCCGCGACGCCCTCACCCGCGAGGAGTCGTGCGGGGGTCACTTCCGTGTCGAGCACCAGACCGAGGACGGCGAGGCCCAACGCGACGACGAGAACTTCTCGTTCGTGTCGGCGTGGGAGTGGAAAGAGCCCGGCACCCCCCAGGAACTCCACAAAGAGCCGCTGGTGTTCGAGTTCGTCAAGCCCGCGCAGCGCAGCTACAAGTAGCGCCCGCCGGTCCCCCCTTCGACTGGAGAGAACCGCAATGAACCTCACCCTCAAGGTCTGGCGTCAGGAAGGCCCGAACGCCAGCGGGCACTTCGCCACCTACCAGGCATCCGACGTGAAGGACGAGATGTCGTTCCTCGAGATGCTCGACGTGGTCAACGAGAACCTCATCGAGGAGGGCCAGGAGCCGATCACCTTCGACAGCGACTGCCGCGAAGGCATCTGCGGCACGTGCAGTCTGATGATCAACGGCCAGGCCCACGGGCCGCAGAAGGGCACGACCACCTGCCAGCTGCACATGCGCAAGTTCCACGACGGTCAGACCGTGACCATCGAACCGTTCCGCGCCGCTGCCTTCCCCATCGTTCGCGACCTGATGATCGACCGCAGTGCCTTCGACGCCATCATCAGAGCGGGCGGGTACATCACCGCCGACACCGGTGCCCCACGCGACGCCAACGAGATCCCGGTGCCCAAGCCTGCGGCCGACACGGCCATGGACGCCGCGGCCTGCATCGGTTGCGGGGCCTGCGTGGCCGCCTGCCCCAACAGCGCCGGGCAGCTCTTCACCTCGGCCAAGTTGGCTCACCTCAACCTGCTCCCCCAAGGGCAGTCCGAGCGGTGGAAGCGCACCGAGGACATGGTCGAGACCATGGAGATGTTCTTCGGTTCGTGCACGAACTACGGCGAGTGCCAAGAGGCGTGCCCGAAGGAGATCCCGATCGACTTCATCGCCCTCATGAATCGCGACTACCTGAAGGCCAAGTTCAAGAACCGCAAGCTGCTCGGCCAGCAGGTCTGAGTCACCTTCTTCGTCGGCACGGCCGACAGTGACCCCGCGGCGTCAGGTTCGTCGCGTCAATCCTTCTCGTCGTTCGACTCGGCGAGCTGAGCGTCGAGCGGGGCCCGACGGCGGTGGCGCCACACCTCGATGCCGATGGGCACGACCGAGAACAACACGATGACCAACACGGCGAGCTCGATGTTCTTGCCGATCCAAGGGAAGGCCTGGCCCAGCCAGTAGCCGAGGAGCACGAAGCCCACGGCCCACCCGACCCCCCCGATGACGTTGAACCTGACGAAGGTGCGGTAGTGCATGTTCGAGGTACCGGCGACGATCGGGGTGAACGTGCGCACCACGGGCACGAACCGGGCGAGGATGATCGCCTTGGCCCCGTGCTTCTCGAAGAACGACTCCGCCTTCATCACGTACTCGGGCTTGAAGAGGCGTGACTCCGGACGCTTGAACAACGAGGGCCCGACCTTCTGGCCGAAGGCGTAGCCGACCTGGTCGCCGGCCACCGCCGCGACGGCGCAGCCGAGGGCGACGATCCAGACGCTCCCGCCGGCCAGCACGAACGGCTCGGCGCGGCCCTGGAAGGACAGGCCCGCGGTCAGCAGGCCGGCGGTGAAGAGCAACGAGTCGCCGGGGAGGAAGAAGCCGATCATGATCCCCGACTCGGCGAAGATCACGAGGAACAGGCCGATGAGGCCGACCGACTGGATGAGCTTCTCGGGATCGATGCCCAGGGCGAAGATGGTGCCGAGAAGGCTGGAATGCACTTGGTGACCGTACCGGACAGGGGAAGCCCGACCGGCTCACCGGAACCACACAACTGCTGTGGTCAGGACCCCCATCGGTGACGGCGCAGACCGACGGCCTCGAGCTCGTGGCGCTCGGTACCTATCAGCACCTCCCCGTGCACCCGACACCTCAGCGAGTAGCCCCCCACTCCGGCGGGATCCCACGACGCAGGCTCCGTCGACTCCCATTCGAGCTCCCACCCGACCGGAGTGCGCTCACCCCGGAGATCCGGGTCGAGGAGATCGACGGCCGACAGCTCCTCGAGAGGCACGGCCACACCAAAGGCCTCGAGGCCGAGACTCCAGCGCTGCAGCGGCTCCTCGATCACGTGGTCGGCCCACAGCCCCGGTGCCCGCAGCTCGAGGCGGGGCGGGCGCGGCACCGGCAACGACTGATCGACCACCACCACCGCCATGGCGCCGGGGCCGGTGATGCGGGCCACGAACCAGCAGTCACCCAGACCCGGCCGCAGACCCACCTCGCTGTGGATGTCGGGTCCGGTCGGCCCCAACGCCTCGAAGGCCCACGACTCGGTGAAGGTGAGTTCCCCCCGGGGATCGTGCGGGCCCTCGTCGACCCGCGCCGGACGAACGCTCACTAGTACCCGACGGCGGGGTCGACCACGTTGAGCAGGGGCTGACCGGCAACGAAGCGAGCCAGGTTGTCGCGAAAGGTCTCGAAGAGCCCCGAGCCCGCGCCGGGCCAGTTCCAGGAGATGTGCGCACTCAAGCGCACCTTCGGATGGGTGTACATCCAGTGGCCCGACGGCAACGGCTCGGGCTCGGGCGCGTCGATGCTGGCCCAGCCCAACCGGCCCGAGTCGAGAGCCTCCCGCAATGCCGCCTCGTGGACGATCGGTCCACGCGCCACGTTGACCAGGTGGGCACCGGGGGCCAGGGCGGCCAGGACCTCGGCGTCGACGAGACCGCGGGTGGCGCCGGTCAACGGAGCCACCAGCACCATGTGGTGGGCCCCGTCGGCCAGCGCATGGATGTCGCGAACCATCTCGACGCCCTCGACCGGGCTGGGGAGATCGCGGTGACGCAGGGCCCGGACCCGGGCACCGAAGGGAAGGAGCCGGTCGGCGATGGCGGTGCCGATGCCCCCGAAACCGAGGATGGCGACGGTACGGCCGTGCAGGGTGCCGAGCGGTTCGGGCGGGAAGTTCCACACCGCGGGTTCGTCGTGGATCCACGCGTCGGGCAACCGCTTCTCGACGGCCAGCATGCAGGCCAGGGCCCACTCGGAGATGGGTATGGCGCTCATGCCACGCGAGTTGGTCAACACGAGCCCGGGCCCCACCAGGTCGAGGGGGAAATCGTCGATGCCGGTGCCGATGAGATGCACCCACTCGACGCCCCGGCTCACGACATGGGCGAAGTTGGGCACGAGGGTGGGTCGGCTGATCAAGACCTGACCGATGAGCCCCTCGGGGAGCTCTCCGTCGGCGGGAATCGCCACGATCTCGACCTGACCGGCGAGGTCCGGAGGGAGTCGGAAGGCGGTGCCGTCGCCGACGTGGCTGAGGACGGTTAGCACCGCCGGACCCTAGACCGAGCCTCGTGGCCCCGACACCCGGGAAGAACCCAGTTTCGATGAGCGTTGCTAACTGATAGCATTGCTACAGATTCTCCGAACCGAGTGACCATGACCTCACCCCTCCCCAATCGAGGAACAGAACCGACGAGCGAGCTCGACGACGACACCGCCAGTCGTCTGCGCCTCGCCGTGATGCGGCTGGCCCGGCGCCTCCGCCAGGAGAGCCCGCCCGGCATCACGCCATCGCAGCTCTCCGCCCTGGCCTCCGTCGACCACCTCGGTCCGATCACCATCGGCGACCTCGCCGCCCACGAGAACGTGCAGCCTCCCAGCATCAGCCGCATCGTCGGCACCCTCGAAGGGGACGGATGGGTGGAGCGCATCTCCGACGAGTCCGACCGCCGGGTGGCCCTCGTCCGGGCCACCCCCAAGGCCCACCGGGAGCTGGCCCGGATCCGCCAGGAGCGCAACGCCTATCTGGCCCGGCGCCTGGCCCTCCTCGACCCCGACGACCTCACCGCCGTCCTGGCCGCTCTCCCCGCCCTCGAGAAGATGCTGAGGGACGGCGAGCGTTGAGCCGCCTCGAACGAGGTGTGCGCGACACCTTCTCGGCTTTCGGCGCCCACAACTACCGACTCCTGTTCGCCGGGCAGATGGTCTCGATCACCGGCACGTGGATGCAGATGATCGCCCAGGCCTGGCTCGTGCTCAGCCTCACCGGCAGCGCGGCGACCCTCGGGCTGGTCACCGCCGTCCAGTTCCTCCCGACGCTCCTGCTCGGCCCCTACGCCGGTGTCCTCGCCGATCGGATCGACAAGCGGCGCCTGCTCATCACCACCCAGACCATCTCCGGGGCACTGGCCATCACCCTCGGGGTGTTGGTCGCCACCGACGCGGTCGAGATGTGGATGGTGTTCGTGTTCGCGGGCAGTCTCGGACTCGTCGGGGCCATCGACATGCCCACCCGCCAATCGTTCACCATGGAGGTGGTCGGCCCCGAGCGGCTGACCAACGCCCTCAGCCTGAACACCATCACCATGAACGTCGGTCGCCTCTTCGGCCCTGCGGTCGCCGGTCTGGTGATCGCCGGCTGGGATCTGTCCATCTGTTTCCTCGCCAACGGAGTCAGCTTCCTGGCTCCCACCGTGGCCCTGCTGGCCATGCGCAGGCGTGAGCTGGCTCGCTCAGAACCGGTGGCCAGGGCCAAGGGCCAGCTCCGCGAGGGCTTCCGCTACGTGTGGGCCACGCCCGCTCTCCGGGTGCCGCTGTTGCTCATGCTGGTCATCGGCACGTTGACCTACGAGTTCCAGGTGAGCCTCCCCGTGCTGGCCCGTGACACGTTCGGGGTCGACGCCGCCGGGTTCGGGCTGCTCCAGAGCACCATGAGCGTCGGAGCCATCATCGGTGGACTCCTGTTCGCCACTCGGGCCACCCCGACCCACCGGCGGCTGGGCCAGGCGGGGGCGGCCTTCGGTGTCGTCGTGCTGGTGCTGTCGGTGGCCCCGACGTTCGGCAGTGCTCTGCTGGTGCTGCCGTTCGTCGGCGCGGCCAGCGTGATGTTCCTGACCCTCGCCAACTCCACACTGCAGCTCTCGTCGGTCCCCGAGATGCGCAGCCGGGTGATCGCCCTGTACACCGTGGCCTTCATCGGCTCCACGCCGGTGGGCGGGCCATTGATCGGATGGGTGGCCCAGACGTTCGGCGCCCGCTGGGGACTGGCCGTCGGTGGGACCGCAGCCGTCATCGCCTCCGCCCTGGCGTGGCGGTCGCTGCGCTCGCAACACACCGGCCTCGGCCCGGCGGCCGACGTGACGACCAGCGAGCGCACCGCCCGCTCGCCCCAGTCGCTCTCCCCCTCGGCGTCGACAGCCTGAGCCGTCGCCCGCCCCACGGGGGTGCCTCTTTCAGGAACCCACAGTGCCAGGCGGTGGGGGCGGCGCCACCGTGCCGGGAGGCGGTGGTGGAGTGCCCGGCCCCGGAGGGGGGGCCACCGTGCCACCGGGCGCCGGAGGTGGTGGCGGGCCCGCCGTGGCCCCCGGCGGAGGCGGCGGAGAGTCGGCCGGCGGCGGCGGACCGGCTTTGGGCATCAGGTCGACGACGCCACCCTGGGCCTCGACCGCTCGGAGATCGGCATTGATCCGCTCGATGTCGGACTCGGTCGTCGGGGTTCCCCGGCCCGAGTCGCGGCCGTAGACCAACCCGCCGAGGTCACGGAGCAGAGCGTCGGCGTGCTTCCGGGACGCGCTCTGGTCCATCGAAGTATGACCCTTGGCCACCGTCTCGTTGACCGACTGGGCCAGGCTGTTGGCACCTTGCTTGATGTTGTCGAGCAGACCCACGAATCACGCCCCTGATAGAGACACCGTTCGCCGGAATCTTACCGATCGGGTGGATCGGCGCCGCCCGCCGCGGCTGTTCCTCCGGTCGGGCCCCGAAGAATCAGGATTCCAGATTGGTCTCGAGCGTGCCCAGCAGCGACCGCAGCGACGCCTGCTGGCGGTCGGAGAGACCCTCCACCGTGTGGGCCTCGAGCTCGGCCCAGATGTCGTCGACCTTCGCCTTGAGGCGACGGCCCTTCGGGGTCAGATGCACCCGAATGGCGCGGCGGTCGACCTTGTCGGGGCGCCGGGCGATCAACTTGGAGGCCTCCATACGCTGCAACATCTTGGTGACGGTGGGCGGCTCGACACCGAGGGCGGCGGCCAGATTGACCTGCGTGCGCCCGTCCTCTTCCCAGAGTTCCATCAGCAGCGCGTCCTGCCCGGGGTGCAGATCCACCTTCGAGAGCAACGATGCCGCCACGCTGCGGTGGGCCCGAGCCACTCGCATCAACCGCAGATTCAGGTCACCCGATCGACTCACGCTCTTGGCCATGTGACCATGATGCGCCTTCGACCGGCCGACGGCAACTTCACCGAGCCAACTGTTGCCGACCTCACTTGCCGTGCCCCTCGATCACGGGCACCCAGACGGCGGTAAGGTCCGAAAGGTGAATGGGTACCCGTCGGCGGCGTGGATCGAACGGGCCGCCGGAGCGGTGGCCGGGGATGCGGCGCTGCAGCAACTCCGCCCCCCCGAACCGTTCGTCATCCAGCAAACCGTAGGGACCGCAACCGAGGTGGACGATGCCCCCTCGCTGGTGTGGCACGTGGCGTTCGGCCCCGATGGCGTCCACCTCCGGGGCGGTCGGCCCGCCCATGCCGATGTGACCTTCACCTGCGACCTCGAGACGGCCCGGTCGATTCACAACGGCGAGCAGAGTGCCCAGGGCGCCTTCATGGCCGGCCACCTCAGGGTCGGTGGCGACATCGACGCGTTGCTCGCCCACCAGGACCTCCTGGCCTCGTTGAGCGACGCCCTCGGCCCCGTCCGCGACGTCACCGGACCCTGAGCGCGACCTGAGCCGATGCCCGAGCTTCCCGAGCTCCAGGCCCACGCCGAGCGGCTGGAGGAGGGCTTCGGCCGCCACCGCCTGGCGACGTTCCGACCGCTCACCTTCACCATCGCGGAACTCCGCCACGCCCTCGCCGGCCCATCGATGCGCGTCCACGGCTTCTTGCGCGACCAGCGACGAATCGCCGGGATCGGCCGCCGGCTGGCCAGCGAGGTGTGCCATCGCGCCGAGCTGTCCCCGTTCGCGGCGACGGGGAAGCTCAGCGACTCAGAGGTGACCACGCTCCATGGAGCGATCGGCGAGTGCATCGCCGAGGCGTTGGCCGTCGAGCGCGGCCGCGACACCATGAGCTCGTCGGCTGAGCGCCCCGGCGCGGTATATCACCGCACCGGGGAACCCTGCCCGAGATGCGGTGACGCCATCCGATCGGTCGAGTACGCGAGCTACACGGTGAACTACTGCCCGCAGTGTCAGACCAAGGGCAAGGTGCTGGCCGACAACACGACGTCGAAGTTCCTCAAGTAGCCGTTTGCGAAGCGACAGAGAACGGGCTCAGATCAGGCCCAGCTCCGTGACGGCGGCGCGTTCCTCGGCCAGTTCGGCCACGGTGGCATCGATGCGCGCCCGGGAGAACTCGTCGATGTCGAGGCCCTGGACGATGGAGTACTCGCCACCTGAGCAGGTGACGGGGAACGAGGAGATCAGCCCCTCGGCGACGCCGTAACTGCCGTCGGAGGGGATGGCCATCGAGACCCAGTCGCCCTCGGCCGAACCGAGGGCCCACGTCCGCATGTGGTCGACGGCGGCGTTGGCCGCGGACGCGGCGCTCGACAGACCGCGAGCCTCGATGATGGCGGCACCCCGCTGCTGGACCGTGGGGATGAACTCATCTTCCAGCCAGGCCGGGTCGTCGATCAGGGCCGCGGCGTTCTGCCCCTTCACCTCGGCATGGAAGAGGTCGGGGTACTGGGTGGCCGAGTGGTTGCCCCAGATGGTCATCCTGGAGACGTCGCGTACCGACGTGCCGGTCTTGGCCGCCACCTGGGCCATGGCCCGGTTGTGGTCGAGGCGGGTCATGGCCGTGAAGTGCCCCGGGTCGATGCCGGGGGCGTTGTTCATGGCGATGAGGGCGTTGGTGTTGGCCGGGTTGCCCACGACGAGGATCCGTACCCCCGGCGCGGCGTTGTCGGAGAGGGCCTTGCCCTGCACGGTGAAGATGGCGCCGTTGGCCTCGAGCAGGTCCTTGCGCTCCATGCCCTTCGAGCGCGGTCGGGCACCGACCAGCAGTGCGTAGTCGACGTCACCGAAGGCCACGTCCGGGTCGTCGGTCTGCACGATCCCCTCCAAGAGCGGGAACGCGCAGTCGTCGAGCTCCATCGAGACGCCCCGCAGCGCGTCGAGCGCGGGGGTGATGTCGAGGAGTTGGAGGATGACGGGCTGGTCGGGTCCGAGCATCTGCCCGCTGGCGATTCGGAACAGCAGGCTGTAGCCGATCTGGCCGGCAGCGCCGGTGACGGCAACACGAACGGGGGTCTTCACGGATCCTCCAGCAAGGGGTCGGTCGGGGACGCTGGGCGTGACCTTACCCACGGCACCCGCACCCACAGAAAAGGAGCGGTCAGAGGGTCTGGTACGGGAACTTGGCGTCCACGCCGCCGTCGACCACGAGCGTGCGGCCGGTGACGTACCGCGACAGGTCGCAGGAGAGGAAGAGAGCGGCGGCGGCGATGTCGGAGGTTTCGCCCATCCGCCCGAGCGGGGCGTTGGCGGCATTGGCCGCCCGCTGCTCATCGGTGAAGGCGGCGTCCATCCGCGGGCTCAAGATCGTGCCCGGAGCCACGGCGTTGGCTCGCACACCATGCGACCCCAGCTCGACCGCGAGGGATTGGACCCAGGCCATCAGTGCGGCCTTGGCCGCGCCATAGGCGGCGTGCATGGGCGCAGCCGTGAGGCCACTGACCGACGCGATGAACACCATCGTGCCCCCACCCGAGACGACCATTCGGCGCCCCAGCTCCTGGGAGAGCAGGTAGGCGTGACGTAGGCAGATGTCGATCTCCCAGTCGAAGGTCTCGTCTTCCATTTCGAGGATGGACTGCCAGCGCGCCATGCCCACGATGTCCACCAGCCCGTCGATGCGGCCGGTGGCCTGCTCGGCGTCGGCGGCCAACCGGGCGGCGTCGGCCCGCAGGGTGACGTCCCCCACCCACGGCACCGCCACCGACCGGCCGCTGGCGGTGTCGAGCTCGGCGGCGATGTCGGCGGCGCGCTCCTCTTCGAGGTCGACGCACACCACCTTCGCCGCGCCGGCCTGGGCCAGCGCATGGGCGGTCTGGCGGCCCATGCCCTGACCGGCGCCGGCGACGACATAGGAACGCCCGTCGAGCCGGAGACGACCCAGGAAGTCGGGTATCGGTGCGTTGTCAGAAGCGGTCATCGTGGTTCCCCCGGATCGAGATGGCGCCGGTCAGGGCGCCGGTCATGCCATCACCACGCCGCCGTTGGGGCGGAGCACCTGTCCGGTGACGAACCGGGAGGCATCGCTGGCCAGGTAGAGCATCGCCCAGCTCTGGTCCTCAGGGGTTCCGGTCGAGCGCAACGGTGACTGGGCGGCCCGAGCACCGAGCAAGCCGTCTCGAGCCGCGGTGTCGATGGTGCCGTCGGGGCGGGTCCAGTTGCGCTGCACCATGGGAGTATCGGTGAATCCGGGGGCGATGGCGTTGACCCTGATGTGGGCGGCGCCCATCTCCATGGCCGCGCACCGGGTGAGGTGGCTGACGGCGGCCTTGGTCATGGCGTACACGGAGAGGGTCGGGGCGGGCATGTCGCCTCCGGCCGATGACACATTGATGATCGACCCGCCGTTCTTCATGGCCCGACCGGCCGCGGCGATACCCCAGTAGGTGCCCCAGAGGTTCACCTTGGTGATGAGCTCGACGTCTTCGGGGGTGGTGTCGACGATGAGGGAGTTGCGGATGACGCCGGCGACGTTGGCCCACACGTCGAGACGCCCGCCGGCCTTGATCGCGGCGACGGCGAGCCGGTTGACCTGATCGCGGTCGGCGACATCGGTCGCCACGATGGTGGCGGAGCCGCCGGCGTCGGCCACCATCTTCGCTGTCTCCTCGAGGCCGTCGACGCCGATGTCGGCGATGACGACATCGGCCCCGGCCTGGGCGAAGGTGACGGCAGCTTGGCGGCCGATACCGCCGGCCGCCCCGGTGACGACGCAGATCCGGCCGAGGAGCGAGAACGCGGTGGCCAGCTCTTCGGAGAGCGAGGGGCGCGTCGCCTCGACAAGTGCCGGCTCGGCCCCGCCGGTCGCGTTGGCCCGCAGGCCCGAGATCATGTCCATGCGTTGAGCTCCCTCTGTCGTCAGACCAGCGCGGCGCGAGCGTCGACTCGATGACCACGCTTCTCGAGCTCCGGGATGACCTGGGTGCCGAGCAGCTCGAGATTACGCATGACCTTCTCGTGGGGCAGCGTTCCGAACTGCACGTAGCAAAGCAGCTGGTCGACGCCGGCCTCGTCGTAACGGATGATCTTCTCGAGGCACTGCTCGGGCGTGCCCACCACGATCATGTCCTGGTCGATGTACTTCTGGACGTCGACCTCGCCCCTGATGGAGTCCTCCAGGAGCGGGAAGACCTGGGCCTGCTCCTCGGCGGAGAGGTTGGGCAGCTCCCACTCCAGCGTGAACTCGGCGAGGTGGCGGTACCACCAGGTCACGGAGTCCCACAGGCCGTAGGCCTTGGCGTCGTCCATGTCGTCGGTGCAGTGCACGAGCGTGTAGGCGCCCACCCGGTCGTTGCGGACCTTCGTCATCGGCGGGTGGCCCTCGAGCTCGGCTTCGAGCTGGGCGGAGCGGTACTGGTTGATGATGTCGGCCATGACCTCGACCGGCTGGAGGAGGGCGAACGACAGGAGCCCGAAGCCCTCGCGACCGGCGGTGACGGCCGAGGGCGCACTGGCCGCGGCCAGCCACGGTGGCGGGTGGGGCAGTTGGAAGGGCTTCGGGGTCTGGACCCGCTCGGGGAACTGGATGAGCTCGGTGTCCCAGCTGATGCGCTCGTTCGTCCAGGCCGTCACCACGAAGTCGACGGCCTCACGCCACTGCGCGCGGCTCTCGTCGGTGGCGGGCACGCCGAAGCTCAGCTGCTCCATGGGAGTGGATCGCCCGGTGCCCCACTCGACCCGACCGTGGCTCAGCACGTCGACGGTGGCGACCTTCTCGGCGACCCGGGCCGGGTGCTGGAAGCCGGGGGGCATGAGGCTCACCCCGAAGCCCAACCGGAGGTTCTCGGTGATCGTCGACAGCGCCCCCAGCACGACCTCGTTGCTGGGGCAGGCCGACCGACCCAGGCGGAAGTGGTGCTCGACGCACCACACCGTGTGGAACCCGAGCGTGTCGGCGAACCGGATCTCCTCGATGGCCTCGTCATAACACGCCTGCTCGGCGTTCATCTGGCCGTGTGGGAACGGCTCGGGCCAGGGCCCGATCTTGGGCTGGAACTCGTAGAGCAGGTCGAGCTTCACGGCGTGATCCCCCTTGTTGTCGGCTCGCCGGCTTCCCGGCCGACGCGCCGTCCACTGATTTCGATATTGCGAAAGGTCTTTCGCTCTGGTAGAGAGTAGGGGATTCCCGACACCGACGTCAAAGAGGTCCGCGTGGCCCGCTCCGCTCCTGCCGCCCGACGTGCCCTCCAGGTGATCGACCTCCTGGTCGCCCACCCGAGACAGTCGTTCACCATGTCGGAGATCGTGCGCCGAACGTCGATGAGCCTCGGGTCGGCCCATGCCGTGCTGGCCACGCTCGAGGGTGCCGGCTACCTGCGTCGCCACCCGACCGCCCGCACCTACACCCTCGGCCCCGCCCTCGTGGGCGCCGGCGTGGTGGCTCTCGACACCCAAGCGGGGATCCGTCACGCGGTCGACCGCGCGCCCGGACTGGCCCGGTCGCTCTCCGCCGAGGTCGTGGTGAGCGCCGCCACCGGCGACGAGATCATCTTCCTCGCCCACGCCGGCGTTCCGTCACCCCACGGCCCGGACCTCCGCGAGGGCGAACGGGTGCCACTCGTCCCCCCGCTCGGCGCCGTGTTCCTCGCGTGGGCCGGCGACGCCGCGATCAACGACTGGCTGGCTCGAAATCCGGCGGCCACCGCGGCTCACGAACGGCGCCACCGCACCGCGCTCGAACTCACCCGGCGGCGCGGGTACTCCGTCGCCGCCGCGTCCGAGCTGCAACGTAGCCTCGGCACAACCGCCTCGGGCCTCGCCGACGTGCCCGGTCGAGCCGATCTGCGTGCCGACCTCGCCGACCTCCTCGCGGCCATGGCGGCAGGCCCCTACGCCCTCGATGCCCTGGAGCCGGATCGGGGATACGACGTCGGCGTCATCGCCGCACCCGTGTTCGACGTCGACGGTGCGGTGGTGGCCGCCATCAGCGCCACCGGCTTCCCTCCCGGCCGCACCGCCGCCGAGATCGTGGCCACCGCCGAATCCGTTCGCGACTGTGCCGCGATCGTGACCCGCGAGTCGAAAGGACGGACCCCGACGGGTTGACCCGATCGGGTCGGCTCAGGCCCTTCTGCGGAGGCTCAGCCGCCGCTGGCGCCGGTGACCCGATGGACGAAGGCGGCGATCTGCTCGACGGCGGCGACGGCCTCGGGGAAGGCCGGGTAGCTCATCGGCCAGATGTGGGGCATCTCCGGCTCGACGTGCAACGTGACATCGACCTCCGCCTCGTGGGCTCGGGCCGCCAGCCGGAGGGCGTCGTCGAGCAGCACCTCGACGTCACCCACCTGGATCAGCATCGGCGGTCCTCCCTGCCAGTCACCGAACACGGGCGACACCATCGGATCGTGGGGATCGCGGCCGGCGAGGTACGAGGCGGCGGCGGTCTCGGCCGACTCGTGCGAGAACAGGCGGTCGGTCTCGGCGTTGGTCTGGTAACTGGCCGCGGTCACGGTGAGATCGACCCAGGGCGAGGAGCACACGACCCCCGCCGGGAGGCGCAGACCCTCCACCCGGGCGCAGAGCACGAGCGACGCCGCCAACCCGCCCCCGGCGGAGTCACCGGCCACCACGATCCGGGCGGCGGGGATGCCCTCGTCGAGCAGCGCCCGATAGGCGGTCACCACGTCCTCGATCGCGGCAGGGTGAGGGTGCTCAGGGGCGAGCCGGTAGTCGACCGACACGACGCGAGCCCCGATCACCGCGGCGAGGTGCGACGTGTAGGCGCGGTAGGCGAGCGCGGACGCGATTCGGAATCCGCCCCCGTGGAGATAGAGCACAACCGGGAGGGCGGCGGTGCCGCCCTCGGGGACGCACTCGATCGCCGGAATCCCGCCGATGCGCCCCTCGACCGCCACCACCCCCTCCGGCACCGGGATCTGGCTCATCGCCGCGTCGATGCGGGCTCGCTGCTCCGGGAGGGTCTCACCGGGCGGCGGTGCTGGCGACGCCGCCATCCGCTCGGCCAGGGCGTGGAACTCAGGGCTCGCCATGGCGGCGGAGGTTAGTGCCCCGACCACGAACCTCTGCGTGGTCTCGTCGGCCAGGAACGCCGACTCGGCGATCCACCCTCGAACGTTCGTGGACAGAGCACTACTGGTGCTCCTGGACCCGTGCCTGGCCGGTGTTGCCCAGCCAACTCTCGTACAGAGCGGCGTAGCGACCTCCGAGAGCCACGAGCTCGTGGTGGTGACCGCGCTCCACCAGCACGCCGGCGTCGAACACCAGCACCAGGTCAGCCGCCTCGGCTGTCGACAGGCGGTGGGCGACACTGACCGTGGTGCGACCCTCGGCCAGACGCTGAAGGGCGGTGGTGAGCGAACGTTCGGTGCGGGGGTCGACGGCGCTGGTGGCCTCGTCGAGCACCAACAGACCTGGATCACCGAGATGGGCGCGAGCGAGGGCGACGAGCTGGCGCTCCCCGACGGACAGGTTCTCGCCTCGCTCTCCCACCTCGGTGTCGAGGCCTTCGGGCAGACCAGCCACCCACGGACCGAGGCCCAGATCCTCGATCGCCACGACGACGTCGGCATCGGTGGCGCCGTGACGGCCCATCCGGATGTTCTCGGCCAGGGTGGTGTCGAACACGAAACCCTCCTGGGGGACCAGCCGCATCCGCAGGTGCCGGGCATCGGGCGCGATCTGGGGCAGGTCGACTCCTCCGACGACGATGCGACCCTCCACCGGGTCGGCCAGCCGCACCAGCAGGCGGGCGAAGGTGGTCTTGCCCGACCCCGTCTCGCCCACCACGGCCACCGAGGTGCCCGGGGCGATGACCACCGAGACGTCGTGCAGCACCGGTGGCCCGGTTCGGTATCGGAACCCGACGCCCTCGACCCGTACCTCGAGAGCACCGGTGGGCAGCGGCATTCCCGGATCGGGCTCGATCACGTCGACGGGCTGATCGAGCAGGTCGAAGACCCGGCGCCAGCCGGCAATCGCGGTCTGGGTCTGGTCGAGCACCTCACCCAGCTCACCCACCGGGCCCAGGATCAGTTGCACCAGGAACAGACACGCCAAGAGCCCACCGGCGTCGAGGCCCCATCCCGGGCCCCACCACACCCCGATGGCCATGACCGCAGCCAGGGTGACCGCACCGAAGCCATCACCCAGCGGGAACATGAACGCGAACCAGCGGGCCGCGCCCATCTCGGAGCGGTACTGACGCTCGGCGGCCGCGTCGAGGCGCTCGAGCGAGCGGCGCCGCAGACCGTAGGCCCGTACCGCCGCCGCCCCCTGCACCGCCTCCGACACCTCACCCATCGTCTCCGAGACCCGCTCCCGCACGATCCCGTAGGCCACGAGCTGCCGACGCTGCATGTAGCGGAACGCCGGCAGGAGTGGGATGGCGATGACGATGGTGACGAGCGCGAGCTGCCAGGCGTAGATCGACATGACGATCAACGTGCCCACGATGACCACCGAGTTCACGATCCACGCCACCGCGCCGTACTGGGCGAAGCGAGCGATGGTCTCGATGTCGCTAGTGACCCGCGACGTGAGCTCGCCGCGCCGGGACTCGTCGTGATCGGCCGCAGAGAGCTCGTGGACGTGGGCGAACGCCCGCACCCGCAGCGACCGCAGCATCGCCTCGGCGGCGGCGACCAGGCGCAGGTAGGTGAACCGGCTCAGCACCGCCACCACCAGGATGATGAGCGCGCCGATGCCACAGATGCCGAGCACCACCTCGGCCTGGAACCCCTCGTCGGCCAGGAGACCTTTGTCGACAACCTGTTGCACGAGCACCGGGATGGTGAGCCGGCCGACGGCCGACAACGCCGCGAAGAGCACCGTCAGCCACAGGCCCCGACGCAGCTCGGGGCTCTCGCGCAGACCCCGCCGCAGCACGGCGACCGCACCAGCGCCGAGGATGCCGTCGCTGTCGTCCCCGACATCGTCAGATGCGGAGTGCGCGTCGCGATCGCCCCGGAGCTGACCGGTGGGATCGTCGAAGGCCTCGGCGTGCTCGAGGGCCAGCAGCTCGGCGTGGCCAGCCCCCGACTCGTCGGGCGACCCGGCGGGGGTGAGTCTCATGCGGCGCTCCCGTCGGCGTAGGCCCGCACCAGGCGGGAATAGGCCGGATCGGCCGCCAGGAGGTGTTGGTGAGTACCAGTGCCGGCCACCTTCCCGTCGGCGAGGAACACGACGCGATCGGCCAACTCGATGGTGGACAGCCGATGGGCGACCACGAGGGTGGTGCAGGCCAGGGTGGCCCGCAGGTCGCGGAGGATGGCCGCCTCGATGGTGGGGTCGACGGCGCTGGTGGCATCGTCGAGCACCAAGACCCGCGGGCGTCGCAACAGGGCACGGGTGAGGGCGAGCCGTTGGCGCTGCCCACCGGACAACGTGATCCCTCGTTCACCCAGTTCGGTTTCCCATCCCTGCGGGAGCCGGGAAACGAAGCCGTCGGCATGGGCCACGGCCGCAGCAGCGACGAGTTCCTCGTCGCTCTGGGGCTCCCCGAGGGTGACGTTCTCACGAACGGTGTCGGCGAACAGGAAGGTCTCTTGGAAGACCAGCGCGACCGCGGCGCGCACGGCCCCGGGGTCGGCGGCACGGAGGTCGACGCCTCCCAACCGCACGACACCATCGTCGGGGTCGAGCAACCGTGGCAACAACTCACACAACGTGGACTTCCCGGAACCGGTGGCTCCGACGAGCGCCACGACCTCACCCGGCGTGACCGACATCGAGACCCGGTCGAGCACCGGAGGGTCATCGCCGTGGGCGAAGGTCACCACGTCGAGTTCGAGCCCCAGAGGACCAGGGGGAAGAGCAACAGCGGTGTCGCCCTCCGGCGACGGTTCGGTCTCGGTGGCCATCACGTCGTCCAGCCGCTCGCTGGAGACCACGGCGCGGGGCAGTTCCTGGAGGAAGAACCCGATGACCCGCATGGGAAAGGCCAGTAGGCCGAACAGGGCCGTGGCCTGCACCACCTGACCGGTGTTCAACCGACCCAGCGACACCTGCCATGCACCGATGACGAGGAGGAGCACGATGCCGAGGCTGGGCAGGGCGTCGATGACCGGCTCGAACGTGGCCCGGATGCGACCGACGGTCAGCCGGGCCAGGCGCAGCCGGTCGGCGGCGCCGTCGAGCCGCTGGATCTCGTCGTCGGCCCGCCCGAGGGTCTTCACCGCCAGCGAGCCGTCGAAGCTCTCGTGGGCGATCTGGCTCACCTCGCCGACGCGCTGCTGGACCTCCCCGATGGGGACCTCGGCACGAGAGGTGTAGAGCCGGTTGACCAACGCCAGCGCGGGGAAGAGCAGGACCGCCACCGCCGTGAGCATCCAGTCGACGGTGGCCAGGCTGATGATGGCGAACACCACCAGCGTGACGACGCCGATGCTGAACGGGAGGGCGTTCACGACCTCCGTCGAGGCGATGATGTCGTTGTCGGCGTGCGCCAGGAGCCGACCGGTGGGCGTATCGCGATGGAAACGCAGCGGGGCGTCGAGGTAGACGCGAGTGAGCTTGCGCCGCCAGTCCCGCTGGGTCCGGAAGGCCATCAGCGCCGCGAAGTACCGGCGCTGGACGATGGTCGCACTGCGGAGCAGACCCACGGCCAGCAGGAACCCGGCCGAAGCGAGCACGGTGCCGGCATCGACCTGGCCCCCGTCGAAGGCCGGGACGATGACATCGTTGGTGATCCCGCCGAGCACGACCGTCGTACCCACTGCGGCGGCGGCGTAGATCGCCGCTCCCGAGATCGACACTGCGAAGACCCCCGGGTAGACCCGCACGTAGCGGGCCAGTAGACGCGTACCTCGGCGCGGCACGCCTTCGACGCGACGGAGCTCGCTCACTGTGAATCGACGGGGGTCATGGCCCGCTCAGGGTACGACGCAGGCTCAGCTCCCAGCGCAGAGTCGTACGAGGATCTCGCGGAAGGTCCGGCTCGGGCACGAGACGGCCTCGGCAAGGTCCCGATCGGGGGAGCAACCGCCCCCGATGTCGACGGGCGCACGCTGCCCACATGACGTGTCGATGTCGCGGACTCGCCCCGGTCCGGGCGCGGACGAGTCGGCCGCGACTGTTCAGGCTGCGCCAGAAAGCCCCAGGTTGGCGGCGATCTCGCGGGTCGCGGTGGAGCGGTTCAGCGTGTAGAAGTGGAGACCGGGGACCCCGCGATCGAGCAGGTCCTGGCAGAGCTGGGTGGCCAGCTCCACCCCCAGAGCCCGCACGGCGTCGGGATCAGCGGCCACGGCATCGAACCGTTCGGAGAGATGGATCGGGAACTCGGCCCCGGCGAGCTGGGCGAACCGGGTGACCTGCCCGGCGTTGGTGACCGGCATGATGCCGGGCAGGATCGGCTTGTGACAGCCGAGCGCCGCCAGCTCGTCGACCATGCGCAGATACGGCTCGGCCTCGAAGAAGAACTGGGTGATGGCGAAATCGGCCTCGGCCAACTTGTCGACGAGGTGACGGCGGTCAGAGGCCAGATCAGGCGAACGGGGATGCCCCTCCGGGTGAGCGGCGACGCCGATCGAGAAGTCGCCGACCTCGCGCACGAGACGGACCAGGTCGATGGCCAGTGCGAACTCGTCGGGCCCGCCTTCGTCGGGCGCGTCGACCGACGGGTCGCCCGCCAAGGCCAGGATGTTGGTGATGCCCGCGTCGCGGTACTCGGTGAGCAGGCTCACCAGCTGCTCCCGGGCGTGGGCGGCACAGGTGAGATGGGCCATCGCCGTGACCCCGCTGTCGCGCTCGATGTGCACGACGACGTCACGGGTGCGGTCACGGGTCGACCCACCGGCGCCGTAGGTGACCGAGACGAACGAAGGGTCGAGCGTCGCCAGCTCGCCGATGGTCTTCTCGAGATCGCGGGCGGCCTCGTCGGTCTTCGGCGGGAAGAACTCGAACGAGCAGGTGCGCCCGGCAGCGAGGAGATCGGCGATCTTCGTCATGGCTCGCTCAGGTTAGGCGGGGGTTCGACCCTCGGCCGCAGCCAAGGTGTTGACCAGCAGCATGGCCCGCGTCATGGGACCGACGCCACCGATGCGGGGTGACAGCCAGCCGGCGACCTCGGACACCTCGTCGGCCACGTCGGAAACGAGCTTCTTGCCCTCGAACGAGACGCCGGCAGCCACCACCGCCGAACCCGGCTTGACCATGGGCGCGGTGATGAGACCCGGGGACCCGGCGGCAGCCACGAGGATGTCGGCCTGGCGGGTGTAGGCGCCGAGGTCGGCGACACCGGTGTGGACGACGGTGACGGCGGCGTTGGCGTGGGGCCGCTTGAGGGTGAGCAGGTTGGCGAGGGGGCGACCGATGGTGAGACCGCGCCCCACGATCACGACGTGGCGACCGGCGATGGGGATGCCGTAGTGCACGAGGAGGGCCTGGATGCCGGCGGGGGTGCACGGCAACGGACCGTCGACCCCCTGCACGAGGTGCCCCAGGTTCACCGGGTGGAGCCCGTCGACGTCCTTGGCCGGGTCGACGGCCAGCAGCGCCGCCTCGAAGTCGAGGTGTTCGGGGAACGGGTACTGCATGAGATAGGCGTCGACGCCCGGATCGGCGTTGAAGCGGCGGACCACCTCGAGTACGTCGTCCTGGGTGGCATCGGCCGGGAGGTGGGCGTGGTGGGAGGTGATGCCGAGCGCCTCACAGTCACGGTGCTTCATCGACACGTACTTCGCCGACGGGCCGTCGTCGCCGACGAGCACCGTGCCGAGACCGGGCGTGACCCCTGCGGCGGCCAGAGCCGCGACCCGGTCGACCAGCTCGCCCTTGATGCCGGCTGCGACCAGTTCGCCGTCGAGGACCTGCGCTCCCATGCCCGTCGACCCTACCGTGGGAGGCCATGCCCCCCGCCGTGCGCACCGCCGCCTCGCCGTTGGCCATCGGTCCACTCACGTTGGACCTGCCGGTGGTCCTCGCCCCCATGGCCGGAATCACCAACGCGTCGTTCCGCCGGGTGTGCCGCCAGTTCGGCGCCGGGCTGTTCGTGAGCGAGATGGTCAACGCCCGCGGGCTGGTCGAGGGCGGGGAGAGGTCGTGGGGGCTGGCGACCTTCGACCCGGACGAATCGCCCCGCTCGATCCAGTTGTACGGCACGGATCCGGCCGTGGTCGCGGAGGCGGTGCGCCGGCTGGTCGGAGACGGCCACGTCGACCACGTGGACCTCAACTTCGGCTGCCCGGCCCCGAAGGTGACCCGCCATGGGGGTGGAGCCGCGCTCCCCGCCCGGCCCCGGCTGCTCGCGTCGGTGGTCGATGCGGCGGTGCGTGCCGCCGGCCCGGTGCCGGTGACGGTGAAGATGCGGATGGGCCTCGACGGGCAGCGGCTCACCTACCTCGACGCCGGCCGCCTGGCCGCCGAGGCCGGCGCCGCCGCCGTGGCGTTGCACGCCCGCACCGCCGAGCAGCGCTACAGCGGGCGCGCCCACTGGCCCGCCATCGGTGAGCTCGTCGAGGCGGTGCGATCGGTGAGCGACATACCCGTGCTCGGCAACGGCGACATCTGGGCGGCCGAGGACGCTCGCCGCATGATGCACGACACCGGGTGCGCCGGTGTGGTGGTGGGACGGGCCTGCCTCGGACGGCCATGGTTCTTCGCCGAGCTCTCCGCCCTGTTCCGCGGCCAGGCGACACCGCCCGCCCCGGCCCTCGGCCCGGTGATCGACGTCGCCACCACCCACGCCCAGTTGCTCACGCGGGCGATCGGCGAGACCCGCGCCGTCCCCCAGATGCGCAAGCACCTCGGCTGGTACCTGACCGGGTTCCCCGTGGGGGCATCGGTACGGCGCGACCTCATGGCCGTGCACACCCTGACCCAGATGGACGACCTGCTCGGCCCGCTCGACCGTGAACTGCGCCAGGCTCCCGGCGCCGATGCTGCGCCGCGGGGCACCCAGGCCGGCCCCCATCCGGTGGTGATCCCCGACGGCTGGATGAGCGCCGATGCCATCACCCCGCCCGACGCCGCCGCCGACGCCGGCGTCAGCGGGGGCTGAGCCGGCGATGACCACCGAACCAGAGCCCCGACCGGTGCTCGTCCTGGCGTCGGGCTCCCCCCGGCGACGCGAGATGCTCGAGGAGATCGGAGTGCCGTTCGAGATCCGCCCTTCCGACATCGACGAGTCGATCCGACCGGACGAGCCCGGGCCGGCCTACGTCGAGCGGCTCGCTGTCGAGAAGGCCCTCGTGGCGGCCCGACCGGGAACGGTGGTCCTGGCCGCCGACACCACCGTCGACCTCGGCGGCGACCTGCTCGGCAAGCCCGCCGACCGGGCCGAGGCGCTGGCGCTGCTCGACCGGCTCTCGGGGAGCACGCACCACGTGCACACCGGAGTGGCCGTCGTCTGGTTCGACGGCGGTGGAGCGACGACCCCGACGGTGCTCTCCAGCGTGGCCACCACCGAGGTGACCATCGCCGAGCTCCCGGCCCCGTGGAAGGAGTGGTGGGTCTCCGGACCCGAGCCCTACGACAAGGCCGGCGGCTACGCGCTCCAGGGATCGGGAGGAGTCTTCGTCACCGAGATCAACGGCAGCCCGAGCAACGTGGTGGGCCTCCCCCTCGACCTCGCCGCCCGTCTCCTCGCCGAGTCGGGCCACGACCTGATGTCGTTCCTGTCGCCTCCCCGCGCCCAGGAGTGAGCAGCAATCAGCGCGGCGACGGGGCCACCAACTCGACCGCATTGCCGTCGGGGTCGCGCAGGGCCAACGACGGTTTGCCCAGTTCGAGCACCACCCCGTCGTGGTCGATCCCCACCGATGCCAGGTGTTCGGCCCACCGTTCGAGGGCCTCACCATCGGGGACGGCGAAGGCCACGTGATCGAGCGGCGAGGCCGCGGCATCGAGCCGGTCGGCCGGCGAGAGGACGACGACGAGGCGAGCCTCACGGTTGCGTAGGGCCACCGTGTCGGGAAGCTCGACGAAGGCCTCCATGCCGAGCACCGTCGAGTACCAGGCCCGCGACGCTGCCACGTCGCCGACCCGCAACTGCAAGTGGGAGAAGCCACTCACCGGACTGGTGGTCTGGCTTCGCTCGTCACCCTCGTTCATCGGTCAGCCTCTCTCTCCTCGGGTCCGTGACGTTCAGTGGCGGAAGTGACGCTCACCGGTGAAGACCATGGCCAGACCGTGCTCGTCGGCGGCGGCGATCACCTCGGCGTCTCGCACCGAACCACCCGGCTGGATCACGCAACTGGCCCCCGCCTCCACCGCCGCATCGAGGCCGTCGGGGAACGGGAAGAACGCATCGGATGCGTACGCCCCACCGCCGGCCCGGCCCTCCGCCTTCATCGCCGCGAGCTGCCCGGCGTCGCGACGATTCTGCTGGCCGCAGCCGATCCCGACAGCGGCGCCGTTCTTCACCAGCACGATGGCGTTCGACGTGACCTTGGCGACCACCCGCCAGGCCAACTCGAGATCGTCCCATTGCGCCTCGTCGGGCTGGGCGGTGGTGACCACCGCCCAGGCCGAGCGATCGACGGTGACCGCATCGGGCGTCTGCACCAGGTACCCGCTGTCCACCGGTCGCAGCGAGAGGCCGGGTTCACCGGGCGCGGCGGCGGTGAGGATGCGGAGGTTCTTCTTCTGCTGGAGCTGGGCGAGAGCGTCGGCGTCGTAGCCGGGGGCCACGAGCACCTCGGTGAACACCGGGACGAGGGCCTCGGCCACCGCCCGCGTCACCACCCGGTTGAGGGCCACGATCCCTCCGAACGCGGAGACGGGATCACACGCATGGGCGGCGACGTAGGCCGAGAGGATGTCGTCGGCCACGGCCACCCCGCACGGGTTGGCGTGCTTGATGACCACCGCCGCCGGGCCCTCACCGAGGGCGTGGACGAGCCGCCACGCCGCCTCGGTGTCGTACACGTTGAGGTAGCTCATCTCCTTGCCACCGTGCTGGACGGCGGTGTCCCACCAGCCCCGTTCACCGCGGATGGCGTAGCGGGCGCCCACCTGGTGGGGGTTCTCGCCGTAACGCAGCACCTGGGCGCGATTGAGCGTGAGCGTGAGCGTCGGTGGGAGCGACACCGGTGCGTCGTCGGTCGCCCCACCGGCGGGGAGGTCGGCATCGAACCACGCCACGATCTCGGCGTCGTAGGCCGCCGTGTGGGCAAAGGCGTCGCGAGCGAGCCCCTGCCGAGTGGCCGGTGACAGGGAACCCGACGCCCGCAGCTCGTGGAGCATCTCGTCATAGCGGCTCGGGTCGGTGACGATGCCGACGAACGCATGGTTCTTGGCCGCGGCGCGCACCATGGCCGGCCCACCGATGTCGATGAGCTCGATGGACGGCTCGGAGGAGAACGGGTACAGGTTGGCCACGACGAGATCGACGGGCTCGATGCCGTACTCGTCCATGTCGGCCCGATGTGAGGGGTCGGTGGGATCGGCGAGGATGCCCCCGTGGACCTTCGGGTGCAGGGTGACGACCCGGTGGCCCAGGATGGCCGGGACCCCGGTCAGATCGGCGACGTCGGTGACCGGCACCCCGGCCTCGGCGATGGCCCGTGCGGTCCCCCCGCTCGAGACGAGGTCCCAGCCGAGGTCGTGCAGGGCACGGGCCAGATCGACCACCCCGGTCTTGTCGTACACGGACAGAAGAGCCCTCAACGGACACTCCCCCTCTCGAGGATCTCGGCGATCGTCTGGACGTAGAGGCGCCGCTCGACGCCCTTGATGCGTTCGTGGAGCGTGGACACGGTGTCGCCGGGCCGCACGGGAACCGCCTCCTGGGCCAGGATCGGGCCGGTATCGACCACTTCGGTGGCCACGTGCACCGTGCAACCGGTGACCTTCACTCCGAAGGCCAGCGCGTCATCGACGGCGTGCCACCCGGGGAAGGCGGGCAAGAGCGCCGGATGGGTGTTGACGATGCGCTCCGGGAAGGCCTCGAACATCGACGGCCCCAGGATCGTGCCGAAGCCGGCCATGGCGACGAGGTCGATGTCCCACCCTCGCAACACCCCGACCAGTTCGGCGGTGTAGCCGTCACGATCGAAGTCGCGCCCATAGCTCTTGCGCTCCACGATCTCGCAGGTGATGCCATGACGGGCGGCCACATCCTCCGCGCCACAGCGGCGGTCGACCACGGCGAGCGCCACCGGGAGGCCGCCCGAGGCCATGGCATCGAGGATCGTTCCGCTTCCCGATGCCATCACGGCCAGACGCATAAGGAGGCGAACCTACCAGCCGACCCGGGGCGCCCGATCGCCCACGCGACCCGCAGAGCACGAAGGCCGGGCACACTGGTGGCCATGGAGCGCCTCCCGGCCACCAGCCCCCCACAACGTCCGGCCCGCACTCGCGGCACCGGTCGATGCGTGGTGATCGGCCTGGCTTGCGGCATCGGGGTGCCCCTGCTGACCTGGGTCCTGCGCGTCGGGAACCTCGGCCTGCTCGCGCTGCCCCTGGTGGCCCTCGTCGCCGGCGGGGCCCTCGGCCGGTCGGTGAGGGTGACGCCCCGGACCGCCGGTGTGGCCTTCTTCGGCGGCGCCATGGTCTGGGCCGTGATCGGTGCCGGTGGCGGGCTGCTCTGGCCTGTCCGGGTTCTCGTCGGCTCGGCCGTGACGCTGGTGGCGGCGGCGGCGTTCGCCACCGCGATCGCCTGGCGTCAACGGCGCAGGACGACGAAGGCGCTTCCGAAGGGCTGACGCTGACGTCCGGCGCCGCTCACTCGCGGCCCAGCGCACGACCGGCCAGCACTCCGGTGTGTTCCCCGTCGACCATGAACACCCCGCCGTTCACGATCGTCCACGCGTAGCCCTCGGCCCGCTGCACGAAGCGCCCCGCACCGCCGGGGAAGTCGCGAACGTAGGTGGGTAGCGGCAACCGGAGGCCGTCGAGATCCAGCACGTTCACGTCGGCCTTCGCCCCCACGCGCAGCACCCCTCGGCCGGTGAGGCCGGCGAACTCGGCCGCCTCCGAGGTGATCCTCCGCACCCCGTCACCGATGCCCACGAGCCCCCGCTCCCGCACCCAGTACGAGAGGAAGAACGTGGGTTGGCTGGCATCGAGGATCTGGCCGACGTGGGCACCGGCGTCGGCCAACCCCATCATCACCACCGGTTCGGTGAGCATCTCGGCGATCACGCCGAAGTCCTGATTCAGGACGGGCCAGTTGAGGATCACCGCGCCGTCGGTGGCCAGGCACAGCTCGACGTAGGCCTCGACGGCCGAGGTGCCGGCGCGATCCGCGTGCGCGGCGAGGCTGTCGTCGGGATCGCAGTCGTAGCGGGCGCCCCTGTCGGGCGTGAGCACGTAGAACTCGCGCCAACGGTCGAGACCTCCCGGCCCGTCCCCCCCACTGACCAACTGGGCCCTCAGCCCGGGGAGACGCATGGCCGCCACCCGCTCCGGGCCCGACAGCCCGGACAGGGGCTCCCATCCCGGGCGGCGATCGAACGGGGTCACGTGGTCGAGCGAGAAGATCACCCCGATGCCCCGTGTCGTGGTCTGGGGCCGGAGCTGCGCGCCGGAAGCGTTGGCGGCGCCGACGAACTCCAGGGTCTGCCGCCACAGCTCGGGATCAGCGAAGGTGTTGGTGAGGTTGAAGGTGAAGGGGCGACCTGCGGCCCGGCTCATGGCCGCCATGAGCGCCACCTCGGTTCGAGCCCGCTCCCGACCGGGTCCGTCGCCGTCGAAGCGCGGCGCGGCGCCGAAGAACCCGCGCCCATGACGGCCGAGCACCTCGGCCAGTGCCAGCAACTCCGCCTCGGCGGCCCAGGTGCCAGGGACGTTGCGACCGTCGGGAGCCACGTGGCGGCGGGTGCGAGAGGTGGAGAAGCCCAGGGCACCCGCGGTCATGGCCTCGTCGACGGAACGGACCATCTGGTCGAGCTCGTCCTCGGTCGGATCGGCGTCGGGATCGAGGGAACGTTCGCCCATCGCGTGGTAGCGCACCGCGCAGTGCCCCACCATGCCACCCACGTTCACCCCCTTGGGGGCCGAACCGAGCCAGTCGAGATAGCCACCGTAGGTCTGCCAACTGAAGGGCAGGCCGGCGAGGATCGACTCGGCCGGGATGTCCTCGACCGACTCCATCATCCGGGCCAGAAAGCCGTGGTCGGTCGGACGCACCGGCGCGAACGTGACCCCGCAGTTCCCGAGCACCAGCGACGTCACTCCGTGCCAGCACGAGGAGGTGGCGAGGGGATCCCAGCCGATCTGCGCGTCGAGGTGGGTGTGCAGATCGACGAAGCCGGGCGTGACCAGACGACCGTCGGCGGAGAGCTCCCGGCGTCCGGGGCCCACGCCGGGCTCCACGGCCGTCACGGTGTCACCCTCGATGGCCACGTCGGCCGGCACCGGCTCCGAGCCGGTGCCGTCGACGACCAGGCCCCCCCTGATCACGAGGTCGTACATCGCCCCACCGTAGGCCGGAACCGGTCGAGAGCGCCTCGATCCGGTGAAGCCAGAAGGTTCGGTGACCCTGCCGGCGGGCTAGGCCCAGCCGTGCTCGCGGACGACCTCGACCATGAGGTCACCGGCCTCGGTCGGGTTCTTCCCGACCCGCACACCGGCGGCGGCGAGCGCCTCCATCTTGGCGGCCGCAGTACCCTTGCCGCCGGAGACGATGGCACCGGCGTGGCCCATCTTCTTGCCGGCCGGTGCGGTGACCCCGGCGATGTAGGACACGACGGGCTTGCTCATCTCGTGCTGGATGAACTCGGCGGCCTCTTCCTCGGCCGAACCACCGATCTCGCCGATCATCATGACTGCCTTGGTGTCGGGGTCGGCCTCGAAGGCCTCGAGGCAGTCGATGAACGACGTGCCCGGCACGGGGTCACCGCCGATGCCGACACAGGTGGTGACACCGATGTCCTGGAGCTTCAGCTCGTGGAGGGCCTGGTAGGTGAGCGTGCCCGACCGGCTGACGATGCCCACCGGCCCGCCGGCCTGGGCGATCTCGCCGGCGGTGATGCCGATGTTGCACTTGCCGGGGCTGATGATGCCGGGGCAATTGGGGCCGAGCAGGCGCACGTCGGGGAAGTCGCGCTTGAGCTTGTTGTAGAACCAGGCCTCGTCGTGGGCGGGTACACCTTCGGTGATGCACACGATGAACTCGACGCCGCCCTCGGCGGCTTCCATCACTGCGGCCCGCACACCGGGGGCGGGGATGAAGATGCAGCTGGCGTTGGCGCCGGTCTCGGCCACGGCATCGGCGACCGAGGCGAAGACGGGGATCCCGTCGACATCGGTGCCGGCCTTCTTGGGGTTGGTGCCGGCCACGACGTTGGTGCCGTAGTCACGGTTGCGCAGGCCGTAGAAGCGGCCCTGGGAGCCGGTGAGGCCCTGGTAGACGACCTTGGTGGTCTCGTCGACGAAGATGCTCATGGCGGCGGGTCCTCAGTTCTTCCCGGCCAGCTCGACGGCGGCACGAGCCGCCTCGAGCATGGTGGGCCGGCTCTGCAGCTTGTCGGACAGGTGGGGCTCGAGCAGAGCCCGGCCCTCCTCGGCGTTGGTGCCGTCGAGGCGGATGACGATCGGGGCGGTGATGTCGACGCGCCCGAGCGCCTCGATGATGCCCTTGGCCACCTCTTCGCCACGGGTGATCCCACCGAAGATGTTGATGAGGATGCTCTTCACCTTGGGGTCGTCGTTGATGACCTGGAGGGCGCCGGCCATGACGTCGGCGTTGGCGCCGCCGCCGATGTCGAGGAAGTTCGCCGGCTCACCACCGACCTGGTTGACGACGTCGAGCGTGCTCATGGCCAGGCCGGCACCGTTGGCGATGATCCCGACGTAGCCGTCGAGACCCACGTACTGCAGGCCTCTCTCGTGGGCCGCCTCCTCGCGTTCGTCGCGAACCTGGGTGATCTCGTAGTCGCCCCATTCGTGGCGGAACTGGGCGTTGTCGTCGAGGGTCACCTTGGCGTCGAGCGCGTGCACGACGCCATCGGTCTTCACGATCAGAGGATTGATCTCGGCGAGGTCGGCGTCACCCTCGGTGTAGGCGGTGTAGAGCTGGCACAGCATCTCCACCGTGCCGTCGGTGACGTCGGGGTTGAGGTTGGCGGCGAGCACCCACTCGCGGGCGGCGGCCTCGGTGAGCCCGTCCACGGGATCGATCCAGATCTTGGCGATGGCATCGGGGGTGTCGACGGCCACCTGTTCGATCTCGATACCCCCCTCGGCCGACAGCATCCCGAGGTGCTTCTTGGCCGAACGGTCGAGGGTGAAGCTGGCGTAGTACTCCTCGGCGATGTCGGAGGCGTGCTCGATCCAGAGGATCCGGGTGATGTGGCCCTTGATGTCGAGTCCGAGGATGTTGCCGGCGTGTTCGCGCACAGCTTCGGCGTCGGGAGCGAACTTCACCCCCCCGGCCTTGCCGCGGCCACCGGCGTGCACCTGGGCCTTGACCATCACCGGGTATCCGACCTCTTCGGCGGCCTGGACGGCCTGCTCGACGGAGTCGACCGCTCGACCGTCGGAGATCGGGATGCCGAACTGGGAGAAGAACTGCTTGCCTTGGTACTCGAGAAGATCCACGAAGCGACAAGGTAGTCACCCGGCCCCTGACCGACCCAAACGAACCGGTGGGGCGAAGGGGCGATGTGTGGTGACGAGCGCCCAGCGGGGATAATGGGCCGGTGAGTCCCGTCCAACCGACGCCGAAGCGCAGCCCCCGGTCGATGGTGCTGGCGGTGGCCGGCATCGTGATCGGGATCGGCCTGGTGCTCGGGCTCTTCGTGTTCGCCATCCCGTCGCTCACCGAGTCGGGAACGGTGCAGGTGCAGCTCGGCGACGACCGGTTCGAGGCCGGCTCAGCCGCCCGCCTGTCCCGCGCCATCGCCGCCGACGGACCGCTGTTGTTCTCCGACGTCTCCTCCGGGCAACGCGACATCTACCTCCAGCACGCGGGCCCGTCGGAGACCGAAGGCTGGCTGGCCTTCGACGCCCGCCGACCGGCACAGCCCCGCAACTGCTCGCTTCAATGGCAGCGCGACGCCCGTGAGTTCCGTGATCCGTGCGACGCCACGGTCGTGGCCGCCGACGGGACCGGCCTGCTGACCTACCCCGTCACCGTGACCGACGAGGGAACGGTGATCGTGGATCTCAACCCGGACGACCCGTCGACCACCGAGGTCGCCCCACCCCCTTCGTGACGGCGGCGGTTCGACGCAACGGTTCGGCTTGCATCCGGACTCCCAGCCCTGATCGCAATGGATGCAACCCCACCATCCGCCACCGATGTCGAGACATGGAGAATCAGCGAGAACGACAGCTCAACGCTTGGTGAGCGGCGCCCAGGCCAACAAGAGCTGTTTGGTGCCGATGCCCCCGGCGAAGTGCACGTGGGCGACGGTCTTGTCGCCCGTGCCCTCGACCGCGGTGATGACGCCGTCGCCGAACTTCGGGTGCTCCACGTCGTCGCCGACCTGCAACCCCAACTGGTCGGCCCCGCTCGGCGTGGGGGGAACGGGCTTGAGCGCCGCCTCCACGACGCCATCGCGGTGGCTCTGCCCTCCCCCGATCACCGAACCGCTCCACTCGTCGTCACCGTTTCGCCGCGAACTCCCCCATGAGTTGCCGGTGCTGCTGCCCGATCCACCCCAGTTGCCGGCGGCCGGTCGGCGCGAGGCTCGACGGTTGCCCTGCACCGACTCGACCAGCGCGGCCGGGATCTCGTCGAGGAAGCGACTCGGAGGGTTGTACTGGGTGCCGCCGTAGATGTTGCGGGCCCACGCGTGCGACAGGTACAGCCGCTCGCGGGCCCGGGTGATGCCCACGTAGGCGAGGCGTCGTTCCTCTTCGAGCTCGTCGGGCTCACCGATGGAGCGCAGGTGGGGGAAGACGCCGTCCTCGAGCCCGATCATGAACACCACGGGGAACTCGAGGCCCTTGGCCGCGTGCAACGTCATCAGCACCACCGACGACTCGTCGTCGGTGAGCTCGTCGGTGTCGGCCACCAGGCTCACCTGTTCGAGGAACTCGTCGACCGAACCGAAGTCGTAGGCCACCCCGACCAGCTCGGCCAGGTTCTCGATGCGACCCTCGGCGTCGACGGAGTGTTCGGCTTCGAGCTCGGCCACGTAGCCCGAGCTCCGGAGCGCAGCCTCGAGCACGGCGGCGGGACCCTCGGGGACCAACGCCACCAGTTCGTCGTGGAGGGACAGGAAGGTCTCGATGCCCTTGATGGCCCGACCCGTGACCCCGGCGGCGGGGGCCTCACGCAGCGCATCGAGGAAGGTGAGGTCGTGGCTGCGGGCGTAGCCGTCGAGGCGGCCGACGGTCGACTCGCCGATGCCGCGCTTGGGCACGTTGAGCACCCGCTTCGCACTCACCTCGTCGGCCGGGTTGGCGGCGGCCTTCAGGTAGGCGAGGGCGTCCTTGACCTCGCGACGGTCGTAGAAGCGGGTACCCCCGACCACCTTGTAGGGGATGCCGACGCGCATCAGGTACTCCTCGATCACCCGGCTCTGCGCGTTGGTGCGGTAGAAGACCGCGCAGTCGCCCCATCGTTGGTGACCGCCGTCGTGGAGGTGCATGAGCTGGTGGGCCACCCACTGGGCCTCGTCGCCCTCGTCGTCGGCGTGGTAGCGCACGATGGCCTCACCATGGCCGGCCTCGGTCCAGAGCTCCTTCGGCTTGCGGCCCATGTTGTTGGCGATGACGGCGTTGGCGGCATCGAGGATGGTCTGGCTCGACCGGTAGTTCTGCTCGAGCAGCAACACCGTGACCTCGGGAAAGGCGTTCTCGAACTCCACGATGTTGCGCATGTCTGCGCCCCGGAATTTGTAAATGGACTGGTCGGCATCACCCACGACGCAGATGTTGCCGCTCTCGGCGGTGAGCAGGAGCACGAGGTCGTTCTGGACGCGATTGGTGTCCTGGTACTCGTCGACCAGGACGTAGCGGAAACGCTGGCGGTAGTGCGCCAGCGCATCGGGATGGCGGCGCAACAGCTCGACGGCGTTGACGAGGAGGTCGTCGAAGTCCATGGCGCCCGCTTTCAGCAGGCGGGCCTGGTACTCGACGTAGACGTCGGCGATCTTGCGCTCGAAGATGACGGTGGCCCGTTCGGCGTAGGCCGCGGGCCCGACCCCGTCGTTCTTGGCCGCCGAGATGACCGCGTGAACCGTGCGGGGCGGGAACCGCTTGGTGTCCAGGTTCATGTCGCGCAGCACGTAGCCGCAGAGGCGCACGGCGTCGGCCTGGTCGTAGATGGTGAACGACGACGGAAACCCGAGGGCCTTGCCGTCGCGGCGCAGGATGCGCACGCACGCCGAGTGGAACGTGGACACCCACATCTTCTCGGCCACCGGGCCGACGAGGGCGGCCACCCGGTGCTTCATCTCGTCGGCGGCCTTGTTGGTGAACGTGATGGCCAGGATCGCGAACGGCGACACGTCGAGATCGCGAACGAGATGGGCGATGCGTTGGGTGAGCACACGGGTCTTGCCCGAGCCGGCCCCGGCCACGATGAGCAGCGGCCCCTCGGTATGGGTGACCGCCTCGTACTGGACCGGGTTGAGGCCCTCGAGAAGGTCGTCGTCACCCATGCCCGGCACCCTACCGGCGGTCAGCGACGGCCCCGGAGGGCGGGAGGGGTCAGCCGGCGTCGGGATAGCCGGCGTAGCCGTCGCCGTCGAGATCGGCGCAGATCGCCGCGCTCGGGGAGGCGGCGATGCAGGCGCTGCCGGGCTCGGGCGCCCCGGGTATGGGGATCGGAGTCGCGGTCGTCGGGGATGTCGGGGCCGGGGCGCTCGTCGGGCTCGCAGGGGCCGATCCGCCCGGAGGCGCTGTCGTCGGCGCCGCGGAACTGGAGGTCGCCACGCCGGCGCTGGTCGTCACCGCGGCGCGGTCCGACGTCGAATCACTGCTGCACCCGGTCGCGGCCAGACCCGCCCCGACCACCAGGAAGCCGGCCATCAGGACGGTGGGCGCGAAGCGAGGCAAGAGGCGACGCTACCCGGCGACCAGCAGCCGGCTGCGGAACAGCTCGAGCACCTGGTCGAGGGCGTCGCTAGTGGGGTGACCGGGCTCGTCGACCAGTTCCCCCGTGAGCACCGAGTGAGCCCCTGAGCCGATGCCCCACGGGTTGCCCTTGGACGAGTCGATCTCGACGCCCACGAACCCGTCGGCCAGCTCGCGGCGCAACGTCTCGAAGCGCTCGGCCGGCACCGCCCTGTCGCCGGTGAAACGCAGTCCGAGCACGCACACACCGTCGGCCACCCGTTCCTTCACCCGCGCCAGGTCGGCGTCACTGAGCTGCACCGACTCCTTGGCCCCCTGGGTGAACCCGATGGGCAGCGACGGCTGCGACAGCACGGGGGCGATGACCTCGTCGTCGGCCATCATGGCCAGCGCGAATCCGCCGGTGAAGCACATGCCCACCGCCCCCACGCCCGGACCGCCGCAGGTCTGGTGGGCATCGCGGGCCAGCGCTCGCAACCACTCGGTGATCGGAGCGGTGCGGCGGGTGGCGAACGCGGCGAACTCCTTGGAGACGCAAGCGGGCACGAGCGACCGGGCGATGTACGCCGCGTCAGGTTCCTTTCCCGGTTCACCGAACAGGACTGGCAGGACGACGGTGCAGCCGAGGTCGCGCACCCGGCGAGCGAATTCGGCGACGTCGGGGGTGATTCCGGGGATCTCGGCCATCACGATGACGGCCGGACCGCGACCGCTGCGGTACACGGTGCGGGTCTTGCCGGCATGGGTGAACGAGGTGACAGCGAAGTCCGAGAGAGTGTCCTTCATGTCGCGACCGTACCGGCCGTCGCCACCCGAACGCCGCAAACAACGGCCCGACGCCGAAGGGGCGCAAGTACGGTCGGGGCCATGCCCGCCGAGGTTCCTCTCCCCCGCCGCAAACCGTTCCGCTTCGGCGTGCAGGCCAGCTCACCCCCAGGTGGGTTCACCGGAACGGCCGCCGACGGGGACGCCTGGCGTTCACTGGCGAGGCGGGTCGAGGACCTGGGCTACGCCACGCTCACGGTGGCCGATCATCTCGACCAGCAGTTCGCCATCACCCCGGCAGTGCAGGCCGCCGCCGATGCCACCACCACGCTTCGGGTCGGTGGATTGGTGTGGTGCAACGACTACCGCCACCCGGTGGTGATGGCCAAGGAGGCGGCCACCATCGACGTTCTCTCGGGGGGTCGGTTCGAGCTCGGCCTGGGCGCGGGATGGATGACGAGCGACTACGTCGGCGCCGGCATCGCCCTCGACCCCCCCGGCGTCCGCATCGAGCGACTGGCCGAGGCCGTCGCCATCATCAAGGGGTTGTTCTTCGGCGAACCGGTCGACTTCGCCGGCGAGCACTACCGGATCGATGGGATGACCGGGCACCCGAGGCCGGTGCAGCAGCCCGGACCGCCCCTCCTGCTCGGTGGTGGGGGCCGGCGCATGCTCTCCCTCGCCGCCCGGCAAGCCGACATCGTGGGCCTCAACGTGAACCTGGCCAAGGGGGTGATCGACGCCGACGCCGGACCGAACGCCACCGCCGACGCGACGCTCCAGAAGATCGCCTGGATCCGCGACGCCGCCGGGGCCCGCTACGACGACCTCGAACTGCAGGTGCGGGTGCACGTGGCCGCCATCACCGACGACCGCGCCGGCATGGCCGAGGCCCTCGGTCCGGCCCTCGGCCTCTCCCCCGCCGAGGCCATCTCATCGCCTCACGCCTTGGCCGGAACCGAGAGCCAGGTGATCGAGGAGCTCCAGGAGCGCCGCGAGCGCTTCGGCATCTCCTACATCGGCATCGGCGCCGACGCCATGGACGCCATGGCCCCCGTGGTCGCGCGCCTCCGCGGCACCTGAACGAGGACCCCGAAGGTCGAGGTCCGAGGTGGTGTCCCAGCTCTCACGGACCCTGGTGCCGCCGTCCACCGGCTGCAGCTCGTAGCGCCAGATGCGGCCGCCGACAGGACGCCCGACCTCACTCGCACGCTCACGAAGATCGGCCACAGGTCGATGCCAGACCCGAGCTCCGAGCCGGACCGCCAACGAGAATCGGGTCGCGACGGCGCCCGAGCCCGAACCCTTCGGTCAGGGTAGGAAGACGTACGAGGGGTCGCTGCGGTCGCGGCGCCCGGTGGCGGTGGTGCCGTCCGTGAGCGACGACGCCGGGCTCTCGGTGATGCGTTGGAGGTCGTCGATGTAGCGGCGGTGGTCGATGGCCCACACCCCGTTGCGCCGGGACCAGCGGTCGAGGTACCGGCCCCGGCCGAACAGATCGCGCACGATGCCACCTTGCGGCGGCCACCGTAGCCACACCGAGACGTAGCACTCGCTCACCGCAAGACCGCCGGGGAGGTTGCCATCGATGATGGCGTTGCTCACCATGTGGGAGTGGCGGGCGAAGCCCTCGTGAGTGGGCCACACCCAGTCGAGGAACCCCGACCCGGTACCGGTGAACATCGGCCCGTAGTCGGCGGTGCCCCCGGGGTGCCACACCGACTCGGCCAGCTCGCGGTCCATGCGATCGAGCCCGCGGCAGTACCGGTGGAGGGCCTCGGTGATGGCCGCCCGGCCCAGCAGGTCCGCCAACAGCTCCGTGGCCACGTCCTCGTCAGCCACTGACCCCGCGCTCCCAGACCAACGCCACGACCGTCACTCCCACTCGATGGTGCCGGGGGGCTTCGAGGTGATGTCGTAGGCGACGCGATTGATGCCGGCGACCTCGTTGATGATGCGGCTCGACATGGTCTCGAGCAGCTCGTAGGGCAGCCGCGCCCAATCGGCGGTCATGGCGTCCTCGCTGGTCACGGCCCGGATGATGATGGGATGGCCGTAGGTGCGCTCGTCGCCCATGACGCCGACCGAGCGGATGTCGGGCAGCACGGCGAAGGCCTGCCAGATCTCGCGTTCGAGCCCGGCCGACTTCACTTCTTCGCGCACGATGGCGTCGGCCCGCTGGAGCATGGCCACCTTGTCGGGAGTGACCTCGCCGATGATGCGCACCCCGAGCCCGGGCCCGGGGAAGGGCTGGCGCCACACGATCTCGTCGGGCAGACCCAGCTCGGTGCCGACCCTGCGAACCTCGTCCTTGAACAGCGCCCGCAGCGGCTCGACGAGCTCGAAATCCATGTCGTCGGGCAGACCGCCCACGTTGTGGTGGCTCTTGATCTTGGCCGCGTGCTTGGTGCCCGACTCGATGACGTCGGGGTAGAGGGTGCCCTGCACCAGGTACTTGGCGTCGCTGAGGCCCCCGGCGGCGTCCTCGAAGACCCGGATGAACAGCTCACCGATGGCCTTGCGCTTGTCCTCGGGGTCGGTGAGCCCGGCCAGGCGTTCGAAGAACCGATCACCGGCGCGCACGTGGATGAGCTCGATGCCCTGATGGCGGCGGAAGGTCTCGACGACCTGCTCGCCCTCGCCCTGGCGCATGAGGCCGGTGTCGACGAACACGCAGGTGAGCTGGTTGCCGATGGCCTTGTGCACCAGTGCCGCGGCGACAGCCGAGTCGACCCCACCGGACAGGCCGCAGATGGCCCGGTCGGACCCGACCTGGGCGCGGATGATCTCGACCTGGGTCTCGATGATCGACGCCATCGTCCACGAGGGCGACAACGAGCAGGCGTCGTACAGGAAGTGCTCGAGCACCTCCTGGCCGTGCGGGGTGTGGACCACCTCGGGATGGAACTGCACGCCGTACACCCCACTTGCCCGGTTCTCGAAGGCGGCCGCCGGCGTGTCGCCCGTGGAGGCGGTGACCACAGCCCCGACCGGCGGCACGGTGATGGTGTCGAAATGGCTCATCCACACCGGTTGGTGATCGGGCTGGGCCGGATCGAACAGCACCTCGCGCGCCGAGACGTCGAGATCGGTGCGCCCATACTCGCCCCGACCGGTGCGCGCCACCTCGCCGCCGAGATCGCGAGCCAGCAACTGGGCGCCGTAGCAGATACCGAGGATGGGGACGCCGAGTTCGTAGACACCAGGGTCGATCGAGGGGGCACCGTCGACGTGCACCGAAGCCGGCCCGCCGGAGAACACGATGCCCGACGGCGCCTTGGCCGCCACCTCGGCCGCAGTGATGCTGTGGGGCACGATCTCGCTGTAGACGTGCGCCTCGCGCACCCGGCGGGCGATGAGCTGGGCGTACTGGGCGCCGAAGTCGACAACGAGCACGGTGTCGTCGACCGGTCGACCGGAGTCGGTCATGAAAAGGTCCGTGGGGTCGGGGGTGGAAGAGGTCAGGTTGGTCGGCGCACTCAGTGGCCCATGCCGACGCCCTGGGCCTTCTGCAGGTTCTTGCCCTCGGTCTGCAACGCGGGGGCGACCATGACCTCGGCCTTCTGGAACTCCTTCACCGTCTCGTAGCCGCAGGTGGCCATCGAGGTGCGCAGGGCGCCGAAGAGGTTCATGCGGCCGTCGTTCTCGTGGGCGGGACCGACGAGGATCTCCTTGAGCGTGCCCCGCACGTTGGTCTTCACCCGGGCGCCGCGTGGCAGCGTGGGGTGGAAGGTGGCCATGCCCCAGTGGTAGCCCCGACCGGGAGCCTCGGCCGCGGCAGCCAGCGGCGAACCGATCATCACCGCATCGGCGCCGCACACGATGGCCTTGGCGATGTCGCCGCCGGTGCCCATGCCACCGTCGGCGATGACCTGGCAGTAGACGCCGGTCTCGTCGAGGTGGCGCATGCGGGCGGCGCGGGCGTCGGCGATGGCCGTGGCCTGGGGAACGCCGATGCCGAGCACGCCGCGAGTGGTGCAGGCGTGGCCGGGGCCGACGCCGACCAGCACCCCGGCGGCCCCAGTACGCATGAGGTGCAGGGCCGCCTGGTAGCTGGCGCAACCACCGACGATGACGGGGATGTCGAGCTCGCGTACGAACTTCTTGAGGTTGAGCGGCTCGACGGTCTTCGACACGTGCTCGGCCGACACGACGGTGCCCTGGATGACGAGCAGGTCGAGCTCGGCGTCGATGAACTCCTTGGCGAACGCCGCCGTGCGCTGGGGCGTGACCGAGGCACAGCTCACGACCCCGGCCTCCTTGATCTCACGGATGCGCTGACCAATGAGCTCGGGCTTCACCGGCTCGGAGTAGAGGTCCTGCATGCGGGCCGTGGCCTTCTCGGCCGGCAGCTCGGCGATCTCCATGAACAGCGTGTCGGGATCCTCGTAGCGGGTCCAGAGGCCCTCGAGGTTGAGCACGCCCACCCCGCCGAGGCGACCGATCTCGATGGCGGTGGCAGGACTGATGACCCCGTCCATGGCCGAGCCCATGATCGGCAGCTCGAAGCGGAAGGCGTCGATCTCCCAGGAGATGTCGACGTCCTCGGGGTCACGGGTGCGCCGACTGGGCACGATGGCGATGTCGTCGAACCCGTAGGCCCGTCGCCCCGACTTGCCCATTCCGATCTCGACCTCGGCCATTCGCTCTTCCCTTCGCTGGGTTCGACGTGTGCGAGAAAACGACGAAGCGAGAGCCCTAGAGGCCCCTCTCCGCTGAAGCGAGCAGTCTATCCGCTGGCGGGCCCGGCCCCCGGCGTCACCCGGCCGGGTTCGCTCAGCCGCCCGAAAGGGTTCGCAGCACCTGTTTGGCCACCTTCTGGTTCATCGACCAGAGGGTGGAGCGACCCTTGTCGGAGACCTGCTCGATGACGCTGCCGCCGGTGAGGACCTCGACGCTGTGCAGGCCGTCGACGAGGGCCCTGGAGGTGGCATCGGTGGCTTTGTAGCCCATGTCGGTGAGGGCCTTCACCACGTCGTTCTGGGCGATCGGAGCCGGCGCCGCGCTGGCGATGATGCGCAAGGCGTCCTTGGTGAGCCCGGCGCCCTGGGCGATGGCGTCAGCCACCGACAGCGAGCCATCGGGGTTCTCGTCCATCGACGCCAACCACGCCCGGACCTGGGCCACCAGCTCGCCGTGGGTGTTGCCTTCGAAGATCAACTGAGGCATGACCTCGACGGTAGTCCCCCGGCCGATGAGTCGGCTCAGGCGTGGTCGGCGCGGGGGTCCTCGTCGGGGAGGGCACCCCACGGGAGGGGCTGATCGGTGGGGTCGTAGGTGCCGGTGAGAATGCTGAGCAGGTTGCGCAACATCGCACCGGTGGCGCCCCAGATCGTGTCGCCCACCACGTCGAAGAACACGATGGGCCGGTCCATCGGTGCCACCCCCCACCGCTCCTCCCGGAACACCCCGTCGGCCAGCAACTCCGCCAACGGCACGTGCAGCACCAGCTCCACCTCGGCCGGGGACGGCGTGAGCTCGGGCACCCCGTCGAGGATCCCGACGTAGGGGACGATGTAGGACTGGCCGGTGACCGTGCGCAGGTGATCGAGCTCGCCGACCCGGGTCACCGTGCCCGGATCGAGCCGGACCTCCTCGTACGCCTCGCGCAACGCGGTGGCCCACAGCTCCTCGCCTGGATCCTGACGCCCGCCAGGAAACGACACCTCCCCGCGGTGGCTGCGCAGGTGCTGGGCCCGCCGGGTGAGCACCAGGCTCACCTCCACCCCGTCGTCGTAGAGCGGGGCCAGCACCGCCGACGCGCTCGACCCCTTGGACTCGCGATCGCACGGTCGAGGCGGGGGCGATGCGGCCAGCGCCGTGCGCACGTCGACCAGGGTCGGCCGCCGTCGTTCGACCGGTAGGTGCGCCCAGGGTGCCGGCCGCCCCGGGCCGGACGCGCCCGGCCGCGGGATCTGTTGACGTCCGCCCCGATCAGGCACGCGCTACTGCTTCGGCCACTAGGAGGTGGCGGTGCGGGCGTCGACGAGCTGGCGCAGCAGGTCGGGCATACCCGCCGTCTTCAGGTTGGCCATGACGCGACCCGGGGTTTCGTCGCCGCTCTCCCACTCCATCCAGGCGGCCAACAGCTTCTCGGGATCAGGGGGCGGGATGTCCATGTTCGGAGGATACCGAGCGGCGCGCACGGTCCCGTGCCCGACCGACCTCGCGTCCTACCCTTCATCGCGTGACCGACGACCCCGCCCACTCGGCTCGAGCGGCAGCACCAGCTGGCTCGGCAGCACCAGGGTGGAGGGAGGCGCTCCTCGACCGCCACAGCTTCTTCCCGGTTCTTCTGCTGTGCATCGCGACCATGCTCGTGTTCCCGTTGGCCGGCCTCTTCCCGGGCGGCTTCCTGATCGTCTACCCGTTCATCGCCGCGCTCGTGCTGGTGGCGCTGCACCGGTCGCAGGTGAAGCCCCGCACCATGCGGGGGGCCGTCACCGTCCTCGTCGTCGTGGGCGTCGGGTCACTGATAGGTGCCGTGGTGGGTTGGCTCACCAATGTCGAGGATCGCCACCTCATCGCCGTCTCGTCGTTGCTGTTCGCCGTCCTCTTCATCGTGGTGTTCCCGTCGGTGGTGCGCACCGCCCTCGGGCACCGGCGCGTGAACCTCAACACGCTCACCGCGGCGATCAGCGCCTACCTGATCATCGGCCTGCTGTTCACCATGATCTTCTGCGGACTGGCCGCCGCCTCGAACTACGAGTTCTTCCGGGGGATCGAGCGTCCGACGGCCGGCGACTTCGAGTACTTCGCCTTCATCACCCTCACCACCGTGGGCTACGGCGACATGGCGCCGGTCACCCCCCTCGGACGAGGCGGCGCCGTGGCCCTCGCAATCGTCACCCAGGTGTATCTGGTCACCACTGTCGCTCGCGTGGTCAGTATGTTCGGCCACGAGAGGGAGTCGAGCGACCTCCCCTCCGGACACGACTTTCGCACCCCCGACCCTGACTGAGGACCCACCGGCCTCACCCCGGACGCGACGGTGGGGCCGACCCCGAAGGGCCGACCCCACCGTTGACATCGTGGTGACGGTTGTGCGGATCAGGCCGGAGCCTGGGTCACATCATCCCGCCCATGCCCCCCATGCCGCCCATACCGCCCATGGCGGCGGCGGCGTCACCGGCGGGCTCGGGCTTGTCGGCCACGAGCGCCTCGGTGGTGAGCAGCAGGGCCGCGATCGACGCTGCGTTCTGCAGCGCGGCGCGGGTGACCTTGGCCGGGTCGATGACACCGGCCTTGAGCAGGTCCACCATCTCGCCGGTGGCGGCGTTGAGACCGACGTTGCCGGTCTCGGCCTCGATCTGCTGCACGATGACTGCACCCTCGAGACCGGCGTTGTCGGCGATGAGCCGGGCCGGCGCCTCGAGCGCGCGGTACACCGCACGAGCTCCGGTGGCCTCGTCGCCCTCGAGGCCGGCGATGACGGCGTTGAGGTTGACCCGGGCCCGCAGCAGGGCGGTGCCGCCACCGGCGACCACACCCTCCTCGATGGCCGCCCGGGTGGCGCTCAGGGCGTCCTCGATGCGGTGCTTCTTCTCCTTGAGCTCCACCTCGGTGGCGGCGCCGACCTTGATGACGGCCACGCCGCCCGACAGCTTGGCGAGGCGCTCCTGGAGCTTCTCGCGATCCCAGTCGGAGTCGGTGTCGTCGATCTCACGCTTGATCTGCGCCACCCGACCGTTGACATCGGCTTCGTCGCCGGCACCCTCGATGATGGTGGTGTCGTCCTTGGTGACGATGATCTTGCGGGCCGAGCCGAGCAGGTCGAGGGTGGTCGAGTCGAGCTTGAGGCCGACCTCCTCGGAGATGACCTGACCACCGGTGAGGATGGCCATGTCGGCCAGCATCGCCTTGCGGCGCTCACCGAAGCCCGGGGCCTTGACCGCCACCGAGTTGAACGTGCCGCGGATCTTGTTGACCACCAGGGTGGCCAGAGCCTCGCCGTCGACGTCCTCGGAGACGATGAGCAGCGGTTTGGTCGACTGCATGACCTTCTCGAGCACGGGCAGGAGGTCCTGCACCGACGAGATCTTCGAGTTCACGAAGAGGACATAGGGGTTCTCGAGCACCGCTTCCTGGCGCTCGGCATCGGTGACGAAGTAGGGCGACAGGTAGCCCTTGTCGAACTGCATGCCCTCGACGAACTCGAGGTCCATGCCGAAGGTGTTCGACTCCTCGACGGTGACCACGCCGTCCTTGCCGACCTTGTCGATGGCGTCGGCGATGACCTCACCGATGGTGGTGTCGGCGGCGGAGATGCTGGCGACCTGGGCGATCTCGGACTTGTCGTCGATCTCCTTGGCCTGGGCGTGGATGCTCTCGACCGCCGAAGCGACCGCAGCCTCGATGCCCCGCTTGAGCCCGAGCGGGCTGGCGCCGGCGGCCACGTTGCGCAGGCCTTCCTTGACCAGGGCCTGGGCCAGCACGGTGGCGGTGGTGGTGCCGTCACCGGCGATGTCGTTGGTCTTGGTGGCGACCTCCTTCACGAGCTGGGCGCCCATGTTCTCGAAGGGGTCCTCCAGCTCCACCTCACGGGCGATGGACACGCCGTCGTTGGTGATGGTGGGGGCGCCGAATTTCTTGTCGAGGACCACGTTGCGGCCCTTCGGGCCGAGCGTGACCTTGACGGCGTCGGCCAGCTTGTTGACGCCGGCCTCGAGGGCGCGCCGGGCGTCCTCGTCGAACTTCAGGATCTTGGCCATCGGGCGTCCTTACTTGATGACCGCGAGCACGTCGCGGGCGTTGAGGATGAGGACGTCTTCACCATCAGTGGTGATCTCGGTGCCGCCGTACTTGCTGTAGACGACGGTGTCGCCGACAGCGACGTCGACCGGGATGATGTCGCCGGTCTGCTCGCTGCGGCGGCCGGGGCCCACCGCCAGGACCTCGCCCTGCTGGGGCTTCTCCTTGGCGGTGTCGGGGATGACCAGGCCGCTGGCCGTGGTCTCCTCGGACTCACCGGGACGGACGACGATGCGGTCATCGAGTGGGTGCAGGTTCATGGGAAGGCGCCTCCGTTGGCGGGATCTGGCACTCGCGGAGGGAGAGCGCTTAGCACTCTCCCTGATCGAGTGCTAACGATAGGCGGCGCTGCCCGGAGGGGCAACCCGGCCCGACGATCGGGGCGGAGCGGGACGGCCGATCGGGCCTCAGATCCCAGTGGACGTGAGCCGCAGATTGGGTTGGGCCCCCGTGTCGAGCGGGCTGGGCCCATCGCTCTGGAGGCGGTACCAGCCGGTGGCGGCCACCATCGCCGCGTTGTCGGTGCACATGGAACGGCTGGGTAGGAACGGGTGCAGCCCGTCGGCCATGCACGCGTCGATCACCCGCTCCCGCAACTGGGAGTTGGCGGCCACGCCCCCGGCCAGCACCACACCCTTGGCGTCGTGGTCGCGGGCGGCGCGGCGCGCCTTCGTGACCAGCACGTCGACCACGGCCTCCTGGAACGACGCGGCCACGTCGGCGGTGCCGACCTCGGGGTGACGGCGCACGTGGTTGACCACCGACGTCTTCAGCCCGGAGAACGAGAAGTCGTAACCCTCGGCGAGGATGGCCCGGGGAAAGGCAATGGCCTGCGGGTCGCCCTCCATGGCGATGAGGTCGATGGCCGGTCCGCCCGGGTAGCCGAGGCCGAGGTAGCGGGCAACCTTGTCGAAGGCCTCCCCGGCGGCGTCGTCGATCGTGGACCCCAGCACCTCGTAGCGACCGTGACCGTGCATGAGCACCAACAGGGTGTGGCCGCCCGACACCAGCAGCACCACGACGGGGAACTCGAGAGCCGGCTCCTCCAGCAACGCCGCGTAGAGATGGGCCTCGAGATGGTTCACGGCCACGAACGGCACGTCCCACACCAGGGCGAGGGTCTTGGCCGCGCTCACCCCGACCAGCAGGGCGCCGACGAGCCCGGGGCCCACCGTGGCGGCCACGGCGTCGACGTGGTCGTCGTCGATCCCGGCCTCGACCAGCGCCCGGGCCACCACCGGAGTGAGCAGCTCGACGTGGGCCCGACTGGCGATCTCGGGCACCACCCCGCCGAACCGGGCATGCAGGTCGACCTGGCTGGAGACGACCGACGACAGCACCTCGCGTCCGTCGACGACGACGGCTGCGGCCGTCTCGTCGCAGCTCGTCTCGATACCGAGGATGCGTTGGCCGGTCACGGCAGGTTTCCTTCCGAAGGATCAGCGGGAATGGGGGCCAGGCCCTCGACCCGAAGCGGCGTGGGAAGCGCGGCTTCGATGGCGGCGAGGCGGGCGGCGTACTCGGGGCGGGCCACGTCGTGGGCCCAGAGCACGAGGGCGTCCTCGGCGGGCTTGGAGTAGTAGCCCTTGCGCACCCCGACAGGCACGAAGGCGAAGGGGCGGTACAGGGCCAGCGCCGCTTCGTTGGAGGCCCGCACCTCGAGGGTGGCGGCACCCGTGCCCAGGTCGATGCATCGCCGCACCAGCGCCAGTAGGAGGCGCCGGCCGATGGAGTTCCCCTGCCGGTCGGGGTCGACGGCGATGGTGGTGATGTGAGCCTCACCGGCCACCAGCAACGCCCCGGCGTAACCGGCGACCCGGCTCTCCTCCCGAGCGACCAGGTACACCCGCTGGTCGCCCCGGCCGAGCTCGGCCACGAACAACCCGAGCGACCACGGGGTGGTGGAGGTGCGGCCCTCGATGCGCAGCACCCCGCGCAGGTGACGGCGCCGCATCGGCTCGATCACCACGCCGGGCTCACCGGTGGAGGGCGATGACCGGGACGACGGCGCCGCAGCCGTGACCTCGAAGGGCTGGGGGCTCGTCGGTTCCGTGACCATCATGCCGAATCCGTCATGCGGGGGGCCGGGTGACCCAGTTGATCTCGGCGTCGGGTCGGCGCAGGTAGAGCGGCTGGAGGTCCCAGGGCTTCACCCACTCTTCGCGCAGGGCCCGGGCGTGGGCCAGCATCACCAGCGACGACGCCGACGGGTAGGCCAGGCCCTCCTCGACGATCTCGGTCTTCTTCAGACCCTCGAAGACCTCGCGGTAGCGGATGGCGCCGTCACCGACGAGCAGGCACTCTTCGCTGGCCGCGAGGAGCTCCGAAGCGAGGTCGTCGGGCGAACCGACCCGATGGTCCGACAGTCGTTGGATGCCGCCGGGCACCTGCCGGTAGAAGGCATAGAAAAGCTCGCCGCGACGGGCGTCGATGGCAGCCACGATGAGACGCGACGTGAACCGCACCGGGAAGGCCAGCAGGTCGAGGCTGGGCACGCCGATCATGGGCACGTTGAGGGCATGGGCCATGGCCTTGGCGGCCGCCACACCGACCCTGAGGCCGGTGAACAGACCCGGGCCGAGATCGACGGCCACGACACTGATCTCGTCGAGCTCGATCCGGGCCTGGCGGCACGTGAACTCGATGGCCGGCGTGAGCACCTCGGCGTGCTGGCGCGCCCGGCACGACTGGGTGGAAGCCAGCACGCCCTCGTGCCCACCCACCGCAAAGCTGACCTGCACGGTGGCGGTGTCGATGCCGGCGATCAGCACGGGGTTTCCTCCGAGGTCGTGTCCGGGGCATCGGCCTCGTGGAGCCAGGGGGAGACGGCCGCGGCGACGGCCCGGGTGCGGGCCAGCCAGCGGGTGCCGATGGGTGCGAGCTCGACGATGCGGTCGTCATCGAGGTCCTCGCAGAACGACAGCCGGATCTCGAGGTAGTCGGCCGGCAGCACCGGCGCCACGGCGTCGCCCCACTCGATCACGGTGACCCCACCGTCGTCGAGCATCTCGGGCACCCCGAGGTCGAGCACCTCAGCCAGGGTGTCGAGGCGGTACACGTCGAGGTGGTTCAGCTCGAGCCTTCCGGCGTAGTTGTTCACGAGCGTGAAGGTGGGGCTGGTGATGCGCTCGGTGACGCCGAGGGCGGCCCCGAAACCCTGGGTGAACGCCGTCTTACCGGCCCCCAGGTCGCCGGCCAACAGGATGAGGTCGCCGGGGCGGGCCAGCTCGGCCAAAGCCGCCGCGAGGGCACGGGTGGCCGCCACCGAGGTGGTGCGGGCGACGATCATCGGGGGGCGGGCGGCGCCGGATGGGGGACGTGCACCCGCCGATGCTACCGACGAAGGGGGACGTCCCCCGCCGACCACGAGGGCGGGGGCCGACCGAACGGGATTCAGCGGGCGACGCCGCGTATGGCCGCCTCGACGGCGCGGACGGCGAGGAGCCGCACCAGGTCGACGTCGGCCGTCACCGCACCCGTGGCCGCGGCCACCACCGCATCGCCGTCGACGCGGGTGTGGGGTGGGAACAACGCCCGGGCGAACCCGTCGTGGGCACCCTGGGCCACGAGGAGGCAATCGCCCTTGCTGAGGTCGGCGTTGGTGACGAGCACCCCGATGGTCGTGTTCTGCCCCGCCGCCCCGAAGGCCTCGACCTCCTCGGCGGGGCGACCGACGACGAACGCCTCGAAGCGCCCGGTGGCCGGGTCGATGGGGAGATCCTCCAGCGCCATCACCTCGCCACCGGGGTCGATGTCGCCGAAGGCGTTCACGGCCATCAGGGCCGACACGATCACGTCACCGTGGCGGGCGGTGGCGGCCCCGAGGCCCCCGCGTCGGGCGTGGTTGCGTCCGCGCCACTTGCTCACGGTGGCGCCGGTGCCGGCGCCGACCGGTCCGAGGTCGGTGACGCTGAGCCCGGTGCCGTCGAGCACCGGTCGGGGCGCTTCGACCGCGAGGGCGTCGGCCAGGGCCGTCGCCCCTTCGACGGGACCGGGACGCGTCTCGCCCTCCCCTTCGAGGAGGTCGAACAGGCCCATGGCCACCACGATGGGCACCGGACCGGCTCCGGTGACGAAACCCCGGCCGGACGCAGCCAAGCCGCCCATCACGCCGTCGGCGGCGGCCAGGCCGAAGGCCGACCCACCCGTGAGCACCACGGCGTCGACCTGACCAACGAGGCGCTGCGGGTCGAGCAGGGTGAACTCCCGGGTGGCGGGCGCACCGCCCCTCACCTCGCCGGACGCCACCGTGCCGGGCGGGAACACGATCACCGTGCAACCGGTGCGGGCGCGCTCGTCGGTCCAGTGCCCGACCCGTACCCCCTCGACGTCGCTCAGCACACGCCGACGTTACTGGGGAGCAGCGAGAAGGCTGCGAACCTGGTCAGCCGGTGAAACGGGGGGCGACCACGAGCGGTTCGGCCGCAACCGGCTCCTCGGGCGCAACCGGCACGACGGGCTCCTCGGCGGGCTGGAGCTCGAAGGCACCGATGTCGATGCGACCGAACTGCACCCGGGGAAAGCCCCGCTGATCGGTGGACGGCGGCGCCCCGAACGCCGGGTCGCCGGCGTTGTAGGCCGGTGAGGTGTCATCGAAGGGCAGCACCCCATCGGCGAGCGGGCCGAGCTGGGGATCGACGCCGAGCACGTTGTCTGCGCCAGTGGTGATGACGTCGACGCCGGTCTCGACGAGCGACCAGTCGGCACTGAACGTGGAGAGCGCGGTCGGGCGGTTCAAGGAGGCACCGTTCGCCCCGGACTGCGTTCGGCCGATGCCGCCGGGCACGGCGTCGAGGTTCACCAGATCGGCGGTGCCGGTGTTGTCGGCCACCAACGCGTGATCGAGCACGACCTCTGCACCAGAGTCCATCGACACGATGCCGCCGCCGGCGTTTCCGGCGATGGTCGAGTGGGCCACCGTGAGGGTCGTGTCCGTCAAATAGAGGACGATCCCACCGCCGAAGTCGCCCGGGGCGGTGTTGCCCGTGATGGTCGACGACTCCACGACGATGTCCCCGGCGTTGTAGGTCTTGATGCCGCCGCCGATGGCGGCTGTGTTGTCGGCGATCAACACCCTGGAGATGGTGACGGTCTCCCCCTCATCCGGGTTGATGAAGCCGCCGCCGCCGCCGGACGCGGAGTTCCCGGCGATGGTCGAGTCCGAGATGATGGCGTCAGTACCGTAGAGGTACACCCCGCCGCCGTCGCCGACGGCAACGTTGTCGGTGAGGACCGAGCCGGTGATGGTGGCGCTGTTCGCAAAGGTCACGTAGATGCCGGCGCCGTCCTCGACACCGGAGTTCCCGGTGACGAGTGAGTTCTCGAGCACGAGGTCGGCCAGATCACCCTCGAAGAAGAGACCGCCGCCGTAGCCGAAGCCACTGGTGTCCCGGTTCGAGGAGAGCACCACCTCGGAGAGCACGAGATCGGTGTCGACGCTGGCGATGCCCGCTCCGCTGTTCCCGCCGTCGACCTTCCCGTCGGTCACGGTGAGGCCGGTGATGGTCACCGGCGCGTCGGCCTCGATGTTGAACACACGGGAGTTGTCGTTGCCCGACACCGCCAGCACGCCCGAGCCGGGACCGGTGATGGTGACCCCACCCGTGACCGCCAGCTCGCCGGAGGTCAACACGATCGTGCCGGCGACATCGGCCGCGAAGGAGATGGTGTCTGCGCCCGCCGCCGTGTTCGCATCGAGGATGGCCTGACGAAGGCTGCCAGCGCCGGCGTCGCCGAGGTTCGTGACCTCATAGGCGTCGGCCCCAACGGTCGGCGCCACCACGATCCCAGAGCCGGCCGCCGCCACGAGGAGGCTGCCACCGGCGGCCAGACGCACCACCGTTCGGCGCTTGGAGGAATCAACGGGGTTGGGATCAGCCACAGTGGTCTCCTGTGCGAACGGGAAGGGATATTCAGTCCGGCATGAAAGATGCGTCAAAATTTCGTGACGCCGGATCATATCCCTTTCCTCCCCCGGCGCTTCACCATGGATCTTCCCTCCCCCGGCACCCCACCTAAGGGCACCGACCGCTCGCCCACCAGGAGGGGCCGAGCGGCGAGGCGATCGATCTTTCTCGTCGGCGCGCCTTGTTCGGGCAGCACCCTCCTCGCCGAAGCCCTCGGGCGAGCGCACGAGGCGATCGTCGTTCTGACGGGCAACGCCGGGTCGCCGACGATCCTGCGGAGCTTCACCCGGCGGCCCGGGGCTGGGTCTCGAACCGACTCGTCGAGGTCGACGCCGCACCCGCCACCGTCATCGCCGCTCGGGCCGCGCTCGTCGCGGACCCCGGAGACGCCGACCCATCCGAAGGCCACGGTCCCGACCCCCGGCTGGTCGAGCGCTCACCCCGCAATGCCCTCCGGGTCCCGTTCCTCGCCGCAACGTTCCCGGACGCCACCTTCGTCTACCTGTACCGCGGCCCGCGCGAGACCATCAGCTCGATGCTCGACGACCTGGCCGAACTACCGCCTGATCGTTGGGCCGTCACTTCCGCCTCGGCCCTCACCGACGACCCCGATCGCGAGCAGCACCGCCTCGGCCCCCTCCTCGGACTCACGTGGGACACGCCGGCCCCGTCCGATGACACTCCTGCAGGTCGTGACCGACCTGATCCCCGGACCTGGGCCCACAACGCCGAGGAGCTCGATGCCGTGTGGGAACTGGTCGAGCCGGTGGCGCGACGCGCCCACGAGCTGTTCGCGGAACCCCCGCCCACGGTGCCGATCAGGTCGGATACCGCCGCCCGCCGATCGGCGAAGACGGCCGAACCCGACGGCACGCCGACCCCCGATTTCCGCAGCGTCTACACGCCCGGGTTCGCCGAAGTCCTCGCCACGACGGGGTGCGCGCTCATCGCGTCGACCTACCAATCGGGGCGAGTCGTCCTGGTGCGAGGCGACGGCGAGCGGGTCAACACCCACCTGCGCCACTTCGACAGCCCGATGGGTATCGCCGTCCGAGGCCCCGAGCTGGCCCTCGGCACGCGCAACACCGTGTGGCGGTTCTGCGACCAGCCCGAGGCCGCCACCTCGGTCGACGCAACCGGGCGCACGGATGCCTGCTACCAGCCCCGCTCCGCCCACGTGACCGGCGACGTCCGGGTGCACGACCTCGCCTACGACGGGGCCGGCGAGCTGTGGATGGTGGCTACCCGCTTCTCCTGCCTGGCCACCCTCGATCCAGCGGCCAGCTTCGTCCCGCGCTGGCGACCTGGTTTCGTGAGCGCCCTCGGGCCGGAAGACCGCTGTCACCTCAACGGCCTCGCAATGGTCGAGGGACGGCCCCGGTACGTCACGGTGCTCGGCATGACCGACACTGCGAACGGCTGGCGGGAGGGCAAGGGCACCGGCGGCGCCGTGCTCGACGTCGACGGCGGGGCGCCTGTCGCCACCGGGCTCTGCATGCCCCACTCACCCCGTTGGTACGCCGGCCGGCTGTGGGTCCTCGAGTCGGGACGCGGCGCGCTGTGCACGGTCGACGTCGAGACCGGCACCGTCGACACCGTCGCCGTGCTCCCCGGCTTCACGCGAGGCCTGTCGTTCGCCGGTCCGTTCGCCTTCGTCGGCCTGTCGCAGGTGCGCGAGGCGGTCTTCTCCGGCCTGCCCCTCATGGAGGCCGGAGGGGAGCGCACCTGCGGAGTGTGGGTGGTGGACCTGCGCTCGGGGGCGGTGGTCTCGTTCCTGCGCTTCGAAGGAACGGTCCAAGAGCTGTTCGAGGTGGCCGTGCTCCCTCGACGCTTCCCCGAACTGGTGGAGCCCGGCGCCGACGCCAGCAATGATGCGTTCGTCCTGCCGACGGCCGCCATGGTCGACGTGGTCGGTGGGCCCCCGGACTGATCAGCCAGTGAAGCGGGGGCTGGCGGTCACCACCCTCCTCGCCACGAGCGCCGTCGCCGTCGGTTCGGGCTCCGTCGGTGCCGCGGCCACCACGACCCCGGCGGTGGCGATCGTCCAGACCATCGATCTGCCGACCGAGCCCGAGAAGAGCCGGTCACCGGTAGCGACGGGGCACCCGGGGTCCGATCCCGCACACCACCTCGTAAGCGATGGTGTCGAGACGCTCGGCCCACTCCTCGGCGGTGATGCACTCGTCGCCCTGGTCGCCGATCAACACGACCTCGTCGCCGACCGCCACCGGGTCGTCGCGACAATCCACCATCAGCTGGTCCATGGTGACGGTGCCCACGATGCGACGGCGCCGGCCGCCGACCAGCACCTCACCGCCGCTGGCCCCGAGCCGGCGGGCCACGCCGTCGGCATACCCGATCGGCACCGTGGCAACCGTGCACTCGGTCTCGAACACGTGCCGCAAGCCGTAGGAGATGCCCACCCCGGCCGGTACCCGCTTCACCATCGACACCTCCGAGCGCAGGGCGAGGGCGGGGCGCAACGCCACCCGGTCACGGAGCACGGGCGCGGGCGGCAGGCCGTACACGCCGATGCCCACACGAACCAGGTCGTAGCGGCTGCGGGGATGGTCGATGGCGCCGGCGGAGTTGGCGGCATGGAGCATCGGTGGGCGCAGACCGATCGCATCGAGGTCGGCGACGACCGCATCGAATCGGTCGAGCTGGGTGTCGGTGAACGGATTGCCCGGCTCGTCGGCCACGGCCAGGTGGGTGAACACGCCCTCGAACTCGATGCTGCCGTGGGCGGAGATCTGCTGGGCCAGGGCCACCGCATCGGCCGGCTGAACCCCCACGCGGTTCATGCCGGTGTCGACCTTCATGTGGACGCGGGCCAGGCGGCGCTCGCGCTTGGCCGCATCGGCCACGGCCTCGACTCCCTCAGGGGTGTACACGCACACCCGCAGGTCGAAGCGGACGGCGGCGGCGATGTCGTCGAGGCGTGGCTGAGACAGGAGCAACACGGGTGCCTCCACCTCGGAGCGACGCAACACCACCGCTTCCTCGACGAGCGCCACCGCCAACCAGTCGGCCCCGCCCGCGAGAGCGGCCTGGCTCACCGCCACCGCCCCATGGCCGTATCCGTCGGCCTTCACCACTGCACAAACCATTGCTGGTGCAACCATCTCCCGTAACGCCCGCACGTTGTACGCGACGGCGGTGAGGTCGACGTCGGCCCGGGTGGCCCGCACCGCTCAGCCTTCGTCGCCCGGGTCGGACTCCTCGGCCTTGCCGTCGCCTGAGGCAGGTTCGTCGACCTCGAGCACGATGGCCCGAACGATGTCGCCTCGAGCAACGATGCCGAGGAGCACCAAGTCGTCATCGACCACCACGAGGCGATCGAGCCCGTGCTCGTGCATCAGGGTCGCCGCGGTCTCGAAGGTGTCGTCGGGGCCGAGGGTGGCCTTCAGATCGGTCTCCATGACCTCGCCGACGGTGGCGCCCAGGGCCTTGTCGAGCTCGGACTCGTAGCGCTGCTTCGACTTCGGGAGCTCGAACACCCCACCCAACAGGCTGATCACCGTGGGCAGGTGGAGGCGCGCCTCCTCGAGGATGAGATCCCCCGTTGACAACATGCCCACGACCCGGCCCTGCTCGTCGAGCACCGGCCCTCCGTCGATCTCGGTGAGCACCAGCTCACGCATGGCGTCCTGCACGTTCTCGTCGGGCGTGAAGCTCAGGACCTCGGTGACCATCACGTCCATTACCGGCACATCTCGCAACAACATCGGTCCTCGCAAACGAATGAGCCGGGTCAGGGTCGAAGGGCGACGACCTCGGCGAAGGCCAGCGGGAGAAGGTCGGGGAGGTCCCCGGCCACCAGGCCCCGCTCCCACCCTAGAGCGCCGGCCCAGCCGTGCAGGAACGCACCCGCGGCCGCAGCGCGCCACGGCGGCAGACCCTGGGCGAGGAGGCCTCCGATCAGGCCCGCCAACACGTCACCGGTACCGGCGGTGGCCAGCCGCGGGAGCCCGGTGGTGCTGACCAGCACCGAGCCGTCGGGGGCGGCGACCACCGTCGCCCGGCCCTTGAGCAGAACGACACAGCCGAGTTCGACGGCGAGCCGACGCGCCGCATCGAGACGGTCGGGGCCGGGCGGATGACCGGCCAGGCGGGCGAACTCCCCGTCATGGGGGGTGAGCACCGTGGCCGGACCGACGAGAGCCGCCGCACTGGTACCGAGCGCGGTCAGCCCGTCGGCGTCGACGACGGTGGGCACTCCCTGCGCCGTGGCCCCCTCGACCGTGGCGCGGATGGCAGCGGCGGTCGAGGAGGCCGTACCGAGGCCGTTGCCGATGACCAGCGCTTCGAAGCGGCCGAGCTCTCCGAGCACACGCGCGTCCCAGGCCTCGGCGGGGAGATCGGTGATCACGGCCTCGACGGCGGCGCTGATCGGGTGTCCACCGGGAGTGCTGAGTCGCACGTACCCGGCGCCGGAGCGGGCGGCCGCGGCACTACTGAGGGCGGCAGCGCCGGCCATGCCGGGACTGCCGGCGACGAGCCAGACCGCCCGCTGCCACTTGTGGGCCCCGGCCGGGGTGTCGGGCAGCCACGACGCCACTGCGGCCGCGCCCACGAGGTGGGCCGACGCTCGGCTGACGTCGAGCCCGATGTCGGCCGCCGTCACCTTCCCGGCGAGCTCGAGCCCCGGCGACAACACGAGTCCGGGCTTCAGCGCCGCGAAGGTGACGGTGACGTCGGCGCGCAGCACGTGCTCGCTCGCCACCCCGGTCAGTCCGTCGACCCCCGAAGGGATGTCGACGGCCAACACCGGCGTACCCGGCGACACGACGGGCGCCGCGAACGAGCCCCTGAGCCCGGTGCCGAAGGCGGCATCGATCACCAGGTCCGCCGGCGGCAGCGAGGCCGGCGCTTCGGCCACGTCGATCTCCTGGACCCGGACCCCACGCCGGCGCAGACGCCGGGCGGCGTCGCGGCCGTCGTTGCCGTTGTTGCCCTTGCCCTCGAGGATCACCACCCGCCGGCCGTAGGTGCCGCCCATCATCATCACTGCGGCCCTGGCCACCGCCGACCCGGCCCGACCGATCAGTTCCTCGACCGGCGCAACGGCGTCGCGGTCGATGGCGGCCATCTCCTCCGGTGTCACGATCGGCACCAGCCCACCGCCGATCGGCAGGCCCGCCGGGGGAACAACCGATCGAAGCCGCGAGGGCGACGGCGTCGACCGGGCGCCCTGACCGACGACCACGGCTTCGGCGATCAACGCGCTGTGGGTGAGCGACAACTCCCAACTCTCGATGCCGACCGCCGCGGCCCGTTCGACGGCGGGACCGGAGAGCAGGATCGACGGGCGCCCGGCGTCGTCGCGCCCGACCTCGATGTCGTGCCAACCGACCCGGCCGAAACCCACACCGAGCGCCTTGAGCACCGCCTCCTTGGCTGCGAACCGCACGGCGAAGCGCTCGACCGGATCGTGGCGCTCCTCGGCGTAGGCCCGCTCTGCGGCGGTGAAAAGCCGATCGACCATCCCGGGCCGGCGGGCCAGCACGGTGCGAAACCGCTCGACGTCGACGACATCGACCCCGAGGCCGCAGATCATCAGCCCCGGGTCCGACGGGGGCGCGCCGGCGGAGGCGGTGACCCCGGCATCGGGGTCACGATCGCCAGCGATCGGCCAGGTCGTTGACCGGATCGGTCATGAGATCCACGACATCGAGGTCGACGATCAGGTCGTCACGGAAGACCGGCTCGGTCTCGGTGACCGCGTGCTTGAGCGCCGCGTATCGGTTGCGGTAGCCCTGCAGCACCGCCCGCAGGACGGGCAGGGGGAGGTCGTCGCGCAGCGACACGTGCAACAGCGCCAGCCCGGTGGGCCGACCGTCCTTGATCTCGGGCACGATCACCACCGTGCGGCCGTCGCTTCGGCCCTTGGCCACCAGCACGGTGCGCTCGACGGCCACCCAGCGCTTGGTGCCGCGCAACTGCGGGTCCGTCTCGGTACGGCTGCGCAGATCACGACCGATACCGCCCCGGTCGACCACCACGATGGAGGCGTCGTCGGCGGTGCCGCCCGCCTCGACTTCGCCTTCGATGGCGTAACGGGTGTAGCCGAGCACCTCGGCGACGAGGGGTTCGAGGGCGCTGAGGGTGCGCAGCGTGGAGTAGGTGAGCCGATCGCGGGGCGCACCTGCGGCCATGACCTCGCGCACCAGCGGCACCTGCAGCAGGGTCTCGTCGCTGCGGGAGATGCCGAC